>Ga0307942_1004504_pt1 | contig 11073 bp, 13 predicted proteins | sample OrgLakmetagen175_FD_201846 | JGI IMG/M metagenome (GOLD analysis project Ga0307942, IMG submission 201846) | Saline water microbial communities from Organic Lake, Antarctica - #175 | ecosystem: Environmental > Aquatic > Non-marine Saline and Alkaline > Saline | place: Antarctica: Organic Lake...
CAGATGTGGATCAGATGTAATGATGCTGCATCCGACCTGAGTCAGATGTGGATCAGATGTAATGATGCTGCATCCGACCTGAGTCAGATGTGGATCAGATGTAATGATGCTGCATCCAACCTCTGTCAGATGTGGATCAGATGTAATGATGCTGCATCCGACCTGAGTCAGATGTGGATCAGATGTAATGATGCTGCATCCGACCTGAGTCAGATGTGGATCAGATGTAATGATGCTGCATCCGACCTGTGTCAGATGTGGATCAGGTGTAATGATGCTGCATCAGACCTGTGTCAGATGTGGATCAGATGTAATGATGCTGCATCCGACCTGTGTCAGATGTGGATCAGATGTAATGATGCTGCATCCGACCTGAGTCAGGTGAGGATCAGGTGTGTGTCAGACCTGTGTCAGATGTGGGTCAGATGTAATGATGCTGCATCAGACCTGTGTCAGATGTGGATCAGATGTAATGATGCTGCATCAGACCTGTGTCAGATGTGGATCAGATGTAATGATGCTGCATCAGACCTGTGTCAGATGTGGATCAGATGTAATGATGCTGCATCAGACCTGTGTCAGATATGGAACAGAGATCTAACTTGGCATGATGTTGCAATCATAAATGGAAATCCAACCATGCATCGTGCACATTGGCACTGGACCTCTTTTGCACCAAGCAAAAGCCTGGCTTGTAAACGTTTAGAACTGCAGCCGCTGTACCAAACCAATGTGGCAGCCGCTGTACCAAACCAATGCGGCAGTGCAGAAATTACAAACTGGAGGTCTGAGGTAAGGTATCAAGTGTCACACAGTTTATGGTCTGATGAAGTCTCACATGACCAGTGGTATACCTTGCAGGTGGCGCAGAAACACTCTTGGTGTTGGCAATGATCTTCCGAGCAAGGCTGAGGGCATGCATCTCATCCTGAAATGTATTAGTTGACGTGGGATTGGAAGTTTGGCAAGTAATTAAACACATGGAAAGAGGTTGCATCTAAATTAAGGTGCTTAATTTGCATTAAAAGCCCGTAGTGCAACGTTTGGAATAATTGCACCAACAACTACAGCGACATGATTGTTTGCGCCGAACAGCTACTGGAATTTATTACAAAGATTTCCAGCGTCCGCAATGTGGCACATATACAACAAGCAGCTGTGTCAGGGCTCCTTCAATTTGATGCTCGAAGGCAGATGTCCAACAATGTGTACCTCAACGAGAATCCAGGCAGCTTAAGTTTATTAACGCTAAGCTGTCTGGAAAAGGAGAGAATAATATGGTGCTTATTTAGGGAGAGAAACAGGTCTGACAGGCACTTTAGCTTCTGTGCTTGTGATGTAAAGTCAAATTCCCCATGCAAGTCAGAATCTTTTTTCTCAATCCCCCTTGACCAGTGCAGGTTCTAAATCAAGAGACGAATGGCCTTTTCTGGTTTGGGCCAGAACCATACATGCAAACATGTGCATGGTGTGTGTACGGCAATTTTTAGCAGAAGAATCCACATACATACAACATACAGTCGAATACGATGTATGTCTAGGTTCTTGCCAACTCCATTCACTGTGGATGGGTTTTAAAAGCAAGCGGCAATACTCTTTGCACAATAACCTGAGCAAAATGGTCGGTCACGCCACTGGTCCCACAATGAAGTGCGGCCCCCCCAAGATCCTCGGCACTGATCTCTTCACCTGTGTGTTAAATGTGCCGTATACACACCGGTCACCTGTGTGTAGGGTTGGCCAAAACCGTACACATACTATGCGCGGTTGCATGTATGGAAAAACCCCTGCTACAAATATGGTTCTGGCTAACCCTACCTGTGTGAGACGAGCAATGAGTGGCAACAACTGCAAAATAGTAACAGATCAGACCCTGCCTCTGTTCAGTCTATTTTTCACAAAACAAAACCGAGCCTGCTTTTTCCTGCCTCAGAGGAATTTCTGGACTCATTTTTTGACCGCAAGCACATCTGAGCAAACAAGGCTCCACAATTGTCTTCTTTAGACGCAGTAATGAAGCCCCTCATAGATACACACACCGCTGCTGCTGCAACACTATTTTTGAGTGGAGTACTGGGTACATTGCTTTAACACAGTTGCAGCAATAGTGGTACCACATTTCTAGAGAAGACGATGCATGTCATTGAACACCACATTGTTTGTTGCAAATTTCTTTGTGCAGAGGTAATCAAACTACATATCTTAATTTGCAGCAGATTCTATGGGTATTTACCACTGAATGCACCTAAAAATAGCACCTATAATCCGCAGAACCAAGAAAACTAAACGTGCCTGTAGCTGCTTTGACAAGCGGCGGCCCCCCAAGGAAAACAGTGCCGTTGCGCTGCACTATCACAGATTCATCCGCCATGGCAGGCACATACCTGTGTGTTATGTGGGGTCAACTGCGATGAGCATGGACAAGCAGGGACAAAGCCTATCATCTTGTATCCTTGCACAATACCCTTTGCACACATGTGCTCTGTTGGCTATTTTAGAAAGGGAGCTGTGCCTACTAACAACCAACTGCTACAATGCCAATGAGCGAGAGGCTATTGACACCAATAACGCATGGGCCTGCCCAGCCTGTACCAATAATTTGAATGCCATACTGATACTTAAATTATTTAAACAATGCAAGTACCTCTTGTTGCAAGGTGTCCATAATAAGCGTGATCCACCGTGAGTACGTTCGCAAGTATTTGAGCATTTGCAAAGCATAGACTTTGCTAGATCTGTGTTTAGATTTCTAAAAAGGTGGTCATACACATAATGTACATTGTATAGGTACCTTGTATAGGTACATTATACGGGTCAGGCTAACCCCAGAAAATCAGTGTGCAGTGTATGGAAAATATCATCTGTATCTTAAAAGTGGGAGTCGTTTTGACTGCATTTCTTTTGTCTTCTAGCGCTACCCCTCGACTTAAAAGAACAACTTGCCCACTTACGCTCCTCCTGCGGTGCAGCTGCCCAAGACTACAGCAATCTGTGCAATTCCAGCAGCAGACATGTTTGCCTGTGCCAAACACAGGGGGTCATCAACATCTGTCAGTAAACACAACATGCTAACTACAAGCTTGAACAATCAACGCATCAGCCAGAAATCGGAGTGCAATTAAAACATGTACTTTGACAAGCAAGCCTGATTCACCATTTGCCTTTGTCCACAAGCGGTCACAACAGAAGAAAGGTATCGATTTTCTATATTTAGAAACTCACTTTTTATATGGCACAAGCGGCCAAGTGAAGTATAAAATCAGAATGCAAACTGCCCCATCTGCCCTTGCACTGATAGTGCGCTTCACATACTCTCAGGTTGCCAACACACTAAAATGAGTATCATGATTATAAAACGCCATAATATGGCAAGCGTGCTGATTCTCCAAGCCCTACGGGACCATGCGGTGCCAACCAAATTGCCTACACTGACGTAGGCAGAGCAGATAAGCTATCAGAGCAAGGCCTAGATCTCAGAAACACTGCCAACAAAACACTGCCCTCTTGGTTGCTACCAAAACTAACAGCACATGCTCTAAAAGCCTCGTCTTGTCCTGATGCCATCCTATTTTTACCTAGCACTGTGTGCTCCTCTCGCGTAACAACCCGCAACCCAAAAATTTAACAGCTTGCTAAAGACAAGAATCCAAACCAGTGGAGGTTCACCTGATTGAGTTTAAATTATGTGGATACACTAGGCCCGATCCCCAACTCCAAAAAGCAAAAGCACAGCACAGCATGCTTATTTCCAACCTAAACAGACAAGGATCTAGGGAAGTCAAGCTTCACGTGATCCTTGTTGGAGCTATGGGGACAATTTATCAAAGACTATACAGACAAAACTCTGGCAGACCTTAATCTGGATTACCATAAGATTAAAGAATTGACACACAAACTGAACGAACACTCCATCAGACATGCATCTGCACTCATAAAAACAAGGTATGCACTGCAATATAACACAAGCAACACAGTCAAGGATTGGGTCCGGGTGCTACGGCACACAACCCCCCTGACTCACATTAATTTCTTTTCAATTGTTTGTGCGGTGGGGGGTTGCCTGGTGCAACACCTGAGTAACCCCCTCCCTTAATCATATTAGAAGCCGGACGTGAAACACCGACCTGGTTGTAGAAGATGCGTCCAAAATGCTCTTTGTCGGGGAATACATCAGCCTACGAGTTTGCAAGACAACGAGCAAGTATGCTTCTGCTTTGCCTTGGGTATTGGAAACTTTGGAAAAGGAAAGGAAAGGACGCACGCAGCCAGGTTGCCTAAAACCTGCTATTATGTAAACCCAGGGAGAAATGCATGGTAATAAGAACTTGCAAATGAAGACGTCCCACTGCATCATGAAAAAGGCAAGCAAAAAGCTATGTCTCATGTTTTATGCGAGGAAGCTGAGCACCTTAATTTAATGCAAAAACTGCCTGCGCATGCTAGCCTATAAGCTACCTGACGAAGAACGTGGCTCTGCACCCATTGGGATACAAAGTAACCATCCTTTCCTATTCCATGCCGGAAGTGGAAATGTTTTTTTTCCATGCCGGAAGTGGATGGAAGTGGATTCCATGCCGGAAGTGGAATGCTTTTTCCATGCCGGAAACGTAGCTTTTTTTAATCCTGTTGTTACCTGACGAGGAAGGTTTGCACCACCACTGTCAACCATGTACAAGCAAGGGATCTTGCAGGCAGCAGCGATTTCTTGCAGCCTGAGATGCTTCTTGACCTGGGAGAAAGGAGCACAAAAAGGGGAAGGGGTACGGAAAGCCTGGCTCCCCACTCTGTTGCAAAACCAAAAAAAAAAGAGGAGAAGTGGGATTTTTGCTGCTTACATTTTCTGTGTGTGTCTGTTCATGTGCGTTTGTGTGTGTACAACATTTGACGTAAACAAAATGCATCCGTGCAAGCGAGCTATAGTATTATGTGCAAGCAGTGTGATCCCTTTGTGGGATTTTGTTCTAGAGGGATGGTGTTGCAAGCGCACAAGCCAGTAGTGCTTGACACGACATAGCCAACGCACAGGTTTATTTCCTGGCCGTAACTGTTCCGTATATACCTCACCAAGCACTGCACCAGCTAACTGAACGAACTGTTACCTTTCCATGCTCCACGTTATTGTTCTGTATAGGCCTCACCAAGCACTGCACCAACTAACTGTTACTCTTTCCATGCTCCACATAATTGTTTTGTATATACCTCACCAAGCACTGCACCATCTACCCTGTCCATGCTCAAATTTGGAGACGCACCGTGATGGGGTAGTAAGTGCCTCCCTTGACAGTTGGGTCATTTGCTGCGAAGGATATCACAAGGGAATTAAGTTGGCAGCTGTTCAGCATGCGTTATATTATTCCAAGCTTTTTTGCGTTTGCACACATGAAGCCCTAGTCGCACCTGCTATGGCAACAAGCTTGCCATGCACGCAGCCGATACCTGGATGCATGAAACGTCAGCTCCAGCAGGTCGGCTTGCGAACCTGTTGCACTGTTAGGCGTAGCCTCTGCTATTGGCTATAAGACAATGCACCGTCAATGCCCTTTTATGACCACAGTCTAGATACCTGTAACGATGCCTCCAGACGGCACTTTTTCTTTGCCTATAGAGGTGGTAGAAACAGTGAGGTTCGATCAGAGTCTTGTAAGCTTGTAAGTGAGAAGACAGATCCTGCCTGTTATTGACCAATTCAGTGCTTTGAGCACATATATGCATATGCATGATCTAGGATTTCAAAAGCAAACTTTTACCTTTACACAGCTACTAACATTGAGAAGATCTACAGAAGGCCCCCTGTTAACATGACGTGTGGCCCATTCCCTTCCTTTCAACCTAGGCCACTCACCATACAACTCATGTCCGGCAAGCTGACTGAGCTCCAAAAATGGGCTACCTTCATCCAGTACCTTTTAAACAACGTGCAAGCAAGTGCTAGTAGTGCACAGTCGCTGAATGAAGATGATTTGCTGCACGAAAGCATACATTCCAGAAATTCCTTAATTCTTAACCACAGTGCCTCGTTTGAAAATTTTTTTGTATGGCATGTACTCGACAACACGTAATGCACGCAGGCACGAGTTGAATTGATGATTTTCCAGCCACTTTTTCTTTTAACAACACTCACACCGTGACTCATTAACCACATCCACCTCATTGATTCTTTCTCTCGGCAGCCTGCATCATCGTTAATACAGTGTATTAATAAGTGGGGCGCAATTTACGCATGACGAGTAGCGGAGACAGAGTGATGGGTGTGTCTTGTTGTCAGTGCCATTCTAATCAAGTTCCTTGTATGTGAATACCATGCCAACATGTTTGATGAGCTCCAAGCGTCTGCTACTGGCGCTCACAATTTGGAGCGCTGCCTTTGCCTCTGCACCGAACGAGCTTCGCCACCACTGCTGATCTTCACAACATGCTGCTGCATGCTGTGAACCAATTCTTCCATGCACTGCCTGACGGAAGTGAAGCGGGGCTTGTGCAATGAATACTTGGTGCTGCTTGAGGAGTCCGCCGCCGCCGCCGTTGTCGGTGCGTCGGAACTGAATGATCTTGTTTTGGAGTGGTGACTTGTGATCTGTGGCAGTGTGTGGACTGAAAGGAGAGCAGGGAGGCTGCAGGCTGCTTTAACCCAAAGAGCCATTGATAATATCTACCTCGATATTCAATAAGTGAGAAATATGACGTGTATATTTAAGGTACGCTAGGCAGTATAAGATTTGATTTAGAAATGGCATCACTTTTTTCCCGTCACATCACGCCCTCGTCTAATTTTTGCACTAACAATAAACATTTAAATATTACATAAAAAAATAATACAACTATGCTTAAGACACAAGGAGGCAGCAAGGTTGGCATGCCTTCCATAAGGACTAACACTTTGGGTATTCCCAATCGAAGAAGAAGGGCTATGACAGTGACAGCAGGGACAATTGTAAGAGTGTGAATTCGCAGCACTGCGCGAAGGCCACAAACGAGCACCTTAGACGCACGCGCACACGCATGCACGCACGCACAGACATATATACAATTATATGTGCATGAAGACTCGCCACACACAGCACACACACACACACACACACACACGCACGCACGCACGCACACACACACACACACACACACACACACACACGCACGCACGCACGCACGCACGCACGCACGCACGCACGCACGCACGGACGCAGTGACAGCAGCGCTTGCCTGCCTGCCTAAATAATGCAATGTAATTTCAGGCTCCTGGCGCCACCGTCCTTGTCGCTGGGGCCGCAGGAGGAGTAGGCCAGCTTGTCACAGCCAAGCTTCTTGAGGTACAGATGGTATACACTATGTTTAGGCTGGATGCTAATATTTCGGTGTCAATAATCTGTATGCATCAAGACCCTGCCTATGAAACATCTCTCAAGACAAACACGCAACTGTCAAAAAAACCCTTTGATTTCATATTGCTGCAAACTTTTTGTAGGACTGTCTTGACTCATGATAATGACATTTCTATACCTTTGTAGTGAACACTGTTCGACTCCCCCTTTTTTTGCAGCGTGGCTTTAAGGTGAAGGCCGTTGCCCGGCCGAGGAGTTCAAAAGTGCTTGAGGGCTATGGACCCAATATAGAGGCGAGTGGAGGGGGGGATCACGTTGAAAGTGGCTGCTGTTTCAGGGCCAAACTATAAAGTGTTTCAGAATGTGGGATAATCTTGAAAGCCTTTTAAGTGATGATTTTTACGGGCTTTGAAGCGCACAGAAAAAAAGGGTGTGGAAGAGGAGAACAACTGACAGAAAAATCTGGGCACGCATTTCTTTTGTTTAACTCGTCACTGATATAGGGGATTGGCCAGAGCAGTACTATTAAAGAATGGTTCTACCATATACTCGAAAGTCCCCCTGCCGAAGGTACCATGTATACACCACACCATGTTTGTATGACTCTGGTCGACAGGTCTGTCTTACGTATTGCTAATCTCAAGTACCAGTAACTGGGATGCAGATCATGGCAAGCGCCCTTCGCAGGCGGACCACAAGGTCGCTTGGTACTGCCGCTGTGCACTAAAACGCCAATTCATAACACTAACACTATTGTATTGGCCAAAATTGCTCATTCTATGTGCTGTGCTCAACTGCATCATGTATCCTGTTACAGCAAGCACACGGTGCATGCTTTTAATAATGAATGCGATGTGCCCGTAAGAAGGTGGCAAGGCCGCCCTCAAGGACTTTGCACACAATGCTGTATGTAGGTTGTAGAAGCAGACCTGCGAGACCCTTCCGCAGTAGGCTCCCTGTTTGGTGGTGTGGAAGCGATTGTGTGCGCAACTGGAACCACGGCGTTCCCTTCCGACAGGTGTGTGTGTGTTTGTGTGTGTGTGTGTGTTTGAATGTGTGTGTGTGTTTGTGTGTGTGTGTTTGTGTGTGTGAGCACCCCTTCTGTTCGCTCTATTCACAATAACCTCTTTGCAATACCAAACAAAGTGGTTCGTTATTCGTTAGGTATTCTACTGTTTACGTCTCTGCTGTATCTCGCAGCAGAATGATTAACCCTCTTGATACTTGCCAGTTTATGTGCTCATATGGCATGCAATCAACAGTTCTCCTCAGCAACATTAGAAACAGTCCAATGCACTATTTTTCCATCTGGTAATTACTAGCCTTTTCCAGCCTGGGCTAATTTGATGGCTGGTTAAGGCCCATTTGTATACGGCTGCAATTTTAAGGCGGCAACCAGGGTAGTACATTGGGTACTCAAATTATTAAGGGAGGTCAGGAACAGCCTCTTTTTGTGAAAATTTTCAGGCTCTCCCGGAACTGCTTTCAAAATTTCTTCAGGTGTTACACATTTCCCATTAAGCGCAATGTTACTTCTTTTTAGGCACTGAAGGAAGCTGATGAGGCAGGAGTCGGGTACTGATGAGGCAGGAGTCGGGTACTGATGAGGCAAGAGTCGGGTGCTGATGAGGCAGAAGTCAGGTACTGACGAGGCAGGAGTCGGGTACTGATGAGGCAGGAGTTGGGTACTGACGAGGCAGGAGTCGGGTACTGATGAGGCAGGAGTCGGGTTACTTCTGGTACTGAAGGTACTGAAGGAAGCTGATGAGGCAGGAGTCGAGGGAATCGGCTTACATCGCGGTTCCGGCTCAAACCCTTCATCGATACCATCAGCAAACCCGTCTCCACTGATGACCTTTAGGAACAAAGCCCTCGGCAAAAATACCACCAGGCTCATCAAAGGCCTGTGGCCACATGTTCTTTCACATGCCTTATTACTTGCCTGACAAGCACAGCCACATGGTAGGTTTCCAGCCAGGACTCTGTGGAGTCCTTGGCCACTCGTGCTCTCCCTGTTCCCGTGATTTGCTCTGATGAGTCTTGAAAGGGGCTACTCTCCTCGCACGATGGGTGCCAGCCGGCCCACACAACAGAAATCGCGAGGGTGCAGTGGAGGCAAAGCAGAGGCAAAGCAAAGCAGAGGCAAAGCAGAGGCAAAGCAGAGGCCCTCGCTCAATGGTTACATGGTCGAAGCCCCATCAGGTCCAGGTGCAAGGTGCAAACCATGCAACAGGCTTCGTAGTAGGTCTGGTCAGGAGGGGGAGCCTCTTGCTGGCTGGCCTTTCCATCCACAGTGTCATTTTCAATGTCATATCAAAATTAACTGTAAACTACCCGGAACTTGATCTAAAATTGTACCGTGTCTCCCGGAATTGCCCCTGCAAACTTCCGGGAGACCCGGAACAGGTTTGGTTTGCTCCTCTGGGGCAGCCCAAAATCTAGTTAATTTTCCAGTTCCTGGACAGCCCAAAATCTAGTTGTTTTTTCCAGTTCCTGGCAGGAAATACTTCCTTGGCGGCAACCAACCTCGTTCACAACCTGCTTGCGCACATCTGCATCCCATGAATTCGTCCGTGTCCTTTTTCTCTTATCGCCTGCGCTGATGCCTGCATAGTCTTATGAGGAACCAACTGTCTCATGATGCTCCCCTGTTTAATACAAGGGAGTTGAAGAAGGCCCCAAGGAAGTATAGCTTGACGCAGATCTCCTTTTTGAGCTCAAGATGTAATTTGCACCTGCTCCTAATTTCAGCCTCCAGTGCGTCTCTCCCTGTTTTCAGCTTTTATGCGTCATTCTTAGGGTTGGCCAGAACCATATATATACGGTGTGTATACCGTATTTTTGGCAGGGAAATCACCATATATACGGTCATATATGGTGAATATAAACGGTTCTGGCCAACCCCAGTCATTCTACACGATTTCCGCAGGTGGCAAGGGGACAACAGGCCTCCCTGTTTTCAGCTTTTATGCGTCATTCTACACGATTTCCGCATTATGCGTCATTCTACACGATTTCCGCATTAAGCGTTATTCTGTTATTCTACACGATTTCCGCATTATGCATTATTCTGTTATTTTACACGATTTCCGCAGGTGGAAAGGGGACAACGGGCCTCGGCCAACTGATTGGGAGGCCAACAGTAATCTTATTAACATTGCAGCTGGAGCCTTCAAGGCATCAGGGAACCAGCTGTGCCGGTTTGTGCTGGTCACGTCAGCGGGTATGTGCATGTGTGTTTTTGTGTGTGTGTGTGTTTGTGTGTGTGTGTGTGTGTGTGTGTGTGTGTGTGTGTGTGTGTGTATGGGTGTGTATGTGTATGTACAAGAGTGTGTCTGTGTACGCGTGCATGCGTTAGGGAACTTCAGCCCGTGCGGGCGCCGCACTTATAAATCAAATTTTGGTCTTGCCCGTAGGGCAAGGCCAAAATTTAAAAAGTTGACTCCGGGCGTCCCGGAGAAAATGTAATGATGCTGACTTAATGGCTGCGGGCAAGAGAGGAAGGAAAGCAGGGAGGGGGAGGGGGAGGAAGGAAGGGAGCCCTCCCCCACAGAAGTAGACTCCCAAGCTGGCTGACGTATGTAAGTGTTTCTTTGCTTGGGGTGGTTGTGGTGCTTGTGTGTTGGGAAACGCGCGGGGCGTGCCTCAGTGCAGGAGCACCAGCAGCGGCAGCATCAGCAGCAGCAGGGGGAGCAGCAGCAGAGGGAGCAGGCCCAGTACCAGAGGAGGCAGCTGCCGCAGAACCAGGGGGAGGAGT
>Ga0307942_1004505_pt1 | contig 11069 bp, 19 predicted proteins | sample OrgLakmetagen175_FD_201846 | JGI IMG/M metagenome (GOLD analysis project Ga0307942, IMG submission 201846) | Saline water microbial communities from Organic Lake, Antarctica - #175 | ecosystem: Environmental > Aquatic > Non-marine Saline and Alkaline > Saline | place: Antarctica: Organic Lake...
AATAACCATTTTTTTACTCGCACCCCGTGTTAAAACAACTGGCAATTTCGTGGTTGATTCTAGTTGATTCAAGCCGCCTGCAACAGCCCACTCTTTTCCGACGGTGTCAATATTTATATACCTGGAAATATTTAGGTAATATTATTTGGTAGTGTGCTTGTTCTGCCGAGGGCTTCTGCAATCGTGAGGTGTTGGAAGACAAAAAAACGGGACGTGTCTGCTAACCTGCTTTACTGATTTCAATTTCAGTCTTTATACACAATTTTACAGTCTTAGCCAGGCAAGTGCTGGTTCAGAGTTCATCTAGCAGCAGGGCCCGCAGCAAAAGAGTGATGTGTCACGCTTAATCGTTGGCAGCGACGAATCGTGTGACAGAGCAGTTAAGTTGGTTGACATTTGAGAGCTTCTGTATGTCTTGTTCAATAAGCTGGATGGCCAGTCTTATTGATAACCTTTATCTTCTGGATTTGATCGTTGGTAGGCTAATCAATTGACAACATGTGAACTCTAAGAGGTACCATTAAATGATGATGGCGTATTACATAGGTCCAGGGGAGATAGCAAACTCCGCCCCTACTATGAGGTTAAAACGAAATTGAAAGGGGATCCTCAAGAGGCCCTGTACCGTGTAAGGTCTCCGATTCTATTTGTTCGTCAGGTCATATTAATGTGTAACTACAATGAGGCCGAGAGGTCTGTCTGAGTCAATCGTCCCAGCTCCGGGAAGGAGCGGCAGCGTGGGAGCCAATCAAAGATGAGTGGCACTAGTAGACACACATACGTTTGTGCAAAGAGCGCAAGGGCATGAGCCAGAGAACTGGTAGAAGCATTAGGGACCACAGCGATGCAAAACCACTCCTATGCTGGATAGTTTTTCCACCTTTAAGGCCTTTCTTGGTCCGAAGGCGAATCAATAGGCAATAGTAGATGTGCCGAGTCTTATACTTTGCAGTGACGGTAATTTGATCTGACAGATGAACCATGTTTGATGTCCCAGACCCTCTCGTTGTGCATGTGCCGCGTTTATAAAGTAGGCCACCTTTGTACCCCCTTGTAAACCCCCTTGCTTGCTGCGTTTATATAAAATGATTTGCCTCCCTCGTTCTTGGTACCCAAAGTGTGACAGTCCATTGTTTTCGTGTGCCCAAAACACCACAAATGATGACCCACCCTCATAAATTTAAACCCTCTGTAGTGCAGTTCCCAGCCTTTGCTCGAGAGAGACTCGACCCTGGCTTAAAACCATTCTTCAATAAACTGGCTTCGCCAGCTTTTTGCACGAGACAAGGCAAAACAACCTCAACTGAAAAACCAACTAACCAAATCACACAAATCGTCACTGCCAACAATTGGGCGTGACAACAAACAAGCTGGTCCGGGCAGATGCTTGATTGTCTTTACTTGTTTTATTCAGTGCTGCAATGCATGTGCGTTGTGCCTTTTTTCCCTTTTTAGGGGTTTATTGTACTAAGTGCTACAAGTCTGGTGCTTCAATAAAATTTATCATAATTTTACATCGTTCTACATACGCAGCCTAGCAGTCGCACGTTTTGACTGATGGCTTTATCTGTAAACTCTCAAAACTCTGAGCTCAGCTAAGGCGAGGTGGACTTTTTTGTTGAATGGCGAGGACCAGTCACAGGCCGACCAGTCGAACTGTCTGGCTGAAGGTCCCCCCATGTAATATTCTCAATCTAATCTATTTGCCTGGCTATAAACCAAAATTATAAGCAACTGACAGGAGTGGTGTTTTGTGTACTTACACATTTTGTAAGCTGCTTATAAAAAAAGCTAGATGTGTTGTAATTGCTGTGTTCATTAACAGACATCAGATCGATCAAACATAATAGTGCAATCACTTATTTCTGCCTGAACGCATACCAGCACGTACGATATTTTGTGAATTTAACTTATAAACGACCTTCTGCATGCGTTATTTCATCAAGAGCACCTACTTTGCACGCTTCGTTCTATTCAAAACTTCTAATTTGCAAAAGAGACAAAGCATGGTATATGGTAATAGCAATTCCACTTTGACCGGAAACACACATTTTCCAAGACAATTTATGCTCATTAGGACGCGATATAAGCTCTTTATAATTGATATGGTGATAATATTAAAAAAGCGTGCTATAAGTAGGAATTAAATCAATCGGAGCCCCGCAGCAAAGATTGATCAGGGCCTGGACATTCCTCCATTATTCGTCATCACTGCATACAGGTACAGGGTAAAAACGCGGACAGAATGAGCAGCCATGGTCGAAAATAAAGCTGTCCCGGTAGTGTTAACATGCCCAGCATGATGAAGGGAAAGAGCGCTTAGGTGCCAGCACCTAAGAGCCCCTCACCAACAAACTAAAAAAGAAGCCTTTATGTAAATGGGGGGTTGTGTGCGCAAGCACCCCTACCTAGACTATGGCTGCTTATGTTAATGTGTGTGTTCTTGTTAGAGATTTCCAGGATTTGCCATCCGCATCTTGAAGTTCAAGCTTGAATTCTTGTGAGATGGTTATGTCCTTTATCTTTTGTAACTTTTGGCTCACACATGAGCGAGGATATAGTGAAAATGTGAGTATGTGGTACCTGCTTGTCTGAGCCCTTGCCTTACACCAGTCACAGCTTGTGTATGTCATGATGTGCACGCACGAGTTTGCGCATGCACGTTCACACGTGCGTGTATGGGTGTGTGTGTGTATGGGTGTGTATGTGTGTTTGTGTGTGTGAGTGAAAGAGCTTGTCACCACATCCTAACGATTGTTAGTTTACACCTCTCCTCCAAACCAGGCAACATTTAGAGGAGGATACAGTCACAATGCACGGCTGGTATCCCCTGACTTATAATTAATGTATATCCTCCTAGTTTTGTCACCATTGAACACTATTGTCGTCATATCAACGAGTATTTTTGCACGCCATGAGACACAAACAGTAAAAAAGACGATGCGCATTGCAATACTGATGTCATGATATAAGGCAGAACAAGAGCTCGACCTTGTCAAAAGCACTTTGACCTCCTTTTTACATCAGCAGCTCACAACCTAATTACTCGTCTTACCTTTCAATTTCATAAATCTCTGAGGTCTTAGCCTTGTTGCTGGTGTCTTTTTGAGCCTTTCCCCGGCTCTGTGTGTGTGTGTGTGTGTGTGTGTGTGTGTGTGTGCGCGTGTGTGTGTGTGTGTGTGTGTGTGTGTGTGTGTGTGTGTGTGTGTGTGTGTGTGTGTGTGTGTGCGTGCATATGTGTATTTGTGTGTACGTGTGTGTGTGTGTGTGTGTGTGTGTGTGTGTGAGAGTGTGTGTGTGTGTGTGTGTGTGTGTGTGTGTGTGTGTGTGTGTGTGGGTGAGTATGTGTTTGTGTGTGTGAGTGTGTGTGTGTGAGAGTGTGAGTGTGTGTGTGATCGTGTGTGTGTGTGTGTGTGTGTTTGTGTGTTTGTGTGTGTGTGTGTGTGTGTGTGTGCGCGCGTGTGTGCGCGTGCGCGTACACATGTCATAATTTTGGCGGCTTTGGGATGAGAAATCACATGGGCATAGTTTAGAACTGTCATTTTAAAACTACAGACCTGTATTACAAACAGGTACAGGCCAATCATACCTCAATTTCTCAACACAAAGAGTTATGTTCAAAGTGAGCCATTAAGGAGACTGGCCATACACATGCATATAGCTAAGAAAGAAAAACCGGCCAGCTGTACATCCAGTGAATTTCAGGATGTAGCTAGGCAAATGATTTTGGCCAACAATACATACAGCGAACTGCAGCAATGGATGACACTGTACACACATGCACTCATTACATAAGTGTCCCATGACACTGTACATACATGACACTGTACACACTGTACACACATGCGCAAATGACATGTACGCGCATGTGCTCATTACATAAGCGTCTCATTTATAACAATTTGGCAAGGGTGCCCAATCTTTATAAAGTGATTCATGGGGTGATCAGTGGAAGTGCTGCATAATTTTGTGCAGGCCAGCATGTTTACGTACGTACGCAAGCCTCTGCCGGTAAACAGCACAATGGAATTTCAAGATTTTGCCAAGGTGCCTACTGATCAAATAATGAAGCACGATATGCACTTAATACTTCAGCATTTTTGTCGTTGACGCTTAACATTTCACAACATTGCGGTGCCTGGGCCCTTGCAGATGATTTGCAGGCCACCCGCACCCTCCTTCATCGTGAAGGTCTCATTACAAAGCTGAGGCATTTGGCCCAATGCAACATCCCTCCACGCAATGTAATAATGCGGCAATACAAGTCACGCACCTTTGTGGGCGCAGCAGGCCGCTTGTGCCCTCCACTACTGCCTTCACTGTTGAAGTCGTCATCGCTGCCTCCATCTTCCTCATCATCGTCATCTTCTCTCTCCTCCTCTCCATCAGACTCTACACAGGAATATAACAGGTACAAACAGTGACTCTAATTCCACATTTATAAAAAGAGCAAGTGTTGCAACAAAAGCGAGTGTCGCAACAAGAGCGAGTGATGCAGATGGAGCACAGAGCAGAGAAGGGCACATTCCCGCAAACGGACACACGCACTGCCTCTCACCTGCATAAATGATCTGCTTGGCGGCAGCTCTTCGTGGAGAACGAGCAGCGCGAGAGCCTACATGAGAGCCAGTCGAGTAACAATCAGGAGAATCAAGAGCCCATCTAGATAGGAACATTGGAACAATATAGAATATGTCCGTGTATTGGAAATCTTCCTGCAAGATGTTTTGTATAGACACTGCAACGTATGAAATCGCAGCCAACCCACAACAGTTGTCGTTGCCTTTGCCAAATGCAGGTAGGTGTGTGTTGGACATTGTATTTATCGGTGCGAGTCAGATACAATGGAACATTGTATTGGTGCAAGTCAGATACAATGGAACAGAAGAAAGGAAAAGGGGCAAGGAATTGTATTGGCCGACGCAGCAGCAATTGCTGCACGCACTGAACCTGTTGAGTACTCTGCAGCATGCAGAAATACTCTAATTATTGAAGGCGAGTCCAACCAAACGTCAGTTGGTACTCTCTTGGCACAGCTTGCGCTGTGCTAACCATCCTTTTTATGCTTGTGCCTTAGATCGTCCGCAGCTTATTTTAAGCCCCTGCTCTCTTTGACTTCAGCAACTTGCTGCCCTTGGCCTGTTCCTTCCTGTTTTGTGTGGTTCCAGTGTGTCTGTGTTTCCTGCCCCCTTTTTGTGTGGCAGGCCCCGGGTGTCAAGGGCCCAGCTGCTCGGTTTCTCTTTCTTTTTTTGAGTTAGGAGGGTTTTTTCAGCTTTCTTTGAGTCAGTGGGTTCAGAGTTCATTTTTGGTATCGACACATGTAAATTCCCCCTCCAGCAGTTCGGTGGATACGAGCCGGAATAGAACAGCCTTAATGTACCTTATTTCCCTCATATTTTTTTTTACGCACCTGCAGTCGACCTGGCTGCTTTCTTTTCAGCTGCTGTCAGGTCATCGTCATCTCCACTGCCCTCTCTTTTGCTTTCGTCTTTGTCGCTCTGCTCCTCTCCTTCTTCCTCCTCTTCCTCAGACACCCCTTTTTTCCTACCCTTCTGCTGCTGTTGCTTTTGGCAGGCACCTGTAGCAAATGTGTGCATGGACCACTTAATTACTAGCATGTTACATTGATGCCACCACCTGTTCTCCCTGAACTTCTACTGCTGCTAAAGGCTTCTAAACTCGCGAAAGGCCAAAACAAATGCTTAAATCGTCGTGCCACTATTTTGAGCGCTAATTACCCCAGGTCTTGGTGTCATAATGCAACTGCTGGGGTCCTAGTTGGTTGGGTACATTATTATAAGATCAAGTTGCACGCTTAAGACGCAAAGCACCACTAATTACCTAACTCTCCTACATTTTGCCTCTTGGCAAGGGTTTGTCATGACCAGCAGACGTATCAGTCAAAGTACAAGAAGACAGATAGCGCCACCAATAGCCACGCCAGTAGACATCACGGAAATGTATCCGATCTTTACCCGACCAAACTACCCTGAACCAAACAAATGCCTCTGCCAGACTTAAAGCGTGACAGGTTCCCTTGGTGAAGTCGACGCGTAATGTTAAGTCAGCGTGGGCACATCAGACTCACCTACTCGTTGCCTCTTGGCAGGGGATTGAGTGGCAGTTGCAGGGGGCTTCTTTGCTCGTGCAGACGCGAGAGAGGAGGTGGGGAGCTTTTTCCTGCCAATGAAGAATAATTTCATACGCTGTGTGTGTATGCATGTGTGCGTGTGCTTGTGCGTGTGCTTGTATGTGTGTCAATGTACGTGTGTGTATGTGTGTGCACACGTGTGTGACAGGATTGATGTATATGCTTCTTAAGGCGGTAAACGCCAGAGGTAGCCTGAAGTTCCAGTGATAACTCTTTTTCTACATCCCCACTAAGCCCACACTGACCAAGGATAATCGAGAATATTGACATAGGATAATGGAGACATATAGCAACATTGCAGGAATTTTGTGGTTGTAAGACCACACACAAGCATGTTGCAAAAGTTTTAAAAATGGCTGGGATGTTTTGACAGTAGGCCAAGCATCGCGCAAACTGGCTTCTGGGCTTAAGCTTGAGTTGCGTGACCTGCCTCACTACATCTGCACAATCCTGTTTTGCAACTATTTTGCAGCCAAAATACCACGCAAAACACCATGCAAAACACCACGCAAAACACCACGCTTCTGAGATAAACGCCACGTGTGTATCTCACAATCCCCACCGTGATGTAGCAGGCTTAGCAGGACGCTTGGGCTGCTCCTTCTTGCTGCCTCCATCATCAGAGCTGCTAGTCTGCCGCTCCTCTTCCTCGTCCCCCTCCCCCTGCTCTTCGTCCGAAGACAGGTCTGCGTATTCATGGTGACGGGAAATCAATCCATGTGTGCGCACCACTTTATGGCTGCCCGCTCCTTTGTTCCTTCAGAAGCGTCAGTGCAAAAGAGTAGTAAACAAACACGCAGGCACAATCGTGCACGCACGAGTTCCAGACCAGATGATAGTTGAGCTGGACGTCAATCTGTAACAATCCCCTTGCATTGATTTACTCATTGAAGGAAGCTCAACAGAGGCTGGGCTAACTGTGAGTACAGTTCCCGCCGGTTTGTTTCTGAGTTACTCACAGATATGTATTGAGTTACAAACGCAATGCACAGAGGCCACTAGCGAAAGAGCGCGGAACTGTGCAAGCACTGGTGTGCAACACCAACTGTGTGCGTGTGTGTTTGTGTCTGTGTAACCCCTCTGCGCTTGCAACCACTCACAGCAACCTGTTTCGAACAAAGGACATCGTAACAGAGTGTGTATGTGTGTGCGTGTGTGTATGTGTGCAGGCACACAGGCACATCACATCACAGCGCACCCACTACCCAAAACAAATACAGCTCCTGGAGCCGGTGTGTTTGATCTTGAGATATACGATTCGTTGCTTCTTTTTTCATGTAGGCTCTGTGCTAGGTGTTGTGCTTTGTGCGTGCGTGCCCATTACACATACGCCTCATTTGCATGTGCCTCTTGTGAGTGTGCCTGACACGCACATAGAACCATGTGTAGCCCTCTCATATGATGTAACCTGTGCTGCGACACGCCCTGGTCAAAATTTTCCTTGATGTGCTTGCATCAATGCAGTGTGAAATTCACGGGTTCCTTCAGATGGCATCTTCTCTCACACCTTTCAGGCTCCGTTTAGGTGCTGCCGCACGCCTGCGCGCTGGTTGGCTGCCGTTCACGCCCAAATCAAGGCTGCTGCGGTTTGACTGTGTGCTCTTGAGGCCTGTTTGCGTGCATATGCATGTACGTGCATGTCCTTATATGAATTGCATGTATTATGCAGGCTGCATGTGTTGTGTGTGCCAACGGGTGGCCACCTCTTTACCGTGATTACGGCTGCTGTGGCTTATTTCTATTAGTATTTAAGCCTGTGAAATACGCATGTGTTCAAAAAGTCATCCACTTGAGTTTACTTGTCCGTATGTCTGTTCGTGTGTGTGTGTGTGTGTGTGTGTGTGTGTGTGTGTATGTGTGTGTGTGTGCGCGTGTGTGTGTGCGTGTGTGTGTGATTGTGTGTGTGTGCGTGTGTGTGCATGTGTGTGTTATGTCTGTTCAACGCTGAGGTCTCAAAGGTCCACACCAAGGTCTCAAAGGCTGTACCTGCCCCCATACAAGGTGAAACTTGAGTATCAGTGCACATATTCACACGCACATACGAGATGAGCCTTGAGTATCAGTGCACATATTTACACGCAGCACCTCACACATAGGGCGAGGTCACTGCAAACTCTTTATGCCACGAGACTGCGGTTAACCGCCTTCCAATCAAAACGGCTTGGTTGCACTTCATGGATACAGCATATATACATAAGGTTTGCCGGAACCATACCAACACGACATACCCGACCGTGCAAACAGAACGTCCCCTGCAAAGACTATTGTGCATACAACATAGCTACGTATGTACATGTATACGGTTCCGGCCAACCTATACATTACAACACAGCTACGTGCATGCATACATACAACATAGCTACGTACATACATACATACATGTATACAGTTCTGGCCAACCCTACGTAATCACTTAAACACATACCAAGGTCAAGGCTGCTCCTCCCCCGTTGCTTACCCTCCTCAGGCTCGTCCGTGGACATGATCTCTATGACGCCTTGATGCTGCATGGCTGGCCTGTACGCGTGTGTGTGTGTGTGTGTGTGTTTGCGTGCGTGCGTGCCTGCGTGTGAGTGTAAGTAAGGGTCATGAAGGAGTGCAGCATCCGTGTGGATGAGACTATTTTCAGCTTCTTATTTTGCGGCAGAGATTAATCAAGGTTCCACTCCACGTAAGATACCTGCTGCTCATTCAGAGTGACGAGTACCTCCAACAACGCACGAGGTGTTACCACCACCTGCGTTGATTTAACATAGGCTCAGCTCATATGCAGGGGTGGTGGCTGGGATAGTCACATGCACATACACACACACACATACACACACACACACACACACACACACACACACACACACACACACACACACACACCGACACACACTCTCATATACGCGCTTACGCATATTCGGCACATCATAGCACTCATATATCACACACGTACAGTCCCACACACAAGCATACAATCGGCTCTTTCAACCATACAGTCACACACAGTCTCTACCCCCATCCCCCTATCACAGGTGCTCACCTCGCAGCCCTTGCCCCTCTGCTGCCTCTCTGACCCTCCTACTCTTCCTCAACACACACTCACCTTGCAGCCTCGCCCCTGTGCTTCCTCTCTGCTGCCTCTCTGACCCTCCTCCTCTTCCTCAATACACGCACTCACCTCGCAGCCCTTGCCCCTCTACTGCCCCTCCGGCCCTCCTCCCTTTCCTCCTCCTCCTCCTCCTCCTCCTCTTCCACATCTTCATCGTCGACCCCTGCATCTTCGTCTTCGTCGTCAGAGGCCAAGCCCTGGTAGGACTTCTGAGCCACAGCTCGTCGGGGCCGAGATGCACTCTGCGCAGCACACACATGGAGCAATAATGGACATCTTTACGCGCACTGTTTGCACTTTTCAATGAGCCATTCCAGTCCCAGAAAGGCCGACGTGTACTCTGCACAGCAGATACACAGAGCCTACATACACGTCAGACATTTACATAAACAGAGTCTGCATACAGGTCAGACATTTGTATGCACGGTTTTTGTATCTTTTTAAAGAGCAGTTGCTCCAGGAGGCACGAGCTGTGCTCCGGCTCTGTACAGCGATGCACAGTTTACAAGCAGCTCACAGCTCACACGTGCTTGCGCGAGCTTTATTCTTGCGCTTTCTCTGAACTTCCAAAACGTCGGCTGCTCGTTGGGAAGGCATAAACACACACAGACGTACACACACTCAATTTCAGGCACGCCCATGCATTGTTTCGTACACAGATTTGCCATAAGGCTTTGATGTGATTGTGACGTGAGTACGTCCTAGGGTGCCTAGGAAGCAGAATAGAGGAGCACCAAGCCAGGTCAAAAAGCAGCCCTTCGTGCTATCTTCTCTTTGCAACCTATTCCTCTTCTATTACAATTTCATAACTATTGCTGGGAGTGTCTTTCCACTTCCTCCCTCGTTATTTGCTTTTGGAAAATCAGGGCCCCTCAAACAATTAATCTGTGGCTGGATGTACGCCGTGCCATATTTTGTTCACGCAAACACAGCACGCACCACAATACTTGGAACCCACACGTTGCAGGTGCACACATAGCAAAAGTACAAACAAGAGCACATACACGCACACACAGTACATACACAGCAAACACCAGAAATAAGGATGGGAATTCACACTTTGCGGGTGCACACTAGCGATAGTGCAAACAAGAGCACACCCACCCCTGGGGCCTCTTGGCTGGGATTCTGGGACTTGGCTTGCTGGCTGCTAGGACCTGGCTGTTGCTGTGAGGCATTCTGTTGGGTGCCCCCACCCGCAGCAGTAGCTTTGCCCCCTGCTCGTGCCCCTGCAATATGAAAGGCACACATGTTCGTAAGTGTGCGTTTGCGTGTGCACGCATGCTGGAGCGCACGTCTCTGTTTGTGTGCAAACGCCTTTGTCTGTGTGTGTACGCATTTAATTACGTTTGCATGTGAAAATGCTTTGCCTGACGCAGATCTACCTTTGGAAGTATGCTTGCGGTTTGCAGTAGCACGAGAAAAGAGAAATGGAGTACAGGTCGTATACAGTTGGGGAGGTTGCAGTCACAATTGCATGCCAATTCCAAGTATACTGTGAAGGAGCAGAAAGATTCAGGATGCATCAGGATGCCAGAGACGTTATGAATTAAGAGCTGCTATGTAGGAAGCAATACACATCAACCAATGCGATTATGAAGCAGACCACATCCCACAAATCCCAAACCACATCCCAGCAGCAACCGCATCAAGCCCCTGCAACTTTAAAAAGTAAATTAAACGCCCTCCCCTTGCAACTCCTTAGCCTTCTCTCGCTCCCTCTGCCTCTCCCTCTCCCTCTCCCTCTCCCTCTCCCTCTCCCTCTCCCTCTCCCTCTCCCTCTCCCTCTCCCTCTCCCTCTCCCTCTCCCTCTCCCTCTCC
>Ga0307942_1004508_pt1 | contig 11061 bp, 18 predicted proteins | sample OrgLakmetagen175_FD_201846 | JGI IMG/M metagenome (GOLD analysis project Ga0307942, IMG submission 201846) | Saline water microbial communities from Organic Lake, Antarctica - #175 | ecosystem: Environmental > Aquatic > Non-marine Saline and Alkaline > Saline | place: Antarctica: Organic Lake...
GTGTGTGTGTGTGTGTGCGTGCGCGCGTGTGTGTGTGTTCGTGTGTGTGTGTGTGTGTGTGTGTGTGTGTGTGTGTGTGTGTGTGTGTGTGTGTGTGTGTGTGTGCTGTGTGTGTGTGTGTGTGCGCGCGCATGTGTGTGTTGAGGTTTGCGTACACTCTTGAACTCGCTTTCTCGCCACTCTTCTGGCAGCAAGTATGTGGCACAGTGCAATCCAGAAAAGTGATTTTCGGTAGCTGCCTCTGCCCCTCTGCCTTAATGCAGCTTTGCTTCCGTCCCAGTTGTAACTCGCTGCCCCCTTTGCAGAGGTCGCTGAAAGAAGTTTGCCACCTCATCCATCCGACCAAAACAAAAGACAAGGACTTGACCCGGCAGCTCAGAACAACTCACCAGCAGGGTCATGGCAACCATTGTCGCGGCGGTGCCTGCACGCAAGCACGCAAGACGACGCAGGGGAAATGAGGAGGGAGGGGGGAAAGGGGCGTAGTAAAAGCTTTTCTTCCCCTTTTGCACACAATGAGGGCCAGGCCAATGTCCTACCGGTGATGAAGCCAGCCTCGCCGGCGGTGGTGTACAGGGGCATCGCCTGGGCGGCCTCAGCCAGCTCGGGCAGGGCACGGCTGCTCACTTGACGTGTTGAAGCGCTTCCGACTGCGGGGGCAGACCGCCTCACGGGCAACCTGCGTGAACGAGGGAGAGCACTGGCTTTGTGCAGGCACGCGTCCAGCAAATGTTGGGACGCTTTTTAATGCGTGCGTGCCTCTCCTCCCGTCGTATGAGGATTCCCTGGCTGACCAGTTGGAGGTTGCCTTTCACGCACAGCCGCAGCATCACCTGCTCACGGTCCTCAGGGGGGACACCATCTTCAGGGAAGAGGTGGAGGCCTTGGCCATTGTGCTCTGGGCCTTCATCTGGACGGTGGCCATTTCGACTTAAAAGTGGTGAGGTCTGAAAAGAAGGAAGTGAAAATAATATTAATGTGTCCGTAGTCGGAAAACGGTGAAGGATGGAACGACACTTCGAAGTACACTTTCAATCAAGCACGATATTCTTATCATCGCCTTCTTAAATAGTGCCCCTTAGTGAATGTGATGCCCCTTTGATGGACACACTGGCCATGGTAACCATTGAGGCACTTCTTGACTGAGAGCGTTCTTTTGTAAACCTCGTAAAATGTTTTTACGGATTTAATTCAGTGCTGCAATGTCATGAACAGCTTCTAGGGGTTTTACTAGGAGCTACAAGTCTGGTGCTACAACAACAGTTATCACAAATTGTTACATATTTTACATACGCAGCCTAGCAGTCGCACGTTTTGACTGATGCCTCCGCCCGCCCAAAATTCTACCTGCAAAACTTTTTGCCTTTTTGTTTCCGGTTTTACCCGTCATATATATGAGGGTCTGGTTAGTACGCATGGTAGTTCACTTCAGTTTTGGCATTTCCCAATTTATGGAGAAAATGCATGTGTGCTTGAAGGGCGTCACGGTGGTTTGGTGGGTACCAAAGCTTTGGGGGAGGAGATTGGGCCATGTTTGTTGTATGGGTATGATTATGATTATGGGTTTGTGTTTGGTTTTCTACGTCTTATTTTGCAAGCCAGTGGATGTTGTAGAAGGGATTTTCCTCAGGCCCTGCTGTTTTGATGGAGGTGTCTGCAATGTCGGCGTAGGTGGTGGCTGACTTTTTAGCAAGGGCGTCGGCATGTTCATTACCAATAACACTGGCATGGGGCTTTTCTTTAAAGAAGTGGATGGGCGATGGTGATTGGCGGATTGCTTCAGCAGCGGATTGAAGGACATCTCCTTGGATGTGGTGGCGATGGAGATTCGGGTGTGAGAGCTGCTTTTTTATTTGGTGCAGTGATGTAAGGCTGTCTGTGGCTATATGTGAGTAGCCGTGTATGACTGCAGCTGCTATATATATAGCTGCTAGCTCTGCATGCGAGATGGTGTTGGTTATACCCATGCCTTTTGGGTTTACATAGTGGGAAACGTTTAAGTGAGGGTGGTATACACCTGATCCGGTGTCTTGCCCTACTTCATTCTATAGGAGGCTGCCATCAGTGTACCGCTAGGTCCAATCCCGCCAATCTTTTACCTTACGGGTTAGGTTTTGGCTGGAGCTGTTTTGGGTGCTTTGTCGATTATATTACAATTATGAGGTTGGGCAGTGCTAATCAGGGCACTTGTTAAATCTGGGCATTCTGGGGCTTGAGGGTGGTCATTTGGTAGCTTATTAAATTTGTTGATTCCTGAGTGTTGTCCGGAACTTAAGGCTGTTTGGTAGGGATGGTTATGTATGTTTTAAATTTCCCACTTTGCCCCAGGGAATTCTTTGGCAAGTTCTTTTAGCCAGTCTTTGTTGTGAGCATTGAGGCAGACCCTGCCCTTGGTGTTCCATATGGCAATGATCTTCAATTCCCATGAGTGTTTGGAAAGTGGTATTTGTATGTTGTTCCAGAAGGGCACTTTCGCATATTGGAGTTGGTCTAATGGGATGGTGTCCAGTGTCCAGGAATTTACACATGTGTGGGTATTTGCGGCAGAGTGATGCAGGATTTGTAATCATTTTTTATTCCAGGAAGGGAGGAGCATGAATGTGGCTGTTTCCTCTGTGTTGATGGCAGCAGAGTAAATGGCGTGTCTTGTTGCTTAGAGCATGGTGTTTTCGTGGTAAATGGGATGGCAGATGGAGAACCCAGAAAATCGGGAGGAGAAGGCATTGGTGTTTGCCCCAAACACTTTGTCCCTTGGGTGCTCACTCCAGTAATCGGAAAATTTGGGGCCATGGTCAAGGGGAGATGCCATTTTCATCTTTAGTGACCAGGGCCCACTTTTGAAAGGCAGCGGTGATGTGGGAGGGGAATATCCGTGCAAAAGAGTCTGATTTTTTTGTTCGTATGTTTAGAGGTAGAGATGTCTTTACGTGCAATGAGACCTGATGCAAAGAATGGGAGAAGGTTGGGCGTGATCGTGTAGACCGCTGCATTTTGCCTTATTAAAGGCCTTTTGTAGTAAGTTAAGGCGCTCAGGAGCAAGCATACTTTTACACTTTCCGTCGACATTGCAAGTACAGGCTACTGTGTCAGTGTACACTTCAGGAAGCATAGTGTCATCTGGGGAGGATAGGGTACTCTTTTCTTGATACTTCATGAGATCAATGGTTGTGATCCAGTATTTACAATGCCCTGTGGCCGTAATGTCAGCCTGTGGGTTGGTGGGTAGGATGTCAAAGCTAACTTTGTTCCGGAGATCGACATTGTAGGGTTGGTACGTATTGCCCTCTTGGATGGCAGAGAAACCTTGTTTTTGAAGATCATTTTGGTGTTTATCTGGTGCAGGCTGAGATCAGTTTGGTGCGGAGATATGCTCTTCATTCAAATGTATTGAGGCTCTGCTTGAAGCTTTCACATGTGTTTTGTAGTTCTTATGGCTCCCAGGTTGGGTTCCATGAGACTTCCACAATCTCTCTTTTCTGAAAGTAGAAGATACGATTTTTCTTTTCATTTTGGTTCAAGTTGATACAGGCAGGGCAGGCCCATGAACCATTGGCATCAATAGCTTCCCTTTCAGTGGCGTTGCAGCAGCTTGTTTTAAGCAAGCATTGCCAGTGGTAGGTATGGTTGCAGACGTCACAGATGTACATGTCTTTAAAAGGTGGGGAGAGATCTGGAGATTCAAGTCCTAGATGGTAGGAGCAAATTTCACAGCTTGCGCACTTAATTTGGCTCCGGGCAATAGTCTTACTGGATTTGGGCACTAGTCTAACTGATTTAAAGAGGGGTAAGGCCCATCTTTCACTATTCATAGGGGCATAGCAAGTGCGGTATTGTTTCTGTCATTGGGGTGCATCATCTGTCTCTTTTCTTGGGGGTGGAAAACCCCAATTATCGATGTGCAGGATGTCCATATTATCATAGTAGAGTGTGTTGATGGCCTCTGTGGGTGTCATTGAAAAGGCCTTATCCTTTTTGTACGTCCAGAGTTCTTGTTGAATGTGCGTGGTGCGCAAGGGGGTCAGATTTAGGCTAAGAAGGTCATGGGGAATATCGAGGATCTCACATCTTCTTTTCCTTTGGGGTCTGCGCTGTGATGATGGTGCTGGGTGGTCTGCAGTCTCAGAGGTTGGGTTGTTGTGTACCTGGTAAGTTATCGGGTTGATGATATTGATACGCTGGGTGAGAGGAGTGATAATTCGTGTGAACGCTTGTGTTGCATGGTGGTTGTGGCTAGTGATTTGTGAGCGTGTGGTGCGTTTGTTTGGCTGACTGTGTGTAGGTTTTTCAGTAGGCTGAAATGCTGTTTGTGAGTTTAATGCAACAGTGCCTATGCTTTGAGTCAGGGGCATATGTTGCTGAATTTCTGTTTGGCTGCGTGTCCTCTTTCTGGTACCGGGGAGGGTATCTTGAATATGCTGTGCACGCTTTGCTAGTTTGTCTTGGGAGAGAGTGGCCAGATGGTTAGTGGGTGTTGGGTTGGAGAGGCAAGCAATAGCTGTAGTTTGTGGCAGTGGTATTGGCGATGTGCTTATAGAGTTGTGATTTCTTTTTGTTTGGTTGGATACCCTTTGTGAGTGGCGTTGTGAGCGCGGGGTTTCCGTTTGTGGTGGAGGTGGAGGCCCTTCCACCATTATGGCGCTGTTAGGTTGTGTTTGGAGAAGATCATCAGTGCGGGATCTGTTGCCATGTGTTGTGCGTTTCCTGGGTCGAGCGTTGGATTCTGTACATTGGGGGTTAATTTCTTCTAGAGATGAAGGTGTAGGTACGTTGAGTGCAACATGACCTTGAGTTTCTGTTTGAGGTTCGGTTGTGATTATAGAGGAGGCAAAGGATGTTTGCGGCTCTAGTTTGGGTGTGTCAAAAACAGAGGATTATTCACGTTTGGGTGTCCATTACTTGTAGTCGATGGATCTGTGTGTGTAGGTGCTGGGCCTCTGATAAAGTTGTTTGTAATGGGGTGCCTGTAGTGTGTTGCTGAGCGTGGCTGTGGTGCGGGTGTTGTGTAGGTGGGCAAAGTTTGTTGGGTTTGGGTGTTTGCGGGATTTGGGGGCACCTCTCCGTGGGCCGATGTGTTAATGCGTGTGTCTAGGAGACCTGTGAAGGAGGAGCTGTTTACTTTGCAGTAATTAAGTAGGATAGACTGTTCTGGTTTCCTTTCTTGGAGTATTTGCGCAATCGATGTTGGGCTTAGCTCTTGTGTTCCAGGCAGGTTAGCAATGGCAGCAAGCATATTTAAGGCTATGATGTGCTTTTTGATTGTTTCTGAGTTGTTTCCCAGAGACAATGTATTTTCCGTTGGCTGATGTGAGGTCGTGGAAGCCAGTTATGCCTAGGTCCATAAGTGGTTTGGTAATGCAATTGATGAGGGTGGCTAATGTTGGGGGGGGGCTTTCGGGCGGAGGTGACTTCTGAGCTTGAGATCGTCTAAAAATATGCTGTTTCCTTTCAAGGCTAAGTCGAGTTTGCTGAGGTTGATGCAAGCAAGTTGACGTGCTTGCATATGCAGGTTGAGTTGCCATTTTATTGGTAGCGACGTTCCTTCTCTTGTGGAAAAAAATGTTGTGGCAAGGGCCTTGAGTTGGGCGACCTGGTGGGTCAGGAGATGCACGGTCACAAATTGGTGGCGTTCAGAAGGGTCTTCTAGGCTTGTTACGAGTGCTACTGCTGAGCGCCTGTGGTATTCCACGTAGATGGAGGGGGCGCCCAGTCCAAAACTATGGACATTTTCACGGATCATGGCAGTCAGCGTGCTTCGCCATAAGTTGTGCTTGCTTTTGATCGCACTTCCAATCATTGCATCCCACTTATCTAGGTCTGGGTAGGAGCATGGCGTGGCCGCAAAGGCATAGGCCAGACTAGGGATGATTGCTGTGCGTATTATGTTTAGTGTTTGCTGTGGTGAGGCATAAGAGCCTTCAAGGGCGTCAAGCTTTTGCTTTAGGTTTTTGTCCATGTGCCTGTGCTGGTGCTTCCAATTGAGATCCACCGTCAGGGTGACTCCTAGATAGAGGAAGGGGGAGCTAGGTGTGATGTATTTTGTTGCCTGGTTTTGAACCAGTATGCTGTCTTTGAGTTGATGTTCGAGGGCTTCAGACGGTGTTAGGCCATTTTGGTCTTTCAAAAGAAACGCATTTAGGCTACCCGTGACTTTGGTTTTACTGCCAGATATAATCAATCTGGCCCGATTTGAGTAAAGGGTGAGTTTATTTGCTTGCACTTTAAGGTTTTTCAGGTTACCCGTGGGGCAGAGGAGGTCGTCTGCAAAGGAGGCACTGCTGATGTTGTTGGCCAGATGCGTCTGAAGCTCATTTTCTTTGGGGATGCAGGTGTGGACGTAGCCGCGTCCTCCTACATGCAGCCATCGCAGGAGGGGTTCCATATAGAGAAGGAAAAGAAATGGGGAGAGGGTGTCTCCCTGGATTGTGCCTCTCTCTACTGGTATTTGACCTGTGCAGATCCCTGAAGGAAGCTTGAATTGGGTGGTGGCATCCTCATAGAGATTTTTGACAGCATCTATGGCGTCAGTCGGGAAACCGAGGTCATACATTATCCAGAGCATGCGATCGTGGTCAGTGGTGCTGAAAGCTGAGGTAAAATCCACAATAAGGGCATAGATGTCTTTGTGAAAGAGTTTGGCATCATCTAGTGCCATAATCACGTTTTCGAGCTGGTGAATGGGGTCTTTTTGTTTGCAAAAACCAGCTTGTGTGGTGCTGAGTATGGAGTTTGCTTCTGCATATTCGTAGAGAGTGTTTGTGATGAGATGTGTCCATAGTTTGTAGAGGGTATTTGCTAAGCCAATTGGGCGATAGGAAGATGCCTCCGTTTCATCTCCTTTGTCTCTTAGTATAGTATTGCTGATTTTCCAAGCTTTGGTGTGAAGCCAGTCGCCCACATAAAAATGAAGAGCATGTGTATGGTTTCCTGGATTTCTGTGGGTAGCATACGTAGAAGCTCATTTACAATACCATCAGGTCCTGGGGATTTGTTGTTGCTCAGGGTTTTAATACATTTATTAAATGCGCTTTTGTCAAGTATAGAGGGGTGTAGCCAGTTTCTATCTTTAGTGCCATCTGATTCATCTTGCTTAATTATTGTTTTTAATTAAAAGGGGTCTGGAGGTTTACTTCCTGGCTCGTTCTCTGTGTGTTCCCATGGTAGTTTCTAGGTGCTTCTTCAGGTAGTTAGGTGCCGTGTTTAATGTTGATAGCTTCACAGGAGTCATCAAAGTACTTTTCGAAGATGTGGGCTTGTTTGGTGGGCTCAATTTCAATTTTGCCTGTTTCAGAGTCTTTCACAGCTTGGAGACTTGCCCGTGGCTGTGCATTGTTAATAGTTACCTTTAGAAGGTTTCTTTCGTGTTTTATTAATCAGCTGCTGCTGCTTTTTACGAGCAATTTTGTTGTCTTTTTTGTTGTTTAGGGCATCTGTACTGGTGATAGCTTGCCTGGTTTTTGTGTACATGTCATCTAGTTGTTTTTGAGGGGCTGATCAGGCACGATGTGCTTTATATCTTAATTGCCTTCATGAGCGCTGGGTTGGCGCTGTTTTGTTGTAAGGCTTCTTCGGTGGTGCCCTGGGCATTTATGTAGGGGGAGGACAGGTGGTTTGGGATTTGCTTGATCCCGTATAGTTTTTTGCTTCGTATGTTTCTCTTGTTCTTTTCTGGTTATGGGCTATAGTGGTAGTTTGGGGGGAGTGACCTAACAGTTTGAGTGAGTTTTCTATTTGTTGTTGGTCATCAGTGGTACTTTTGGATGTGCTAGAGCAGGTTTTGAGGGCTACCTTGTGTACCGAGCGACTCAATAAGATTTGTCACTGATATAGCCAAAATCTCAATTTGCTCTTCTGCAGGCTTTTCACTCAGGTGTTGCAGCCTAGCAGTGTCTCTGGGACTTTTGTTTTGCAGTTTATTATGAAACGCAAGGGCTTGCGTGTGAGCGGGAGTGAGTACAAGCAGGGTTTCCTCAAGCTCATGTATAATGCCATGGGAGGGGTCAGAAAGGGCATGTGTAAATTTTAACTGGTCTGAAGCGCTGATAGGGCAAGTAAGGGTGGCTTGTTTGGCAGCTTTTTTTGCTTGGGCATTTGCAATGTGAGGAACCCGCAGGTTTAGAGTGCAGGTGGATACTATGGCCAGGAGTGGCATGTGGTCGCTCAGGTAGCCTAGATCACAGATGTAACTTGGTTTGCACGTGTTTGCGAGGGCTGTTGGCAAGAGGATATCATCAATACGGCTAAATGAGTAAATAGTGTTTCCTACACTGTCCTATCCCGTGGGCCGTGAGAAGGTCCAGGGTCTTGGTTCAGGTAGGTGTGTGTCAATAGGCAAGTGGTGGGGCAGTGGGGATAGGCTGTGGTCCTTAATGAAGTTTTTGTACATTTTGTCTGCAATATGTTTGTTTGTGCTTGTTCAGTCATGGGCGAAGGTTGTGGCATTCATATCTCCAATGATGAGAGGGGTACAGTTTTTGTTGTTTTTATTGATAATGGTTTTTATTTGTCCTTGCATCTCAAAGCGGGAGGCTTGTGCCTCTGGGCTACCGGAAGGCCAATAAGTGCCAATGATTAGGAGGTTTGCGTCTGCAGTGTTTAGGATGACAGAGGTGTGTCTACCCTCCGGGTCCGAGTGTACTAGTGAGCAATTCGTTGCCAGGGCAACGCATTTGCGTACGCAGACAAATGTACCACCGTTTTTGTTTGTGGAAGTCCACCATTTGTAGTTTGTGAGTAATTGATGTAGCCAAGGCTGGGGTTTGTTTCCTTTTTGCAATTTAGTTTCTGTAAGGACCATAATATCGGGGGTGTTGGTGGCTATCATGTGCTTTAGGTCGTGCTGGCTAGTTAAGACGCCTCTGACATTAAGGGTTAAGATTTTCAATGAGGAGAGGTATTTGGTCTCGGTTTGGTTGGAGGTCTGTGTAGTTGGTGAGGTGTAGTGATGATGGTTGATGATGTTGTGGTACTGTTCGGGGCTGCTATTTGTGTGGGTGAGGCATAGGGGCGAAGAGCCTTCACACTGAGATTGTATGTTTTCCGTTTGATGCGTGTGATCAGTAGATTGGGGTGTGGGGAGGGTCTGAGGGATTGTGGGTATGGTGGTGGCTGGGGGGGGGGGGGGGGTCGTCAATGCTGATCACAGAATTGTCGACATACGTATTGGGATCAAAATGTTGCTGTCTGCTAGGTGTAAGACTGAGGTTGGTCTTAGGTGGTCCCATATGCTGCCGCATTCAAGGATAATAATACTGCCTTTTAGTTTAGTCCAATCACTTGGGCTTGTAAGAGAGATGAGCCTTTCTTTTCCAGAATCAAGAATGAGCCAGGTTGCAGGTTTCTGAGCAATTTATATTTTCTTACGGGTCACTGCGTGGCCTTGAGTGCCATTACTGGTTGTAAAGATGACAGCTTCTTTATAACCGGCTTTGCTTAGGTGTTGGTTTATTAGCTCTGCTGTGATATCCCCTTCTTTTAAATACCCCGATGTGGCGTATTTCAGCATGTAATTTTTTGCGTGGTTTCAAGGGAGGTAGTGCAGGAAATGGTTTGAGGATGTTATCGTTGAAGTTACTTATGTTTTTGGTGTAAAGGTGGTCGGTCTAGGGATTTACTGTCTCGTCTGCGCTGTTCAAGGGTGTCTTCCATTTTTTGATCGTGTGCGAGAACTTGTTTGCCAGAGAAAATGTGCTCCCCTGTGGCCATATTGAAAGAGTGGACTAGACAAAAAGCTTTCTCTTGTTTCTCCATGTACGGTCGGGGATTAAGGGGAGGTTGTTGCTGTTCAACACTGTTAATTATTCCTTCTTTGGTGGCAGGTACAATTACGTGGATGGTAAATCTTAGTGTTAGACAGCTAGTATGATCTTGGTTTGCCTTTAGAGTTATGTCTAGAGGCTTATTTCGAAGGAAATTTAAGAGTTTCCAGGTGTTTTCGTGTGTTGTGATGGCAAAGCTGTGGTTTTGCGCTCAGCAAAGGAAGGAGTTGCAGCTGTGGATAGCTGTCAGGTTATTAAGGGTTTTATCAAGGTTTGGGCATTGATTTGGTACTTTGTATACTTCTTGGAGGCTCAGGTTCTTTTATATGAGTACCAAGCCAGGCATCAACAGCATCATCACTAAATCCTTGGTTTTCGTTGTGTGGTTTTCCAACCAGTGGCACGCTCTGGGTTTTCCAAGGCCTTATTCCTGATAAAATTATGCAGCATTCTAGTGGTTAGCAGACAGTCACCGTGAGCATTGTTGATTGCGTGGACCTGACAGTTATGGCTGCCAGGTTCTTGCTGCTCAAAAGGGGTGCCCTCTGTCCCCCCTCCTTTTCTCTTTGTACATCAATGACATGGGCAGAGAGATCAGTGAGGGCATTGAGGGTGCCGTGACTGGTGATCGAGTGAATTGTGTGTCCCGCATGCTGTATGCTGATGACCTTGGATTAACTACTAATGACCCTGGTGAAATGCAGACGATGCTGAACAAGCTTCGTACGTACGCTGAGGAGAAAGGATTGACTGTGAACACGGCCAAGTCGGAGTTGGTTCATTTCAATAGTAAGTCTGTCTCTCCTTTGCAGAATCCGTTCACGTACGATGGTGTGGCACTTCCAGAGAAGGACAGGTTCATATATTTGGGCATGCTGCTTGATAGAAGGATGAATCCGAAGATAGCTGAGGAACATGCGGTGCGGCCTTACATGGCTGCACAGAGCAGGATTTCTGAGTTTGCCAAGAGTCACGATTTAAAAAGCAGGCCTAATGCTATGCTCTGGTTGTCTAAGGTGTATGGTATTCCTGCTGGGATGTATGCGAGTCAGGTGTGGGGCACAGTGTATCTGAGTGAAGGCAGTGAATTTGGTAGCCAGTTACAGAAGAGGCATCTGTTTTCCTTGAGGCGCATTCTTGGAGTGAAGAACAGCACAACAAATTGGGTGGTGCTTAGAGAGTGGGGTCAGGAGCCCTTGATCGCAATTTTTTTGGTTCCGTGCTTCCATCAGGTTATTTAAGCATGCTTGATTCCAACAGTGAGACTCTACGTCGTGTGCTGAAGGCAGATTTGCATCTTGCTTCT
>Ga0307942_1004509_pt1 | contig 11061 bp, 10 predicted proteins | sample OrgLakmetagen175_FD_201846 | JGI IMG/M metagenome (GOLD analysis project Ga0307942, IMG submission 201846) | Saline water microbial communities from Organic Lake, Antarctica - #175 | ecosystem: Environmental > Aquatic > Non-marine Saline and Alkaline > Saline | place: Antarctica: Organic Lake...
GGGAGAGGGGAGGTGCTGGGAGAGGTGTGCAAGGGCAGGGGCAGGAGCTGGTGCCAAACCAGCAGGAGGGTGGGACAGGGAGTGGGGCGAGGAGCTTTGTGCAGGGTGGTGGGGGAGTGGAAGGGGGAGGGGATGAGGAAGAGAAGGGTGGGGAGAAAAGTGGGAGCGGGGGAGGTCCTTCGGTGGAGGAGCGGCGGCACCAACAACGCACGCAGCAGCATGAGCAGAAGCAGCAGCATGAGGCTGTGGTGGCCGATGCCAGAGCGGCTGATGAGACTCAGATTGAAGACCCGCTGCTCCTCCCAGGTGTGTGCGAGTGCGAAGAACTGTGCTGTGTGAGTGTGCCAAGCTTATCAATCATTTGAGAGGTACAAAAACAATGCAGTTCACCTTGTCTGACCCATGTGTTGAGCATGAATGCGATGTTTTGTGTGCTGGGTCATGTCACATGACTGACTCATGTGGCGTGTGTGATCCTTGGCTAGCTGCAGTGTTTCGTGTACCAGCAAGCTGACCTCTCCTTACAGGTTGCCGCCCAACCATTTTGCAACATTGCTGTGGACCTGTTGATCGTAGACGTAAGCTGATTCGGGCTCTGTAGACGCTTCCATGGAAAGCAAAGAGCCTGAGATAGTGGGCCGTTCGAATGCAAGAAAATTGTGTAACAAAAAAGGAAGGCAATCCCAGGACATCAAGCTGGTGCTTGTTTGAGCTCCACCACGGATCAGCCAGCGAGTAATCGCAATGCACTGAAAGCCCAAAAGGCACCTGCAACAAATATTAAGGGTCAACCAGAACGGTCCACAAGCACCGTGTTCGACCGTAGCTTTAGGGAACTATTCCTCACAATATTAGTGAAATAAAACTTCTGAGCTCCTCAGTGGAATATACATGAACTCCAGTTCTTGTAATGCAGCAAAAGTGATATGCTACGTTATCACTCTTGCTTTTTATCTGTATTGTTTCTCCATCTTTTTCCCCTTGGTAATAACTCTCCCGCCTACTGCATCACGTGTTGCAAACGAAAAAGAACCGCAATGTCCGGTTCTAGCCATTAGAAGCACACTGCAGGTGTTAAAACCTTCAATTTTGTTGGAAGCATTTATTTATATATGAGGTAGGAGGGCGATTTTTTTTGCCTTAGCTGCTGCTGACATCGCAGCAGTTGATGAGGTGGGATGTGCTCAGATTTGATAAAATTACTGACGCATACACACACACATAACAGGTGAGAGGCAGCACCTGCAGCAGCAGCAACAGCGGCAGCAACAACAACAGCAGCATCAACAACAGCAGCAGCAGCAGCAGCAGCAGCAGCAACAACCACAGCAACAACCACAGCAGCAGTGCGACCCATGCTTGCTGCACAAATCACAGCAGCAGGGGCAGCAGCACCTAAATCAGCAAGGCCAGCACGGCCAGCAGCAGCAGGAAAGTTGTCTGCAGCCTGGAATGGCAACTGATCGGTTTCGCCAGTCAGATCTGGACGGGGGGCAAGCCCAGTCACCTAGCCTCCACCCTTTTCCCAACCTGCCTTATCACTGCCACCACCAGCAGCAGCAACAGGGACACCTCCAGAACCAGCAGGAGAACCATCATGGACAGCAAAGACACCAACAAGAAAAGCACCAGCACCAGCACCAAAAGCAGCAGCAGCAGCAGCAGCAGCAGCAGCAGCACCAACAGCAGCACCAACAGCAGCACCATGGAGACACACACCACTCAGCTTGCCCGCCTGTCCAGTCACCAGTGCCCCCTCTGCCGCATAGCACACACGAGGTGCACCTACCACTGAGCCAACCTGCTGTCGCACTGGCCAGCAGCGTGTGTGGCAGCTTGCTGGCATGCCTGACCAAGGTGCGTGTGGCTGTGCTTTTAGAGTCTATGTCTCTATATCTGTGTCTTAAGATATGAGAGTGCATTATGCACCCAGCCACGTATGCGTGCGTGTGCGTGCGTGAGCGTATTTGTCCGTTTTGCAACTTGCATGCAAACCCTAATTTCCTTGACCATTGTCTGCACAAGCCTTGCACGCCTTGCTGCATAGTGCAAATTTTTTGTGGCATCAGAACAAGCTCTCCAGCATCCTGCATCTGCAGTAGAAATGCTCCATCAACTCTGAGTGCAAATTGTCTGTGGCATCAGAACAAGCGTTCCAGCATCCTGCATCTGCAGTAGAAATGCTCCATCAACTCTGACGTCAAGCCCTACTTTGTTTCAAAATCCACTCCAGCCCCACTACTTTGTTCAAGTTCCACTCCAGCAGCTTTTCTTGTCTCTGTCAAATCTGTGCGTTTAGGAGACGCTCCTGCCACCGACACCCCCTCCATCTCAGCCGCAGCAGCAGCAGCAACAGGCGACTGGCCTGCCTCTCCCCAAAACCCTGCGCCAGCGCCAGCGCCGGCAGCAGCAGCAGCAGCAGCCGCCGCCGCCGCAGCAGCAGCGCCACTCGGTCCTCGTTTTCTCCACGACCCACACCAATACACACAAGCATAGTGGTCATATTGGTCCCTTTGAAAAGGGTCACGTGCCTCAACCGCACCCTGCCCTTTCGCTGCTTACTTCCCTGGAGGTGAGTGCTCTCATGAATCAGGGTGGAGCTTATTCCTGGAGGTGAGTGCTCTCATGAATCAGGGTGGAACTTACTGTCGGTATTTTGTGTACCACATCTGCACAGTTCCTCCCACCAGTCCTTCGCTGCTCACTTTTTTGGAGGTGGTCACCTGTTATCTTCTCTGTTGTAAGTATTGATGGAACTGGTTGATGTGATGCTTATATAGCTCTCGTGGAGGTTGGCTCGTCGTTTGGCACACACGCACGCACACACACACAAACTTACACACACACACACACACACACACACACACACACACAAGACATACACGGGCATGTGCGCACTCACACACACATACCTACACCCCCCCACACCACAGGTCGCAGCTGCAGGGGAGCACTACAACGTGGGCACCGACAGCCAGCTCGCCCATGCCTTTGCCATCATGGTTCCCTGCCCAGCTGCAGACGTCACCACCCCTCTCCTCCTTCCCTCAGTCACCACCACCGCTACGGGTCACACCACAACCCCCGCCTCATACGGTGGCAGCGGCGGTGGCCACTTGAACATGGCTGCTGGCGGTAGTGTGTGTGGGGAGGATGGCATCAGCGAGCAGCACCGGCCGTTGCTGCTGCTGAGTGCGCGCTTGGATGTGGCGAGCTTGGGGAGCTTAGGGGCGGACACACAAGACCCAGATAGTGTAGCAGCAGCAGACGGCGGTGGCTGTGGAAGGAGCCAATCGACACGAGGGAGGAGGATTTCAATGGGGGTGGCTGGGGGCGTCAGATCGGCAGCAGCTGCTGCGAACGCGGTGGTGCCGGGTCAGCATGGCCATGTGAAGTTGCTGAGCTGGCAGGAGGGGGGGGGATGGCAGCTTGAGAGGGTCCTGGAGGCGTTTGCGGTAGGTGTGTGTGCACGCGTGTGTGTGTTTGTGAGTGTGAGTGTGTGTGTGTGTGTGTGTGTGTGTGTGTGTGTGGAAGGGTGGAAGGGTGGAAGGGTGCAAGCCTGCAACCGTCCTGATGCTCATTAGGTACTTTCCCAGAGGGGGTCAACGGAGGAAATGCCTGAATATGTGCATTTTTGCATTCAGAAGGCAGCCACTTGTGAACACAGCCATTTCATGCGATCGACACCATTTTATTACCAAAGTGTAGCTGGCATTGAGAGCTACCCGAGCATGTGCCCAGTTTTATGTGGGTCGCTTTGCGTGCTGAGATAGACTGAGTTAAGCACACATGGTGCATGTAAATCCTTATGTGGTGATTTTCATGGGAAAATGGCTCAAATCCTCATAAAACACCAACTACTAAGCCGTTTTCTTCATTCTTGTTGCAATGATACCACCTTTTTAATAAGGATTCTATACCATTAAATATATTTTTAATTGGTGCAGTGGGTGATCTGGTATGAAGAGTTTGTGGTAAAGAATGGCCTGCACGCCACAGCAAACTGAGTATGTGCGCCCCAATTGCTTAGCTCCAAATTTTACACCCACAGACAGCATTCAAGTTATGTAAAAATAAAAGCTAAGGATTTGGGGCGCACATAAGCCAAAGAGCATATTAAATTGCCAATTTGGGGCCTCCGTGGGTCCCCTCTGGTATTTCCCCCTTGTTTTGGTAGAGGGGTTGTATGATGATGCTCGGCGCTAACGTGGCGCCAAAGTGGCATTTTCCCCTAAATTTTTACAGGGAGCAGTTTTGGTTTTACTGCCTGCGTAGTCTTGACTTCCGTAGGAGCTTCCTTTCATGTGGCTTGACAAAGGTGCTAGAGCCCCATCTAATGTGCTAGGGGGTGGAGCGCAGTTGATGGCAGGCGTTTCTTCAAGGGACCCAACGCTGGGGCTGCGAATGAGTCTATGCACCGTCAACTTTTACTAGTGACTAACGGCCTGCGCCATCAACTTTTATTAGTTACTTTCACTAGTTACTTTACGCACCATCAACTTTTACTAGTTACTAACGGCCTGTGCCCTGCAACAGATGGGCTGATCTCTGTTACTGGTGCAAACTTGCTTCTGGGTGGTGCTGTGAGTGACCTCTGTTAAAAAATGTGTGCGATGGACTCTGACTGTATCAGTGCTTCTTTTTTGGAGACGTATGACGTCTTTAGACGTGAAACCCCTACTATTTGGGCGTGGGGGAAAGACGTGAAACCAAGGATTTGGGCCCCGGGGGGCCTCCCGGCAAAAACCGACCAAGGGCACCTTAAGGCCAAAATTTAGCCTCAGAGATCGAAAATTTCAACAATTCCAAAATTTTGTTCAGATGGTTGGTTCGCCTGAAAGAAAGAGAACCAAGCAGGGAGAGAGTGATGGAAGGTATAAAGAGGGGAAAACGCATGGTGAGACCAGAGCCATGCAGCCTGCATGGCTAGAGCAGAAGGATGGGCCTCCCAAGTACACACAGAAGGGCATGCCACTGGACAGGAATCAGCCTGCGCGCAGCAAGTGGTTGCAAGATGGAGGTCCGGGGGAGGACAACCTGTACTACCTCTGCTGCAGCATTTGCAGCACCAAGGTAGCAGCATGCAAGTTTCAAAGCAGGTCCCAGAATATCAAATTCCATGAGGCAAGCCAGCTGCATCAGCGCGCAGCACTGAAATGGCAAGAGATTCAGGACAAGAGGGGTGTGTTGCAAGGTTACCAGGATGCAGCTGCACAGCTCACAGCTCAGCGCCGTGTCGTGCCGGACAAACAGCAAGCCTCAAGACGCACACAGTAGGCTTACGGACATATCAGTGTTGGTACATGCTTTATTTTTGTTTTAGGGCCATGCCTGAAACATTTGATTTATTACGTGCGTGAGCATTGCTGGGAGGCCGCAGGCCTCCCAGCGGGCTGGGCATGAAAGGGTGTAAGACGTCAAACAAAGGTTTTCAAAATGGCAAAATCTGGCCGTGACGTGAAACGAAGGTTTTCCAAAATCGAAAAAAGAAGCACTGGACTGTATCAAACACCCTGCGGCGACAAAGAGGCCGCTGCTTCCATTTGATCTCTTTCACGATTTTGTGTAAATTCTGCTCCCTTGATTTTTCCATCAAACGTGCACTTGCTTTGGATGAAAACACACGCTGTCACGCCCCGACCCCGGCTGCATGCACACATTGCAAACATATGTCCACAAGCACAGAAATACACAAACACACACACATACACACACGCACACAAACACACACACACACATACACACACACAAACACACACAAACACACACACATGCAGGCCATGTACTGCGTGCTGGCGAGCAACGATGGCTGCAGCATTGTAGCTGCTGGAGCGAATGGTTGCGCGCACATGTGGAGGCTTGAGCCACAAACCCTGGCTGTGGCCAACACCTACCGCTTACCACAGGCCAAGTATGTGTCCAGTCACTTTTGCAGAAATGGAAAGTGTGTGTCAGACTCTGGCCACTCTTGAGAATTAAAAAAGTGTGTGTCCGGTTTCAATTGTAGAGTTTGCAAACTGGCTTTTGCCAAATTTGACGTTGACAAATGATCTAATTGAGAGGCCATTCCATGAGGAAATTGGAAGCAAGCACTCAGCTTGGGCCTAAACCCAAGTTGTCTAGCTCCCCTTGATCCTGTGCTTAGCTGGTTGTTGTATGTACGGACTCTGTGCGTCAGCTAGTCTGTGTATGTATGGACTCTGTGCGTCAGCTAGTCTGTGTATACATGGAAGCATACAAAAGCTGACTTAAAACAGCTACAGTTGAAAATTTTCTTTCCAACCTGACAAGTATGAGTCGGACATGAGTGTGATTGCGCAAGGTCATGGTTTATTAGCGCTTTAATAGATTGAGATCACTCTAATGACACCAACCCACACATGCACGCAAATGTATACGCACTTAAACACACACACAAAGGTGCACATCTCTGGCAGTCTGCATATCCAATGTCGGAAGGATGCTCAAGTACACACTTGCACACACATTTTACCGTTGCATACACACACAGAGAATCAGTCACATGCACATGTACACACACACGCACACACACTCCTGCTCACAGCCCTCACAACCATGGTTGAGCTGCAATCCATTCTCACAGCCAGCTGCTCACGCCCCTCTACACCTCCTACCCCTATCGAACCCCTGAGCCGCCACTCCCCCTTGCATGTGTCCTTTGTCGTGCAGGTACTATGGCATGGCCCTCACCGATATTGTGGAGCTGCAGTCCGTCCCTAATCGCCCCCACATTGTCGTGGGCTGTTCTTGCACGGGCGCCCTTGCTGTGTGGGATACGTGGACACGCCAGCTCTTGGTAAGCGTGGTCCACAATTGCACAGGCATTGGCATTGTTGAGCATTGGGAGGCAGCAAAACTGTGCTCGTGTGTGCGTGCCCTTGCTGTGCAAGGCACGTGGATACACTGCAGCTCTTGGTAGGTGATGTCAGCAAAACTGCATCTTGGTAGGTGATGTTGCGTCTTGGTAGGTGATGTCAGCAAAATTGCACAGGTCGTAGCGTGCTGGAAAACATTTAGCAGCACAACTGTGCTTGTGCGCTCGGGCGCCCTTGCTGTGTGCGATGATTTGACGTGTCAGCTCCTGGTGTGCATGGTTCAAAATTGAAGCTGTGCATGCAGCAACAACTTTGCCCACAGAAGCAATGAGGAAGTGCAAAGTTTGCCCTTTTTGTGGGTGGCCTTAGTTACAGCCAAATCTTTGGTTCAGGCAGATCTTGAGTTCTTAAGGGTTGTCCCCAGCCACTCTTTGGTTTTTACCAAATCTTTCACCTATAGCTGTGGCATATAGACTTTGAAGCTGCGCTGTGCCATGTAACAGAGATGGGTTTGACCCTTTGTGTCGTGGCCTCAAAACAGGCCACAAGCACTTACTTGGTCACAACCAGCCGTTTCTGTTGAGATTGCTGGCGCCTTTCACGATTTAGGGCAGCCGACCGTTATCTGGTCAGATACCTTGGCATCCCACCCCCTCCAGGGCCACGTCACCAAGTGGCCTGGCCTGTCTCATACAGTCAAGTCAGCATGTACATACAAAGTGACCCGTGGCATACAACCAGCATACAAACAAATGCATCCACATGCATACAACTGATGCATACAGCCAAATGGCCAAGGCCGCTCTCACACTTGACCTGTCTCAACTTAGGACAGCCTGCATGCATGCAAATAAATGCATCTGCATGCATGAAAACAAATGCATACGACCAAATGGTCTAGGCCGCTCCTACTTGGCCTGTCTTGCCTGAGAAGGACCGCCTGCGTGCGTACAACCAAATGCACATAACCAAATGCGCAAATGCGTTCAACCAAATGGCCAAAACCGCTCTCCCACCTGACCTGTCTCGACTCAGCTCAGGACATCCTCTGCATGCATCATAGAGCTTGCAGCAAACAGATCCTGGTGAAGTTACTGCACACAAGCAGCATTCATTATCCTGCTCTTCCTGCCTACACACACATACACACTGCTCACACTCACACACACATGCACGCACACACACTCACAATTACACGTGTACACACACACACACACACACACACACACACACACAAGCACACACACACACACGCACAAGCACACATACTCACAACTACACGTGTACATACTCACACACAAGCACAAGCACAAGCACACATACTCACAATTACACGTGTACACACACGCGCAATGACAGGCTGGCCTGCAGCTGCCAGGGGTCAGAGCTGTGGCGGGTGTGGCTCCTGTGGACTTGGTGGCAGAGCATGCCCACAGACGCGCGCACCTCCTGCTGCAGGCAGAGCAGCAGCAAGCGCAGGTTTGTAGTCGTGCATGCGTGGCGGTGTTTGTTGTGTGTGCATACACATTTTGTGTTGTGGGTGGGTGCAATGTGGGTGTGGGTGTGGGTGTGGGTGTGGGTGTGGGTGTGGGTGTGGGTGTGGGTGTGGGTGTGGGTATCGGTGTGGGTGTGGGTGTGGGTGTGGGTTTGGGTGTCGATGCGCGCATGTGTATTTTGGATCAGGTTGCGTCCACATTTCTTGTCTTCAAGCGCTTGCATGTGCACGTGCACACTTTTGCAGGCAAAGCAGGACGTTCTTAGGCAGCAGCAGCAGCAGCAGCAGCAGCAGCAGCAGCAGGAGCAGGAGCAGCAGCAGGAGTGGGAACGGCTGATGAGGATGCAAGCTGAAGGAAACGAAGGAGAGGAGCAGCAAGTGCAGTGGCAGCAGTTGGTGCAAGTAAGTTGGGCAAATGCAAGAGGACAGAGAGGAATGTGCTGGACGAGGCTTTTCAAAATTTGGACGTGTGGACAGATTTCAAGTAGGCTAGAGAGCGATGCAGCTGCAAGAAGGCTCACAAGAATCACGCAAAGTGTAATGTTACAAGTATGAGTGGTGTCAGTTCCGCACACAAAGTGTACCGTTATAAGTTATGTCAAAATCACACTAAGTGTATAGTTGTAAGTATAAGTGGTATAAGTATCGCAAACAAACTGTACCGTTATAAGTGGTGTCAGTATCACACACAAAGTGTACTGTTATGAGTATAACTGGTATCCGTATTAGTGAGTGGTATCAGTAAAACTGGTATTAGTATCAGTGAGTGCGAAGCAGTTATTGGAGTTGTGACGTTTTTCTCTGATGCAGTTGGATCGCAGTCTGTTGAGTCAGCCAGCATTGTTTGAGGAAGAGGTAGGTGCTGCAAGGCAAACACACACGAGACGTATCAGAACAGAGGGTGCCTTAATCAAATATTTGATAGAACTGGTTTGCACTTTACAGGAAACATACTCCAAAGACTCTCGATGGGTACCACTGGCTCCTCAAGCCACATTACAACAATGCTTGCTTTTGTGCAATCAGTGTGTACACAGCAGGCGTCCACATTTTTAGGTCACGAGGAATCGATGATTATGGACGATCATTGTTTCCTTCAATCATTTAAAAGTGCACATCTAGGTGCGAACGAAAGAGCGCACGCATTCTGGAATGTACGTTTGAAACGCGCAGCCATGTGGGCTTTGTGCATGATTGAACGCACTTGTGAGTAGACCTGTATGAAACAATCAGCCGGCTAATGCACAAGCAGGTGCACATGTAAGCAGCTGTAATGTTAGGCTTCAACTGTACAGATACATTGTGCATGGATATACACATATATAGCTGATAATTTATAGCTGATCCTTTTTACATGTATTTGCTGTGGGGGTTTCCTGCCAATTATTTTAGACATGAACTAGGGGTTGGGCGTTACAGAGTACTTTAATGTATGCTGAACTGCATGGGTCAATGCGCGATTTTTTTTCACGATTTATCCCCAGATGAACCCACTGTTGTTGTCAAGTGAGATCTTTAGCTACCTGGAGCGATCTGAGTGTGTGTGCCATCCACGCGGCATACATGCAAGCCTCAGACTGTTGCTGCTTGTGCTGATTAGAAGTACCTTGCCAACACAAACACGCACACATATACACACACATACACACGCAGTTGCCTGTATGTGTGTTTGTGTGTCCATCAGTCACCATCCAACTCAAAAATACCCATGCCTCGTTCAGGAATCACAATTTGAGGGTAGATAGGCACCGTGGCTGATCAGGGTGTTTGGGGTGATATCAAACACAGCGCTTAGCTTTCAGAATTTTAAAGTGTCAAGCTTTTTGCTGTGAGCCATCCGTCAATTGGAGCTCAAGTTGTAGAGCACATGGCTCTTGATGAACCTTACTGCGGAATGCCTTTTATACACACACACACTCACACACACACACACACACACGTGCTGGCGTGTGTACACTTGTGCGCAGGCAATGGGCTCTGTCAGCGACAGGAGCTTTGAAGACGTGCTAGCAAGTGCGCACAAGGCCACACAGCAGCGGGAGCTGCATGAGCAACAGCAACGGCAGCAACATCGGGTGCAGCAGGAACAGAATGCTGGTGCTGGTGCTGGTGCTGGTGCTGGTGCTAGCGCTGGCGTCGGTGCTGGTGATGGTGATGGTGGCCAAGTAGCCGCCCTCACCACTCCTGCCATCACCCCTCAAAATCACACCACCTCCCCAAGCACCATCCTTGACACCTTTGCTCTCCCCAGACTGCAGCATGCTCCCCACCTGCCCCTAGTATCAGCGTTTGCCGCAGCAGCCGATGCACCGAGCACGCACGCGCACGTGCACGCATACGTGCACACCCCACACACGCACACACACGCGCACGCGCCTGGGGAAGGCCTACGCACGCCTGCCCTGCCACTCCCTATGCCATCTTCACTGTCGGCCCCCCCAATGGAGCAGCTGCCCCTTCCACATCCCCTCCTGCCGTTTGCTTGCACCCCTAATGCGGACGCTGTGCCAGGTAAAGAGCACAGAGTCGTGTACTTGACGCACATACGCGTGCGCACACACATGCACGTACACACACTCACACTTACACACACACACACACATTCAGGCACATACACAACGCGCACACAAACATACTTGAAGTACATATGCAAAAGCGCGCATATGAATAATCACATACATACACACGCATTTACACATGCAGGAGGGCCCCTTAAAGACGGCAGGGAGG
>Ga0307942_1004513_pt1 | contig 11054 bp, 11 predicted proteins | sample OrgLakmetagen175_FD_201846 | JGI IMG/M metagenome (GOLD analysis project Ga0307942, IMG submission 201846) | Saline water microbial communities from Organic Lake, Antarctica - #175 | ecosystem: Environmental > Aquatic > Non-marine Saline and Alkaline > Saline | place: Antarctica: Organic Lake...
CCTCCCTGCTCCCATGCCTGCTGCTCCTCCCCCCTTGCCGTACATGGCTGCATCAGGTCCACCACCCATACCGCCGTACGCCCCACCGCCTGTGCACACCACATCATCAGGTATGCACGTATGTGTGTTTGTGTGTATGTGGGTATCAACTTAAGCACTAAGGTGTGTATCTCTCTTCCCACCACCTGCAACACGGCATGATCATTTATTGACTGTGTGTGTGTGCCTTTACGTGTCTCCATGTGAGCTAATGTGACTGGCTTCACACTCGGAAATTTCACATCCATGAGCAGCGAACCTGTACAAAACACACCTGCGCCACCGCCCCCCACGTTGTACGCAGCGGAATACATTTGGTCCAGCTCATTGCCCCCCCCTCCCATACCCATACCCATGCCCATCTGTGCATTCATGGCTGCGTAGTACTGCTCGTGCGTCATGTGCTCCTGAGGGAGTGTGTAATCGTTCATTTGAGAACAAGTGTGGGTGTGTATATTTGTGCATGTGCGTGTGTGTGTGTGCATGTGCAGGTAGGTGTGTGTAAAAACACTGTGGACATGGGCCACGCGTTACGCACTCGTTAGGAAGTGTGTTGTGTGCAAGGGGCTGGCCGTGAGTAAAGAGGTCCTGAAGAATTTGGGCGGGGTGGAGGAGAAATAGAGCAACTTGATTGAGGGGAGGAAGGTTTAGAGGGGGAAAAAAGAGGTAAAGGAAGGCTGCACGTACAGATGAGTTGGACGACCGTACATGATGACGAGGCATCACAGTAGAAGGCATTCAGATAAGTGCATATTTAATCTACTGGAATTGCACGAGAACACACCACTGTGAGTGCCCCTCGCTTTGGGCCAGAAGCCCCTGGCGTGCAAATACATGCTACACTTAGAATAGATGCACATGCTGGTTTTGTGTGCTGTGCTTGTGTATATCACACTTACACAGGCCTCTTGTAAGTGCACCGCCCACGCAGCTGCTAACAAACTGTTTGCATAGCATCCACCTACCTCTGCTCCTCCTCCCATTCCTCCACCTCCTGCCATGGGGTTGCCCCTCATGCCCGCACCTGTGTGCAAGTGGGAAGTAGCTTTCGTGTCAAAAACAAGCGTAAGCGAGGTGCATTCGTTTGCATTTCCGTACCTGCACGCATGAGGATGTCAAGGCGCTTTCTAGCACCTGTGCTTCCAGCACTGCGTGTTTCATTGTACTTGCATGAGTGTGCAAGCACGCCAACGGAAGTTACAGGGGAAACAGTCCTGCATGTTACATGTATACCTAACTACTCATGCGGTCCCACGTCGTGAGGCTTGTACACCAGCATGCGGGTGTTTTGCTCGTTTCTCGTAACAACATGCGTGTTTGCAGTCTTGTGCAGCACACACATACAATACGTTAGTGTGCACACGTGTCTTTTCACCTGCTGGCCCCATTGGCCCTTGGCCAGGGCCCTTGGCAGCCCGCACGGGTGGCTGTGGCCGTGGCTGAGAGGCGCCCGTCATCATGCCTGCTTTGTGTGTGTTTATATGCGTGTGTGTGTGTGTGTCTGTATGTGTGTGTGTGTGCGCGCGCGCGAGCTTAATGGAATGTTTGCCTGTATGTGCTACCAAGTGTGCGATTAGAATCAGTGCGATTTCAATGCTGTCTGCAATGCAGCCACAGATTGCGTCAACATGCGTATCTAATTACATGCATGCACGTGAGCGTGCGTGTGTGCGCAAGCTTGATCAAATGTTTGCCTGCATTTGCTACCGTACATGAGCGTGTGATAATAATCCGTGTGATAACAATGCTGTCTGCAATGCAGCCACACATTGTGTCAATACATGCGTACCTAATTACATGCATGCGTGTGAGCGTGTGTGTGTGTGTGTTTGTGTGTGTGTGTGTGCATGTGTGAGTGCTTTCGCAATGTCTGTGTGTGATGAGTGATGAAGTGTACGCAAGTGCGTGCAACATAGGGTGAGCAGATGAGCGGTATGCGTTGACACCTATGTGCGCACATATGTTTAGCACCATACCTGCCATGCTTGGCTCCGGTGTGGTGTCCATGTCAGCATAGCCATGCATGAGGGGTGACGCAGAGGGCATCCCTCCCATTGACCCTGCAGCAGCCTTGGGCACAGGAGGCTGAGGTAAACGCTGCTGCGCTGATCCGTAGGCTCCAGGGTATTGGCCACCGCTGGCCACACCAGCAGTATAAGCGCTCCCCTCTCCTGCTTGCTGTGATGCTGGCTGCGCCATGGCAGTCGCTTGCTGCAGCTGAAGCTGCTGCTGCTGCTGTTGCTGCTGCTGAAGCTGCTGGTATGCCTGGGCGCTGCTGGCGTACATGGAGGTGTCCAGGGGTGCATTGATGCCCTGGTTATGCTGCTGGCTCAGGTCCACGCTGCCACTGCCCGTGTTGTAGCCAGAGCCATACGTTGCGGACGCAGCTGCAGGGGCTTGTGAGGCAGCAGGGGCCACGCCTTGTCCCCATGCTTGCTGCTGCTGCTGCTGCCCGTATTGCTGCTGCTGTCCGTACTGCTGCTGACCTGCTGGTGCTACTGCTGCGGCTGCTGCTGCAGTGGAGGGGGCAGAAGGCTGAAGCGCAAGAGCCCCGTAGCTCTGATATCCAGACACAGGGGTTGCTGCTCCTGAAGCCGCGCCGTAGGTGGGCTGCTGGGGTGCCTGTGTGTGTACACGGTCACGATCACAGTGCAAGGAGTAGAAATGGAAGTTGTGCCTTGCCCTTGAAGAAGTGAGACAGGGCTACATCAAGGACTGCACTGGGATCGCGAGCGGGAGCACACCGCAACAAGCACACACTTACGCACCTGGCTCACGGCGGGAGCGGTATTGTATGCCTGACCGTATGCCATTGCTCCAGACGCTGGTGGTTGAGCGTATCCATACTGATAATTGGGTTGCATTATATTGCTATAAATTTAAATTGGCACTCTCGCAAATCTACCTACTTACGCTTCGAAAGATTAGAAATTCAAATTAAATTTTAACATCACTATGATGGAAGCCGCTAAAGAGAAGAACAACTACAAGAAAGACAGGGTGCTTGAGCCCTTCTTCACAGGGGGAGCAGCAAGGGTCTCGAGGGATGGAAAGCTGGTGGCATGTGTGTGTGGGGATGAGGTCAAGGTAGGCATTCATTTGTGGATTTTGCGCGTCTGTACCGCCTGTGCACCGTGCAACCCTTCATCACATTGTGCTCCGACCTACGTAAAACCTCCACTGCACACCCCAACAGGTCGTGGACATTGCTACAGGTTCAGTGCTACAGAGCATCGAAGGGGTGAGTTCAGTTAGTGCGTATGCAAGCCTGTGCTGGCGGCTACTAAGGTAGTCGGTACTGCACTTTGTGTGGATTCAACCTTGCTCCATGCAAGAACGCAAGCAGTCATATGCAACCAGTGCACGTCCATATGCAAACAGTGCACGTTTTGTCTTGATGACAAGAGGCTGTCATCAATTGTGCCTGCATGCGAGCATTGGCACGCTTTTGCCGCTGACTAAAGCATCCCCCCTTCGCTGCGCTCCCCAGGACTCGGAGCCCATCACAGCTCTGGCTATCAGTCCAGACTGCACCACCCTGGTGTCAGCATCCCGCAGCCTGATGCTGCGTGTGCATGACCTGCAGACGGGGAAGCTCAAACGTTCGTGGAAGGTGCACAAGGCCGCAGTGGCCGATATGGCCGTTGATGCCTCCGGCGGGTAAGTGTCTCTCTCTTTTACAGGGGATTGCAATTGTGTGTGCTGGGATGGTGGTATGAAGGTGACGATTTCAGGGGCGGGTGCTTGGTACCATCTTACTGAGTTGCTTTTGTACGATTGCATTTCATACTCTGCATTTTGTTGGCAGATCTCAAGCATGTAACAGTAAGGTTCGTGGCTGCCATTCATTATCTATTTCGTAAGCAAGTTTCCGCTGCCATGAACAGACATCATTTACCCAAGGCTTCTCTTTCTTGCTCTCATTCTCTCCCTCAGGTATGTAGCTACTGCCAGCGCGGACCGGACCATAAAAGTGTGGGACCTGCAGGCTGGATTCTGCACGCACTCCTTTGTGGGACATAGGTGAGCAACAGCACGGCAAGACTCTGCCACATATCCCTGTCATGAGGCGCCTTATGGTTCTCAGGCCTTGGGAGAGGAGGTCCCTCGTACTGATTTCAAGTCGGCTTATAATACATTTCAGTGACACGCTTCCATTTGTATCTTTGAAAGTGAATGCGCTTCCCCTGTCAAATTCAACACCACTTTCTGACATCAATAATGTAAGGAAGGGCAAGTGTCCCTGCATATGCCAGGCATACAGTATGCACGTGAGCATTAGTGAGCATGCTCCCGGTTTGTTTGCGACTGGGCATTTTGCACCACCCTGAGTTCCTTTTGTATACTGGTACGTTCACCATTATGTCAAGCATAAACTTACGAGATCAGCCAAAACTGTGTGTACATGGTGCAAGGTATCGTTGGCAAGGGTAGTCTTGAAATACACGTGACCACGTGCATGTATAAGTACGTTTTTGGCCGATTGGTTGTATGATAGGTACTTAGACGTTTTTGCTCACACGTTCCTGTCACATATTGCATATTGCCAAGTCACACCCCGTTGCCAATTGACACACCCTGCCTGCCTGCCTATTGCTGACGCGCACGTACCACTTCCTGACCACCGCATCTGCAGTGGTGTGGTGCTGCGAGTCATGTTCCATCCCAAGCAGCTGCTGCTGTTCAGTGGTGGGGACGACTCAGAGGTCCGTGTTTGGGACTTGGTGGAGAAGCGCTGTGTGGCCACGCTGCAGGTGTGTGGGTGAGGGGGAAAGTGAGGGGGGGGGTGAAAGCGTGTGCGTGTGCGTTGTCTGGGTGTTGACCTTAGATTACGTTCTTTTTTGCTTTGAGGACGAGTGCACACGTTTTATGTGCAAGCCCGCAAGATCTACTCAGCCATAATACTCTCAGCACAATAGCTTTCATCGTTTCCTTCTCCTAAAACCTTGATGCTTTCTTTTGAAACTCGTGCTGACGAGCTGGCTCTTGCACGCTGCACCCCTAATGATCTAGTTCCATTGCACGCGTTGGATGCAAAATTTTACTCCTGCAATTACGGCTGACCCGCTCAAGCTTGCAAAACTTGCCGTGAGGCAAAGAAACTGCAATTAGCACACCAATGTTATGCCCCCCGGGGGGGAGATATTTTGTTAGCAGTAAGTGTTGGTAGCAGCAGAAGATACAAGTCAGAAAAGTGGATGTACAACATTGCACACGATCAACATACACACATTTTCTCGCACGCCGTAGGCCCACTTCTCAGCGGTGACCTGCCTGGCTTTATCGCCCGATGGGTGGCTCCTGCTGAGTGGGGGTAGGGACAAGGTGGTGGTGGCATGGGACCTGCGCAACAACAGCAAAGTGGCCACCATTCCTGTTTATGAAGCAGTGGAAGGTGTGTGTGTTTAAACGTACATGGTGGGTGTAAGGTTGGCCACAACAGTGTATGTATGTTGTATGTGACCTTATGTTGGGAGGATTCCCTGCTAAAAACGCCGCGTCACACACCTGGGTATTTATGGCTCTGGCCAATCCTGTGTGTGTGTGAGCATGCGAGTATAATTAAGTCTGCGCATGCATAGGTGTGTGTTTGTGTGTTTGTGTGTGAGTGTGTGTGTGTGTTAAAGCTGGTGACAGGCTCTAGTCCCGTGCTCTCTGCGCTAAACCCTATATTCATGCGCTGCTATCTAAGTGGATATGTGTGCCTATTTCTGTAAGCTTTTAGTCGGTCCAGCAGGCCCCTGTTGTTTTGCATGGTGGAGCGGTGGCTTAGCCCCTTGCCCATGTTTCTTTGCTGTATATGCGCACTACGTATGACATAATACCGTATGTATGGATTTCCCCCTGCTAAAAATGCTGTACATACACCGTAAATACGTACACATGCATGGTTCTGGCCAGCCTTACCAATTTCCGTGGCAGGCTGCTGATTTTTGTGCTGCTAGCGTTATCAACTCACGAGCTCCTGCACCACACAAAACATAGCACATAGCTCTTCATGACGCACTGGTCCCTGCATATGCCGCACATGCCACCTACTGAATGTCCTGTATGACCTCCACCTGCATACAATTATAAACCACAGGTCTGGTGTGCTGTCCTTTGGGCTCGGCCTTCCCCAACACAGAAAGGCCTCCCGTCCTGGGCGCTGCCACTAAGGTGCGCATATACACACATCACCAAGCCCAAACTAAGGTGCACATATACACACACCACCAAGCCCGAAGTAAGTTGCGCATATACACACATCATCAAGCCCAAACTAAGGTGCGCATATACAAATCATTAAGCCCAAAGCATTCCATAAGGTATAGGCAGGGTCGATTAGTTTGTATATTAATGCCTATTCAGGGCAAGCGCAGGTGCTGTTGAATTCCTTCAATTAAACACTTTTACTTCAAAGCCGGCTGCATGTGCTGATTTGCTACTGTGAGCTCAGCAATTGCCATACAATATGACACCCTCTACCCTTTGAGCTTTCAGGCAGCCAAGAAGATGGCCTTCTTTGCCACAGCAGGGGAGAAGGGGCGCATCAAGCTCTGGCGCACTGACACAGGTGTGTGTGTGTGTTGGCGTGGTGTGGGTGTGGGGGTAATGGGTGGGTGGGTGGATGCAGTTCAGAAGTGCGTGAATTAAATTGTAAGCATATTTAAGTGTGTGAGTGTGTATCTATTTCGCCTGTGTATGCAGACCTTGATTCGTGATGTTACAAACTCACGTGCAGACAGACGTGTAACTCTCCAGCAAATCACAAAGGACAGATTACTCATTAGACCAGAAACACACCCCATCCACAGAGCACATATCAAACAGTGTTGTGCACCTGACGCTTGACGGCGTCAATGGTAAATGACGCTGACGGCGTAATTTATGTAAAATTGACGGTGAAATTAGTAAATTACGCCGTCAATCGTCAGAGTTTAGTGACGGTAACGCCGTTATTTACGATCGTTATTTACGGTGCCATTTTTGAATGACGCCGTATGTGCACAACACTGATATCAAACTGGTGACAGACACACACATACACACACACGTTAACACACACACACATTCTCACACGTGCACACCAACACAGGGACATGCGTCTATGAGTGTGAGCCTGAGGGAGGGAGCAGCGCTGCAGCAGCAGCTGTCGTGCGTGAGCACACTGACCTCTCCCTGCTGCCTGCTGGTGCTGGCCTCATGGCCACGACAGGGGATGCTCGCTTACTGTTCTACACCTGTGACCAGGTGTGTGTGCGTGTGTGTGCATTTGAGTGTGTGTGAATTTGTGCGTGTGTGTTTGTGGACTGGGAAAGCTTGCAGGCTTTGCATGATTGAGTCTTTGGGGACCCGCTTGTTCGGCGCTCACAAAGCCTTTTTCAGGTGCAATGCTGGGTGGTTTTTTTAGGCAATTTTAATTAAAATGCCTCCGAGGTGGGTACCTGTATGAGTATGTGTGCACGCGTGTGTGTGTTTCCTTGCACGAGTATGTGTGTGTACAGACGTAACTTTGCGCAAGTGATATCTGGCAGCATTAAAGCCCACTTCCAGGCTCACACAGCTGCAAACTGAATCAGCATCAAAAAAACTGTCCCCCCTGACACACGTGCAGAAGCTCACTTCCAGACTCACACAGCTGCAAAGTGAATCAGCATCAAATAAACTCTGTTACCTCTGACACTCGTGCAGAAGCCCACTTCCAACTCCACAAGCAGCAGCGGCAGTAGCCTGAACCTCAGCAGGTAAGCATTCACGACGCCCCCCCCACTCCATCACTCACGTTGAACATTCGAGTTGCATTTCAAAATGTGACAAAGGCAGTGCAAGGAAGGACAGAGGCAATACAGGGGCGGTACGGTGCAATGCAGGGGGGGTGGTATGGTGACTAAGGCACCGCAAGAAATTGCTTAGGCGCCCTCATCCAGGGCGCCGGTACATCTGTCCACGCAAGCACGCAGCTGCCTGGAAGCCCTTGCCAACCCTGTTTTTAAACAGCTCGCTCTGTTGAACATATGCCGTCCCTTTTTTTCACTTGACTTCCTGCAGGCAGCTGGTTGGGAACATTGATGAAGTAACAGACCTGCGGTTTGTCGGAGGGGCCTCCCCTTCATCTCCCTCTCACATTGCAGTGGCATCCAACTGCGAAGTTATCAGGTGGGGGGTGTTGGGTGCGATGTGGTGGATTTGTGTGTGCGTGCGTGTGTGTGCGTGTGTGTGCATGTGTGCTGTGCATGTTACAACTGTGAAGGTCACCAATCGAGGAAACAGTGTCTATTGTGGCTAAGGAGCCATGCTAGCTGTGCACCTCAGACTGCAAAATTGTTGGGAGGGGGGTGATGCTGCGTGCATTTCTGTATAAAAAGGCTGCGAGGGAACTGTTTTGTGTGTCTGCCACGCACCTGTCATCCACCAAACACGTACGTACCCATGCCTTGATTCAATATGTTGCAGGCTGTTTGAAATGGGTAGCCTGTCCTGCTCCACGAGCTTGGTGGGCCATAAGGACACTGTGCTGGCCATGGATGCAGTGACTTGGGGAAGGGGAGGGGAGGGGGGCAGCAGCAGCAGCAGCAGCAGCTGGCAGAGTGGTGAGTGAAAGGAGGATGGAGTAGTGGTCTATGTGTGTGTGCCTGTGCATGTGTCCGTGCATGTGTGTGCTTGTGTGTACATGCACGTGTGAGTGTGTTATGCACATGTCAGTTTGTTAGAGCGCTGCTCTTGTACGTGCTGTTATAGGGGCTAAGTGTGCAGTGAATCTGGATAGAGGGGGAGCATTATACCGGGTACAGCTGGTATGGTGAGCGAGTTAGAGGATGGCGATAGTGGTAAGGCATGGTTTCGGGCCACTTCTTTGAGGTGCTGCAGTATGGGTGCGCATACACACACAGCCATCAACGTGCACACACACACGCACATACACACAAACACACGCACACGCACACACACACACATACACACACACACACAAACACACGCACACGCACACATACACACACAGGGTGGGACCAGGAGGGCGTGGTGGTGTCTGGGGGCAAGGATGCCGAAGTGCGTGCGTGGGCTGTGCCAAGCGGGCGGTGCCTTGGTGTGGGTGTGGGGCATGTGGGGGCGGTGTCTGCTGTTGCCTTAGCACGCAAGGGCTGCCCTCCCAAGTTCCTTGTGTCTGCAGGCACAGACAAGCTCCTCAAGGTGTGTGTGTGTATCTGGTGTGGTTTGTGCTCGCCTCAAAGTGTGTGCAGTATGCGTGTGTGGTTTGTGCGCGTTCTTAAGATTTGCACAGTTTTGCTTTCCGAGCGCACGTCTTGATGTACGTGAGGTGTGAGTATGCAATCTGTGTGTTCCAAGGTGTTTTTGTTGTGTGTTGTGTGCATGCTCAAGTGGGTTTGGGATGGTGTTACCTTGTCAATTTGAGCTGGTCCTTTATGTTGTACTGAATCCTGCTTTCTAAGGAGGGCACTGATTGGCTAAACTGTACTGCTGGGTTTTTTTGGCTGACTTGCACTCTTACCTAAACTGCTTTGATAATTTATGTGCTCTACACACATATACATGCACATGTGCACACACATACAACACGTACAACACAACACAATACGCAACACAAACACACACATATACACACACAGGTGTGGGACCTTGGCAACGTGTTGGAGGCGGCTGCTGCAGCTAGCAGCCCAGAGGGCGGTGAGGCTACTAAGAAGTCTAAGAAATCCAAGACTAATGACCAGCAGGTGAAAGGTGTTTGTTTTAAGTGTATGCGTGCGTATGTATGTAGCTGCTGTGAGTGCTACCCTGCAACAAGTGTCCGCCAAGGTTGCTGCAGAGTTAGCCTGATAGAATATGAAGCTGTCCCTAATGCTCAAATGAGTCTCCTACTCCCCACGGCTTTTCTGATCCTGATACACCTGAACCCAACACGTGTATGTGTGCTCTCTGCACGTGCGTGTGCGTGCCTCGCCCAAAAACACACACCCTTCTGCAGGCCATGCGCATTGGCAGTGTAGCGTAATTCTTATGCAAATCCTGATCAGCATGGACTTCTAGCTGCGCGTGCAATACACCCAAACACACACACACACACACACACACACAAGTGCAGCAGCGGCTACGACACATCATAAACACATTGCAACCTAGTCAAACACATACACACACGCACATACACACACGCGTCCCTGCGCAGGCCTTGCCTGTCGGCGCTAACACTGTGGCCGTGTTGCGTGTGAGTGCGGCGGTGGCCGGTCACGACAAAGACATCAACACTGTGGCTGTGGCCCCTAACGACTCTCTGGTCGCAACTGGTGAGCAGTGGCGCAGGGTGCAGACCCTGTTGTGACAGAATGCCTGCAAGCAGTCTCTCATTCGTAGGGTTGGCCAGAACCATATATATTCACCGTATATTACCGTAAATTTGGTGATTTCCCTGCCTAAAATACGGTATATACAGCGTGTATACATGGTCCTGGCTCATTCAAGATCATCAGGCATGCGTTGGTTAGAAACTACGCTGGCGGCTCTTTGATTAAAGGCAAATCTTTGGGGAAATTGTGTTGGCAAGCCACTGGCATCTGGCTGTAAGCTTAGGAGGCAGACATGTTGCGCCCCCGCACACTGCTTGCGCTACGAGCCCTGGTAGCACCCCCACCATCCCTACCACACACTCGCACACAGCTTGCGTTTGTGTGCTCACGCCTTGCTCTGCAGCTTCCTGTACCACGCGTACTGTACACGATATCCTTCTTCTCCAGGCTTGAACCAGCCCCAAAGCACCCAGACCTGTAGAATTACAACCGCCTGACCCATACCCTGCACGTACGACACGTCCACACCTGACTCACAGGCAGCCAGGACCGCACCGTGAAAGTGTGGCGGCTGCCCAGTCTAGTGCCTGTGGTCACGCTTAAGGGACACAAGAGGGGGGTGTGGTGTGTGGAGTTCTCGCCTGTGGACCAAGCAGTCATCACAGCGTCAGGTCCGTCAGTGTGTGTGTGGGGGGGTGTTTATGTGTGTGTATGTGTGATAGTGCAAGTGTG
>Ga0307942_1004516_pt1 | contig 11051 bp, 13 predicted proteins | sample OrgLakmetagen175_FD_201846 | JGI IMG/M metagenome (GOLD analysis project Ga0307942, IMG submission 201846) | Saline water microbial communities from Organic Lake, Antarctica - #175 | ecosystem: Environmental > Aquatic > Non-marine Saline and Alkaline > Saline | place: Antarctica: Organic Lake...
CCCCTTTGCTGCCCCCCCCCTCTTTTCTGCTCCCTTCTCCTCTGCTGTTCTCTTATTCTCTAGTTGCTATCGCCATCGCTGTTGCTGTCCTCACTGCACTCGCTCTCCTCGCTGCTGCTGCTGCTGCTGCTGTTGCGTGCAGTGCTTGTGTTTGCACCAGCTGATGGTGCTGCTTGGGTACAAGCAACCTTGTGCGTGACCTTGTTTTGCCCTTGTTAACATTCCAATGGGTGCAACAGGGGCAGATGGAGCTGGGGCGGGGAGGGGGGAGGGAGAGGGGCGGGGGGAGGTCCGGGGGGCGTCTCGCTCATCACTGGCAGTGACCAAAAACGTTATTTAAACTAATCCCGCGTCAACCCCGCAGGGCAAAAAACGATATTTATGCGGGGTGATATCGGAAAGGTACGGTAAGCACATCTAGCGCACGTGTGCACACTCATGGCACTCTGCATCTAGCACACGTGCGCATATTCACACTCTGCAACACTCATGGCATTCTGCATCTAGCACACGTGTGCATAATCACACTCTGCAACACTCATGGCACTCTGCATCTAGCACACGTGCGCATAGTCACACTCTGCAACACTCATGGCTGACCAAATTCGTCTCATAACCCCAAAGCATACACAGAAATAATGGCGTCAGCAGGGGAGTTCCAAAATTGTTTTGCATACAATTTAGATGTGTGATGTAGGCTTGTGGCCTGGAAGTGTGATGTGCTTGCGGCCTACATGTTACGTGGATATATATATATATATGTATCGCACCAAGTACAGAAATGGCATCTGTCGGACTACCCATTTAAGCAACGTTTCACTACCAGCCACGCGTGTACTAGGTAGGTATGTAGGTATACGACAGTGTTAACACATGCAAATGCAGCAGGCTGAAAGGAAACCCCGTACTATACACAGCCACGTATGCTGATATCTCACACAAACACAATTATAACAACTATGCTACAAAAGCACGCTTGCACCACACATGCACACTAACAACACATGTGAACGCTTATACCCAGCATGCACGCTTGCACCACACATGCACACTTACAACACATGTGAACGCTTATACCCAGCATGCACGCTTGCACCACACATGCACACTAACAACACACGTGAACGCTTATACCTAGCATGCACGCTTGCACCACACATGCACACTAACAACACATGTGAACGCTTGTACCCAGCATGCACGCTTGCACCACACATGCACACAAACAACACACGTGAACGCTTATACCCAGCATGCACGCTTGCACCACACATGCACACTAACAACAAATGTGAACGCTTATACCCAGCATGCACGCTTGCACCACACATGCACACTCACAACACATGTGAACGCTTATACCCAGCATGCACGCTTGCACCAAACATGCACACTAACAACACACGTGAACGTTTATACCCAGCATGCACGCTTGCACCACACACGGACACTAACAACACACGTGAACGCTTATACCCAGCATGCACGCTTGCACCACACATGCACACTAACGACACATGTGAACGCTTATACCCAGCATGCACGCTTGCACCACACATGCACACAAACAACAAATGTGAACGCTTATACCCAGCATGCAGTTTCTTTTCCTTCTCCTAACGATTAACAGGTTCTGGTTGCAGGCTTTTTATAAGTTTCCGTTCAGATGCCCTAGAGGCATATATAGTGTTGTAACCTTACCTTACCTTATACCCAGCATGCACGCTTACACCAAACATGCACACTAACAACACACGTGAACGCTTATACCCAGCATGCACGCTTACACCACACATGCACACTAACAACACACGTGAACGTTTATACCCAGCATGCACGCTTGCACCACACATGCACACAAACAACAAATGTGAACGCTTAAACCCAGCATGCACGCTTGCACCACACATGCACACTAACAACACATGTGAACGCTTATACCCAGCATGCATGCTTGCACCACACATGCACACTAACAACACACGTGAACGCTTATACCCAGCATGCATGCTTGCACCACACATGCACACAAACAACAAATGTGAACGCTTATACCCAGCATGCACTTCTCTTCCTTCTCCTAACGATTAATAGGTTCTGGTTGCAGGCTTTTTATCAGTTTCCGTTCAGATGCCCTAGAGGCATATCTAGTGTTGTAACCTTACCTTACCCTATACCCTGCATACACGCTTGCACCACACATGCACACTAACGACACATGTGAACGCTTATACCCAGCATGCACGCTTGCACCACACATGCACACTAACAACACACGTGAACGTTTATACCCAGCATGCACGCTTGCACTACACACAAACACACCTCTGCAAAGGGTCGCTGCGTTTCATGGAAGGCGGTGAAGGGCGATCGCAAGACGCCCAGCCGAGGAGCTGCACTTGAGCTGCCTGCAACAAAAATTGGGATGTTGGGCAGAATTTTGTGTGCAGGAAAGCAGTGAAGGGCGATCTCAAGATGCCCAGCCGAGGAGCTGCACTTGAGCTGCCTGTGACAAAAACTGGGATGTAGGGCAGAAGTTCTGTGTAGAGGAAAGCAGTGAAGGGCGGGCGGGAAGCACCCAGCCGAGGAGCTGCACATGAGCTGCCTGTGACGAAAGCTGGGATGTAGGGCAGAAGTTTTGTGTGCAGGAAAGCAGTGAAGGGCGAGCGGGAAGCGCCCAGCCGAGGAGCTGCACTTGAGCTGCCTGTGACAAAAACTGGGATGTAGGGCAGAAGTTTTGTGTAGAGGAAAGCAGTGAAGGGCGAGCGGGAAGCGCCCAGCCTAAAAGCTGCGCTAGAGCTGTCTGGCATGAGACAATGGTGGTGATTAATAGCACAGGAGTTTTGTGTGCAGAACCCTGCATAGTGATACGACCCTGTAGTGTACGACTATTAAACGACCCTATATACGACACTGTAGTGATTTAAGACCCTGTAGTGATTTACGATCCTGTAGTGATTTACGACCCTGTAGCAATATATGAACCTGTAGTGATTTGACCCTGTAGTGTACGACTATTAACAACCCTATATACGACACTGTAGTGATTTACAATCCTGTAGTGATACGACGAGCAGCAGGGATTAAGAGAAAGGCGAGCGGGGGACACGTTGACGAGCTGCTTCACTTTTTAAAACAAGGCAGAGCTTGGAATATCAGAGAGGCAGGTGCGGTACTGCTGCTGCTAACATTTGAGAGGCGATCACGTGCAGCTATTGCACAATTCGAGGGTTGCGTAGGTCGTATGTCCTGCAATTGTATAGGTTGTATGTCCTGCATGGGCGGTTGTGCAGTAAGTTGTGCTATGACGCAGTAACTGAAGAGGTGAGTACCGCAGTACTGTAGAGACAATTGGATGCGAAGCAACGAAGGAGCAAATGCAAGCCAACACACACACTCTTAACTTTATCAATTCAAGAATTAGTTTTCAGTCTCGAGTGTTGACCGCTACTGCGTCCACAGTCGCGGAACAACATTTTTTTTGTTTGAACAATAAGAAGTTTAGGTCAGGGAAGATCTATAGCATACACACAAACACAAGCACGAAAACACGCACGCAAACATACACACGCGTTCATACACTCCCTTATACACAATGACACATTACACAAGGAAAACTACTAACATGCATACATGAACACATTCCTGTAAATCAAAACGTGCATAAGCAGCACTGGTACACAATGTCAGGTATGACCTGTCACGATGATCGAGTGCACAAGTGACACCCACCTACTATGGCCTGCACTGCTGCTAATGACAAGTGTGGGGGAGCGCCCCAGCTCCTGTTCGGCAACTGCAGCAGCACTGGGCCATCAGGCTTGTGGTCCAAAGCAAGGGAGCGTGACTCTGTTTTATCTGTGTGTGTGTGTGTGTGTGTGTGGTGTGTGTGTGTGTATGTGTGTGTGTGTGTGTGTGTGTGTGTTGGGAGGGGGGGGCGTGCATGCCTGCCTGTCTGCCTATGTGCGTGCATGCATGTATATGTGTGCATGTGTGTGTGTGTGTGTGTGTGTGTGTGTGTGTGTGTGTGTGTGTGTGTGTGTGTGGTGTGTGTGTGTATTGGGGGGGGTGCGTGCGTGCCTGTCTGCCTGCCTACCTGCCTGCCTGTCTGCCTGCGTGCGTATGTGTGCATGTGCGAGTGTGTCACATGGGTGCAAGCACGTGCGTTGAACAGTTGTGCGCGTGTGCGTGTGTGTGTCTCTTTGTTTGCACAAAAGCCTTGTATAAATCCATGGGATGTCAATTCAAACTGTTTTTCGACGGCGCCCCTTCAACACGCCCCTCACCTGCTGCAAAACCATTGTCACTGCTTGTGAAACCCCTTGTCAGACTTCCAACGAGGGACAGATTCACATTCTGTAAGGGGTTTGTGCTGCTACTGCTGCCGCTGCCGAAGTGAAGGCCCCCCATCAATTTTGACAGCAGAGGAGCAGCGACACGCCTGCTAGCTGTTGCAGACATTTGCGTTATTAAAATTATTATGCAGAACAAAGCAGATCAATAAATTTCTGGTGGGACAGCTTTCGTTAAAACCGAGTGCAAAATTCTGTATTATTATTTGTTAAATCAAGCATGGCATTACTGCGTGGCGTCCGTAGTTTGCAGCCTGCACTGGCAGGCTCACCCCAGCAATCCCTCCTTCAAATTATCTTACCATCAGCCCTCCCCTCCTCTCTCTCCCTACAACATAATGCAGAGCTCAGCTTGCATACGGCGCATGATGAACTTCACGTGATGAACTTAAACCAGCACAGTGGTCAAAGTTGCCACGCACAGCACGGCAGCCGTGCCCTCCTGTCACTCCCGTCACAGCTGCAGTGTAGCAGGGGGTTTGCTGTGGAGGCAGGAGGATCGCCAGGGGGAGACGACAGCAGGGATACAGCGAACCCTCCCCCTGGAGACAAGCAGCCTATGCACATGAGCCTGCAGGAGGCCTTGACTAAGCTGGTAAGTTTTGAGCGTGTGAATGCAATATGATGGGTTTTATGCATGCAACATTCTGTCAGGCATCTTCAGAGAGCACAACAAATTAAATGTCTGCACTCGTGCCCACACTCGTAGGCGAGCATAAGAGGACATGCTTAGGGAACAAAGCGTGTCCTCTTATGTTCGCCTACCTGTTCCGGTCTCTGATGACTCAAAAATGTGGACAGTCCAGCTAAAGTGCATGTTCTGCTGTCATTGAGCTAACTATTCAGGCACGTCAATGCTGCTGCAGATCTGTGTGCCGTGCAACCTCAATTTTATTTGAATCGACATCACACATTTAACAGAGCAAGGACACGCACGTGAAACGGCCACAAGTTGGCAATCAGGCCAGAACCTTGTTGTACGATGTGTGCGCATGTTTTTTCGGCAGAGACGTCTTCGAACGGTTACATGTAGCATTCTAAACGGCTCTGGCCAACCCTTTTTTAACTTGCCTCATCGTTGTGACATGCCTCATCGTTGTCACATGCCTCATCTTTGTAAAAGCAGGTGGACAAGGCTGTAGATCCAAACACGGTGCATGCGCATGGTATTTTTGGCGGATGAATCTTGAATGATACATTCGTGTGCGGCACACATGTTCTGGCCAACCCTATTTTGTAACAGTGCCTCATCATTTGCTGCAGGTAGACACGGCTGTGCTTCTGGTAGAGCAGGGAGACGCGACAGGGGCCATCAGCATACTGCGTGAGGGCATCACCACCTTCCAGCCCAAATTCCCAAACAGGTTTGCTGCCTCGACATTTTGTGCAGGCTCACTTACATTCGCACACACACACACACATGCACGCACACACCGAAACGCATGAACACATATGCACTCACAGGCACACACACACACACACACACGCACGCACAAATACATGCGTACACAAACACACACACACGCACACACACACATACACACACATACACACACGCGCGCACATACACGCACAGACACACACACATGTACAAGTGCAAACACGTGCACACAGTCCAGAGCTGAGTGAGCTGTACAGCCACACACACACACACACACACACACACACACACACGCACACACACACACACAGTCCAGAGCTGAGTGAGCTGTACAGCCAAGTGGCTCTGCTCTCACTCATGCAGGGAGATGTGGAAACTGCCTCGCACCATGCCCAGGTGTGTATGCTTTTGTATATGTGTACGCGAGCGTGTGCGTATGCATGTGTGCACGTGCATGTGTGTGTGCCTGTGTGTTTATGTGCATGGGTACGCGAGCGTGTGCATATGCGTGTGTGCACGTGCATGTGCGTGTGCCTGTGTGTATGTGTGTGCATACAAATGTTGCTAAATGAGCATGAGTGTGCGTGGAGGCAGCACACCTGCTAATGAGCAAAAGCTGGAAGGTAGTGAAGCCGTCTCGCAGTATGCTGATGACCCCTGTCGTGCCTCCCTGCTTGTTTCTTTTTAGGTAAAGACTAATGCATGTACTCTGTATTGGTGGGGCTTTGGCTAGCGTGAGCAGGTGCCGTCCCACACCCACGCACGCACACACACACACTTGTCTAAGGCCCTCGCCTGCTTTTGCTCACACCGTTGCAAGCAGGTCACGCACAAGATGGCCCTGATATATCCCCCTCAAAACAGCGTTTTAAAGGAACATTGCTTGTTAGCAGCTCACACACTCATGCGCAACACCTGTGCAACAGGTTGCAGACTCATGCAACACAAAATGAGACTTCCAAAATCACGCACGATGTGATGCTCCACTCATTGCTGGCCTATGCTTGCTTCCCTCCCTACGCTTCCTGCGGCACCTGTGTACACTCTTGCTTTCATGCACAACAATGCATGGTTCCCCTCATTATCTATGGCCTATAAACGCTAAACGCGCACCTCCCTGCACTCTCTCTCTCTCTCTCTTTCTCTCTCTCTCTCTCTCTCTCTCTCTCTCTCTCTCTCTCTCTCTCTCTCTCTCTCTCTCTTGCAACGCCTATGCACTCTCTTTTCCTCTCGACGCCTGTGAGCACTATTGCACCTGCACTCCCTCTTGCAACACCTGTGTGAACTCCTGCATGTGTACGCAGGTTGCGCACGAATGACACTGAAGAACTTTGCATAGACTCCAACTCCTGCTTGTGTACGCAGGTTGCGCACGAAATGACATTGAAGAATTTTGCACCAGACTCCAACTCCTGCATGTGTACGCAGGTTGCGCACGAAATGACACTGAAAAATTTTTCACCAGGTTCTCTGCTGGTGGGGCACCGCTCGCTGCGTCTGGGGGTGGTCTACTTTGCGCAGGTGGGGCTCTTGAGAAGGGTGGTATACTAGAAAAGGTAGTAAAAGGGGTGTTGAGGGTTGTTCGTTGGTGCTTTGTGTTGCTGTGAGGTGGTTGCAAACTACCTAAATGGTACGCACCTAGCTGGCTCGTTTTCTTTCATTTCGTAGAGGTTTGCCTTTCTCTCTCCCATTTTTTAAATATCTGAGTTTGTTGCGCTTCAGGCCAATTTGCCGTAATAAATGAATGTCGTGAATCCGGGCCTGAAATTATTAACCGGTCCCAACCTCTCTCTCTCACACACACACACACACACACACGCGCACAAACACACACACACACACGCACACACACACACACACAATTACACAGGGACGGATCACAGAGGCAGCTGGCTTGCTCCACACCGCGCGTGAGGTTTTGGCGGTAAGCACGTACAAGTTGGGAAAAGTGTGTGTGCTTGTGTGCGTGCGTATGTGCGTGCATGCGCGTGTCTGTGTGCATGCGTGTGTGCAGGTGTGTGTGGGTGCGTGCGTATGTCTTTGTGTGCGTGTGTGTGCGTGCGTGCTTGTGTGTGTATGTGTGTATGTGTGTGTGTTTGCATGTAATGTGACACCCGAGGGTAGTGCTCAATTTCATCAGCTGACTCCATCTCTCTGTTGAGCCAAGCACACGATGCTTCTGCGCAACACCCAGAGGTGCCGTTATAACTTTATTTGCACCGCCGCAAACTAGCAGCACAGCTGATACCGTTCTGAACGTGAGCACAGCAAGAAAGTTGGCGCCTAGGGTTGGCTACAATTATTTAGGTATATACATATATATGTGCATACATATGTGCACATATATATGTGCAGTGTATATACGGAAATATATATTTATATGTGCAGTGTATATACGGTAATATATATATGCAGTGTTTATACGGTCATATATGGTGTACCGTACAGACTTTATATCACCGCGCAAAAATATCGTTTTTTGCCCTGCAGGGTGACTGCGCGCACGAAAAATATCTATTAATTTTGGGGGTGCGGGATTGAAAAACGGGGATTTTTGGCGTATTTTGGAGCCTGTCAGGCAAAAATCCCTGTGCGGGGTTGGTGTAATTTAAATATTTCCAGGGTGCGGGGTTGATGCGGGAGTGTGAAACAAATTTTTTTTTTTGGGGCTGCGGACTGAACCCAAGTCTGTACGGCATATAATAGTTCTGGCCAACCCTACTCGTGCCTCTTGGGCCTTCTGCATCTCCGATGATGTCCATTGAAGCCTGGATCTGTTCGGGCATGCAGCAACCTCGAGCAACTGCTTACAGCAGTATTAAATTTGCCAGACATTGAACCTTAAAACCTCACCCTGGATCTGTTCGTGCATGCAGCAACCTCGAGCAACTGCTTACAGCAGTATTGAATTTGCCAGACATTGAACCTTAAAACCTCACCCTCCTCCCTACATGCAAGTGCACATGTACAACTGGTCAGGCACGCAACGACCCTGGGCAATACGCAAGGTCAACTGCCTTGTGATACATTAAAACTGCCTTGTGATACACTAAAACTGCCTTGTGATACCATTAAAATTGCCTTGTGATACCATTAAAACTGCCTTGTGATACCACTAAAACTGCCTTGTGATACATTAAAACTGCCTTGTGATACATTAAAACTGCCTGACATTGAGCAGGAAAAGTCACCCTCCTCCCAACTTGTAAGCATACACATGTGTGTGCGTGTGTGTGTGTGTGTGTATGTGTGTTTGTTCAGGCGCGCAACGACCCTGGGCAGCACGAGGCCCAGTTGTACATTGACTACGCCCTCCTTGCAGGCACAAAGCATGCTGGCCAGGTGTGAAGCGTGTATGTGTGGGTGTGTGTGGATGTGGGTATGGGTGAGGTTTGCATGTACATGACTGCATTTGGCACCACCTGTTTGGATGAGTAGGCTTGAATCCTTGTTTTTAAGTTCATCATGGGTCTATAAAATTGATGATGAATGTAGCTGCAATTAGTCGCTTGTTTGGTTTGTTCGTGCCGCACATGTGCAGACACACACGCACACACAGACACACACACACACACATACACACACACAGTCGCTTGTTTGGTTTGTTCGTGCCGCACATGTGTAGGTCGCTCAAATGGAAAACACCGTCGTGTCCTCTGTGAAATAAATGGCAGGCCTTCTTTACATACACAGGTCGCTCAAATGGAAGACACCGTCGTGTCCTCCTTTAAAAAGATGGCAGGCCTTTATGGCCCAGAGTCCCTCGTGACCTCTCTTGCGCTCGCCCAGGTAATTGTGTGATCAAATGGAAAGCGTTTGTTGCCCAACGTCAATCATCCGATTGGCTGAAAAGCGTTTCTGCCTGACATCGTATCATCCAAATCAGTGGCTTCCACTCCTGCGTGACCTCTCTTGCGCTAGGCCAGGTAGCCGTGTGATTGCACATGAAGAGCAGTGTCTGCCTGACATCGTATCATCTAATCAATGGCCTGCACTCCTGCGTGACCTGTCTTGTGCTAGCCCAGGTAGCCGTGTAATTGCATGTGAAAAGCATTTCTGCCTGACATCGTATCATCTAATCAATGGCCTGCTCTCCTGCGTGACCTCTCTTGCGCTAGGCCAGGTAGTTGTGTGATAGCATGTGAAAAGCGGTGTCTGCCCAACATTGTACTATAGAATCAGTGGCCTCCAGTCCCTTGTGACCTTTCTCGCACTGGCTCAGGAAACAATGGTTCTACAGCTAGTAGAAATTGTTAACTTATATATGAATGGCTGCAGTCTCTTGTGAACTTTCTTGCGCTGGTCGAACAATTTATAGAGTGTTTTAAGTAGCATATAAAAAGTAGAATTGGTTCATTGGCACATGAGACAGTGAGTGCGAGCACATAAAAGAAATGCTCTATAGCCAAAAAAAGTGCTGCCGTCTGGAATGTGCCCTCTTTTCTTTGCTCAGCAGTAATCCACCAATCATTTTTCAAGGCAGTAATTGCGCTGGATGCTAACAAAGGTGTCGCAGTCTTCAACGCACCATTTGATGTGGCACGTCAAGAAGCGAGCGTGAGCACGCAAAACAAAGACTCGCGAGCACATGAGGAACACGTATGTATGAGCACACACGCACACACACACACACGTGCACACACACACACACACACACACACACACACACACACACACACACACACACACGTGCACACACTGCAGCATGACCGCCTCGTCCACGTGCCGTTAGGAGCTGCTGAGCCCGACCCCCTGCTGTGTGAGACCCTCCTGAAGCAGCATGCACGGTGAGACGTGAGAGGGTGCATGCTGGCATGCCACCATCGTGTGTGCTTCCTCTTTGTGTGTCTGTTGTGTAGAGGTTGCAAATTGGCATGCTACCATCATGTGTGCAGGAGCCTAAAAAAAATTCATGACAGTCACGTGTCAATTTTGGGCCTCCGGCTCAAAATGACCACCCACCCCCCAAACCCCCCTTCCTGACCCCCCTTCCTGACAGGCCATTCAGAAACAGCATCTGTGTAATATAATTGCAGGGTCAGCCAGAACCATATATATAAGTGTACATACCGAACCATATACCGTTCGTTCACGATCAGTTCGTGACCACACTTTCAAATATTTAATTAAATTTTCGATTTCAGTTCATGAGGGAGTCTGAGGATTAATTTTTGAGTTCGAGGGCACTTCGGGAGGGCCCTGTCGGGAATTAGTTTTTGAGTTCGAGAGCCCCCCTGTGAATGCTGCCTGTGCACTGCTACTGCTGTTAGTTATGGCTGAAGCTGTGGCTGAGGCTGAAGCTGTGGCTGAGGCTTCAA
>Ga0307942_1004517_pt1 | contig 11050 bp, 12 predicted proteins | sample OrgLakmetagen175_FD_201846 | JGI IMG/M metagenome (GOLD analysis project Ga0307942, IMG submission 201846) | Saline water microbial communities from Organic Lake, Antarctica - #175 | ecosystem: Environmental > Aquatic > Non-marine Saline and Alkaline > Saline | place: Antarctica: Organic Lake...
TATACACATATATATATATATATATATATATATACATAATACCCCGTTCTGGCCGACCCTGTCTAAATTGTAAGCCCCTGTGTATTGCACTTGACAGGCATTGCCCACACAACAAGCACGCCCTGTCGTCTTTTATCCTTGAAATGCGTAGGCAGCATGTGCGCAAACACACACGCGCACACACACACACACGAGAATGAGTACGGAAGTATGCTAAGGCATGTGCTTTTGCCTGACTGTATGCACAGGGGCAGGAGGCTTGATAGGGAGTGCTGTGGCCGGCAACCAGCTGCTGCTGCCTCGACTGAAGCAGCTGCCTGAAAATGCAGTGGCCTTGGAGTACATGCGGCAAACACTGCTGGGGCAGTACGCTCAGGTGTGTGTTTGAGTGTGTATGTGTATTTGTGTTTATATGTATTTGTGTGTTTGGGGGTGGGGTTTAGCTGGCTCGGGGTGTGATGGTGTATGCGTGCAAGTGCGAGGTTAGGTGGGCTGGTGAGTGTGCTAGTGTGAATGAACGCAATCACAATTTTGTTAAAACATTCAAAGCACGCATTCAGTGTTCCAACATTGGATACGTTCATTTGTGTGATCAGCTGCATTCCAACATGCAAACATTCTCCACGTGCAAGCACACCATCACCTGGTTGCATCCTCGTTAGGGTGAGCCAGAATGGTGTATGCACACCGTGTATGACCGTATGGTAATATCCTTGAGAACAATACCATGTATACACCGTATATACGTATGTATGTATGGTTTTGGCCAACCCTAATCATCATCCATTCTGTGATCCTATCTGCACCCTGTCCGTTGTAACGATATATATACTCTGGAAATGCCTATGGTGGTATCCGAATCCGATATCCGATCCAATTCGACATCCGTTTTTCCGAAGCTCAGTCCTTTTTCGCTACATCCGTCCCATGCTGAGCTCATAACTTATCTTAAGTATTCTAGAGTTGGAATGCAGTTTTAAGTGTAACTGCGCAATTTCTAGCAGGCAAACCGCTCAGTTTTGTATGTTGCGTAAAATTAATTCCTTGCTTAGTACCAATGCGGGGGCAGTCATGCGTTCATGCAATAAGCGAACCCTGCACGTTTGACCAAGTTCGTTATCTGACCAAGTTTGCTATCTGATCAAGTCGCTGTCCTAACTTATATTCGATCGTGCTGTGCTTGTGTGTGTTTTGCAGCTTGGCACCAAAGTGGAGGCTGTGCTTGGGGAGTGCGGCGAGGATGTGCGCGTGCTGGCCAGGCTGTGGCAGCTGCAAAATAAGATGCAGTCGGTAGGTTGATGTGGTTTTCATGTGGCTGCATGCCACCTGGTGGTGTCTGTACGCGCGTGTGGTGTGTCTTTGCTGGCCAGGCTGTGGCAGCTGGAAAACAAGATGCAGTCGATTGATATGTGTGCAAAACTGTGTTGAAAGACGCAGAATTTGTCAGAGACGTGTATATACATTTATATTTATATAATTGTATGCATACGTACGAGATTTGCTGACAGGGGATCCCTTTTTTAAAAGGGGAGCCCGTAGACACAATTGAACTGTCTTCCTTCCTATGCCACAAATGACAGCACATCCTCTCTGACAGTAAGCATGTGCATCGATCAATTGCACAGGCGATTATTTGGGTGTGTACACGTCCGCATGACTCTGTGCACATAACGCCGTACATCCGTGCAACTCTGTACATGTATGGAGCGTGTGTCGTTTAGGCACTGACACGCACGTGTACATCCCCAAACAGGCGTATTTGCTACTGTTTTTACGTGTGCATTTTTACTCCTACTGTGAGAAGCGTGTTCGTTGAGGCACTGACGCGCACGTGTGCATCCCCAAGCAGGCGTAACAGGCGTATTTGCTACTGCTTTTACGTGTGCATATTTACTCCCCTGTTGTAAGGAGCGTGTGTCGTTGAGGCACTGACGCGCACGTGTACATCCCCAAACAGGCGTATTCGCTACTGCTTTTACGTGTGCACTTCTACTCCTGCTGTCCGCAGGTTGGGAGCAGCATGTCTGCCTCATACGGGGCGCGCATGGATCGTGTCATTGGGGCACGCACAAACATCGAGCAGCGGCTGGCTAAGAAGCTGGAGCTGCTGGATGGATACGGACGGGTTATGAACATGATAGAGATTGAGGTACGTGTGTGTCTGTGTTAGTGTACTAGTGCATGAGCGTGTTTTGGGCTTGTGTGTGTATGTAGGTTCACCCTCATAGCTCATAGCAGTATGTTTTTAAGAGCTAGTTGAAAACAGCTTTCCGATGAAGCTTGTGCTTTGATACATCGTTCCATCAGTGATGTGATCACACCTTCCATAAAAACGTTGGCCTTTGATCGCATCTTCCATGAAGTGTCGATCTTTGTTTTAACAGCACTCAGCAGGAGCAACGTTTGCCCAAATCTGTACCCATACACCAGCAACATCATTCTGTGCACCACTGCTCAACCCTTGACCCTAGCACGCTTGTGCACCTAATGTGCTCTGCTCGCACTGACTGCGGCGTGTGTGCGCTGCTCACACTAAGTGCAGCTTGTGTGCACTGCTCAATGCTCGATTCCCGCGTGACTTGTGTGCGCAGGTGGAGATTGACACAGAGGTGCCTGCAGCCGAGTTTGAGGGAATAGCAGAGCAGATGCAGCGGCTAGACGACTTAGAGGGCTTGCAAGATGACTGGAGGGTGCAGGCAGAGGCTCGGGATGAGGTCAGTCGTTGTGTGCGTGTTTGTGTGTTAAGCTGGCCTGTGCGCTTACACCGTAATGTTGGATTTTTGACCGTAATTACGGTACCGACCAAAATTACCCCGTACAGTACGGTCCAAATTACGGTCGGCCAAAATTAGGTGTCAGACCGTACAAGACGGTGCCACCATACAGTACAATTTTAACTAATTTGGCCGTTTGGCTCCAATTTCAACCTAATTGTTTATAAATTAAACACAAATTATCAACCAGGAATCAAGTACTGCGTCCGACTTTGAGTTTTCATACAAGCCACTGCTGTGCCCATCCCCCGAGCTGATGCAGACCCAACCCAGTCTCAGGGTCGTTCAGGGAAGCATTATGTGGCGTCAGCACAAGTGAGGAGCACACCGGGGAGCGGAAATGGGAGGTTTTGGGGTGGAGAGGCCTTTCTGAGGCCATTCTTGCACCGGCAGTGCCAGCTTGGCACCGTACCGTACACCGTACAGTAAATTGCCGTAATTACGGTAATTTACGATCCTCCAAAATTGTAATTACGCCGTAATTTTCAAAGTTACGGTACGTACAGTACAAAGCGTACCGTACCATACACCGTACAGTGCACAGGCCTGGTGTTGAGCCATGCATGCGCTTGCTGCTCGATGAAAACAAGCCTTGCTGTGTGAGATCTGTATGTCTTTGATTATGTGTTATGTGTGTGCGTGCTGCTGTGAGTATTGGAAGCGAGCTGAACGTGCGCTTGCATGCCTGTGCTGTGTTTGTGCTTGTGCTGTTCGAAGTACGCACACGCTTGCTTGGCTATGTTGCCTTTTGTCGCTGTTTTTTACGGTAAGGCTGAGTGTGTGCAACAGAGGAAGGGTCGTGGCCTTTGTGTTTGACGTGCTCCCCTCATCTCCTACGTGTGCTACTTAAAGGTCAAACCATGCAAGCCCAAAAAGTATGCGGCGTTCAAGTCTGACAAACACAAATCACATTTAGTGAGTCGCTGACTTGTCCTGGTGACCTTTGTCACTGACTGCCGCTGCTGTCTTATGTCGTGCGCAGGTGGAGCGGTTGTTGAGGACGCTTTAAGGCGAAAAAGTGCTGGGTCTGGCCAAATGAAACCATAAGTCTCTATAACTTGTCACACACCCTTATAATTAAGAACATCAGCGAGCTTGGACTTTTGTACCGAAATAGATGTACACAAACAATGGAGAAAGATGTGGGAATGTGAATCTTTGTTTGTGCAGGTTGATAAAGTAAGAACCATCGTACACGTTCCAATTTTGCATATTTTAGTTGCTTGCATATTTTGTTGTTGCTGCTGCTCGTGGACCAAATATTTGTTGTTGTGTACCAGTATACTAGGCGTGAAGGATTAAACAGCTTGGGGGAATTAAACAGACTTGTGGAGATATCTGCAAGGACAATTAGAGCTACGTATTCAATGTCAATCCAAGCACTTTTATTCTCTGGACAGTTTTTCCCATAAGGTTATATGTTGTTTGGCGTGTGACATGGATATCATTTTAATGGTCAATCATACTTGCCTATCTTCTGCTGCCACCGTCTCTTCCTCTGGCTGCAATAGCAGCCTGATTTAGACAGAAATTTTTCACGTTCTATCTTTGACACAAAAATACGTCTTTTGTTAGACACACATGTAGCTGAAATTTGAGCAGCCTGGAATTCGTATTAAACTGGAACTGTGATATACCAAGACATCTCAAACATCACTGGTGGCACCGTTTCTGCATTTAAACCGCTTGGGAGATCGTGGTTAGAGAAAAATGTTACGGCTCTTGGTCCTATTTAGTGTTGACAGTCAATTTGTGAGTTTATTGAAAGAATACAAAGAGGGGGTAAAATACGTGAAATACAGGCATGGTCCAAAACAAAATCCGCCAAAATCAAGATGCAGGCCAAAACCATGGCCATTATACAATGTGCAGCATGATCAGCTGTATTCTTGCATCAGGCCTTTTAAGATGGCAGAGATGCCGGAGGTGTCGAGCTTCGATGAACCGCCTGCATGTGGATCGCACAAGAGACGCAAAGTTAGGAACAGTAGTTAGAAAAAATGGTATGCTCCTTGTGAATTTGTGTGGAACTTGCAAGCTGGTCGAGACCATAGCCCAGAAGCAGGTCTTACTCCTCAAGCCAAAGTGTGATAATACATAGTAGTAAGAAGCATTTGCGGAAGCTCACCAGCACCAGCTCATTTGGGTATCTTTCAAATGTCACAACGCCTCTGGTCGTGTGCAAGAAGAACTTCCTCACCCGAGTTGCTTTACTAACACTCTACGTTGCGATGTGCTCGTAGCACCTTTCTCTCCTGTGCACGCTCCCCTAGACTGCACAGCTCCAGCAAGCACACGAGGAACAAGCAATCCAGGACTGCAAGGGAAGCCTTGTGTCTACTGTCGATTCTTACCACTGCCTGCATCAGCTTACCTGTGAAGATGCGCGCAAAGCAGCTCGAGAGGAAGGGGGTGACTGTGTCTAGCATGGCCTTGGTAGCGCTGGTGAATAAGGCAGCCTGAAGGAAAGGATTTAGGAACGAGGACACATTATGGATGAGTAAGCTTGTGTGGAGGAGTTATACGGTACCCGATACCAAAGTGGCTCTGTTTCCTTAATTAATGTGGGGAGTGGTTTTCACTGCCTGCGATATTCTAAGCAAGTCTTTCTAAAGTTGTCGTAAACGGACAATGCTAGTTGCCTTGATGTGCAGAGAACGAGTAGGTCAGTGTAGGCAGCGGCTGGTTCATGATTTGCAGTTCAAACTTGAGCATGTGAAGTATGCGATATGTCGAGAGCGAGCTGACTACCTTTGCATCATGTCTGCCCAGGAATTTGATAGCATGCAAAGCACCTAGCATCTAGGTGTCAAGGTAGCGCTACTTAATGACCAATAAATAAATCTCGTTTTCCTTGAATAATCCTTAGTTTTAATACCTGAATGGCTTGACGCCATAGAAATGGCCAGGCCTGCCTAGTGACAAAATTACATCGACCAATTTGTGGAGTGGCTCATTAATTTGATCTCTATTAGACACCGTTTTAAAGTAGCCGCATTCTCATAATGAACACTTGTGCAGGGGTTGGTATTGTATCCGACCAACCTTGACAACACAAACACAAACCATGCGCACACACACACAAACACACACAGACACAAATGAAGCATACAGTCAGACTGACCTCACTGTCAGACAGCGCCCGTGTGTGGCGATAGTGCATCATGCTTGCTGCCACCGCCTCCAAGGATTGCTGGAGCAGCCTGGGACGTCGTGCAGGTGGTGTAATGGTGTAATAGGTGCACATGATGTAGAACGTTTGTGTGGGCCCTTCTTCATGCTTACTGCTGCCACCATCTCAAGGAATGCTGATAACGGCGTTGCATGGATGTTAGTACACCTGTTCTAAGTTATAAAAACAGGTTACCGTACGTACATGTACTCCACCCCCCCCCCTAGAAAAACACTAAAGCAGCAACCACCCCCCCTAGAATTATTTACTTTACAGTAACATTAGAATTATTTACTTTACAGTAACATTCAGCAACCACCCCCTCTCAAAGGGACTTTTGTAGCCCTGGGGGTTTGTGTGTGGCCACCTTGCTGTCACTTCTGCTACTGCTGCTACAAGCGTGTGCTAGCTTGGCGTGCTGCTTGGGAGCTGTAGCTAGAGTGTGTGTGTATGTGTGTGTGTGTAAGGGTGCTAGAGAGTGTGTGTGTCTGTGTGTGTGCGCGCCTATGTGCGCCTGTGCATGTGTGTCTGTGCGTGTGTGCGTATGTGCGCCTGTGTGTGTGTGCGCCTGTGAATGTGTGTGTATGTGTGTGTGTGTGCATGCACGCGAGTGTGTGCACGTTGTGCGCCTGCGCATTTCTGCTGCTGCACGAGAGCATGCTTGCATTCCTGTCTCAACTTCATTTGTTGCAGAATGCAGTGCCGATGCAATACCAACTATACAATCCTGGGGGCAAACCAAGGTTTGCTCGGCTGCATGGCTGCCTCTTGTTCTTGCGTTCCTTTGCCTCTCACTCAGCCCGGTCTGCTCTTGCCTGCTGCAGGCGGGCGCGGTCTGGGGGGCAGGGGTAGGCGAAGCGGGGGGGGGGCATCTGGCCGCTTTGAACAAAATGTTTTGCATCACGGCCCCCCTAAAAACCTGAACCGCTCCCCCGAGAAATAAATACATATTCTACCACTGTTCCATGATAAATATGTCACTGCCCCCACCAAAAAACAATAATTAGGGGCGGTGATATACTTCATGTACGGTAGTTATAAAATCAGGTGTGCAGGGGGAAATGTCAACCCACTGTATTTCTAACAAGGCAAAAGGACAAAGAGTGCACACCAATCGTCGGGTTGCTCTTTGGTCTACGTTGGCAAAAGGTTGCTCTGATGATGATGCAACAGTTCGACATAAACTCTGGTAGCAAGCAGATACAGACTCCCGCGAAGAAGCTGAATCATGACTTTGGGCTTGCTGCTAACACATTCTTTTGAGCACAGATCAAAGCTTGGAACTTCTGGAACCTTTGAAGATAATTCGGCACACTACAGGGACAATGTGTGTGTATGTGTGTATGTGTGTGTGTGTGTTCTCACCCGGCTGCTGGCTTGCCTAGGCCCAAAAGTGCACAATGCCGTAGCTCGTTCAGCGCAGTGAGCGCCCCGTTGGTAAACACAGCCAAGGGCACGTGCTCCATGATCTGATAGGGTGGGGCGTGGTCCTCCTGTAAGAAGCACGAGCCATAGCACTTTCCTCAATGAGGTATTCGAAAATTGGGACCTGCTCTTTAATTACGCAAACAGGTCAAGGTAGGATAGGTCGGGGCATGACCCACTTGAAGTGTAAAGAAGCCACGTTGCGCATGCTAGACTTAGAAAAAGGAGTCCCTCTTCAATGACCAGGCGCGTGCTCTAGTGAGAGAAGGTGGAGCATCCCTTGCGAGCTCAAGGAACATGGAATGGGACTAAGAAGTCAAACACGATGCAAAACACAACGTGATACAAGATTGAGCGTGCAGGCTCTGTGTTCCTGCAAGCGAATCAACCCACATAGAATGGAAACTAAAAAGTCGAACACGATGCAAAACACAACGTGATACAAGATTGAGCGTGCAGGCTCTGTGTTCCTGCAAGCGAATCAACCCACAGTCGACGTTCCAATCCCCAAAGGTTTGATGGGCAAAAAAGGGTTGTCCCTAGCAGTAGAAGAGTGGTAGTTACCGAGCATCATTAATACATAAATGGACAGCAGGAGTCAGCCAATGTGGTGCGGAATGCGTCCACATTCCCTGCTCAAACAAAGCAAACGCCATAGGCAGCGGTAACTCTACCACCAACCCTCTATCCTCATATCCTCATGCCTTTGCAGTGACGGTGCTGCTGTTTCTGGTGGTGGTGGCGGTAGCGGTGTTGGTGTTGGTGTTGCAGCTGTTGCTGCTAGTGCTGCTGCTGCTGGTGCTACTGCGACCACTTACAGGGTGTGGTTACTTTGACCACCAGGGACAGATTTACATACACGCATGCAACACACATTCCTGCAAACCCCTCTCCACTCGACATCGACACAACCAGCCCCACGCACCTCCTCCACCACCTCTGCTCCTCCTTCTTGCTGCTGTTGTTGAGAAGGGGATGCAGCCGCACCACCGTCTTTTTCTGTCTGTGCTGCTGATGGATCCCCACCAGGCTTCCCAGAAGGAGTGCCGTTGGTGGAGCTGGTTGACCTGGCTAAGTGCTGTCGAGATTTGGGCATCAGGGGGGTGGGCATGGACACCCATTTGTGGCTCTCCAGCCTAGGGGTGAGAGGAGGGCATGTAAAGGGATAAGCTAAGATGCTGTGTGAGGGCGTGTGCGTGTGCGTGTGTGTTGTCTGCGTGCAATTCAAGGTGTGTGTATTTACATGTATGCATGTGTGTGGAGTGTCTCTATGCGTGTAGTGTGTAGAAATGTCAGTGGTGCGCGTGTGTGTCTGTGCACATGTAAGATTACTGCGGGAGGACATTCGCATACAACACATTGAGCAGGTGCAGGCCGTCTTTGATTCGCCCAATTCACTCTAAGAACTCAGACAACAGTGCACAGAATTAACTGTATACAAGAGCTTGCACAAGGAATGCCTATTTAGTTCAACAAAGCAATGGAAAAAGGGCCTTCCAAACTCCATCCTCATCTGTTCAGCAAGCAGCATGTCGATCACGTCACCCATTACATGTTTTAGGCAATTCGCAAGACTGCACCGCACCTTGTGTTGAAGACCTCGACCGCGCTTGCGAGGTGCTGGGCTAGCAAACCCAGTGAGCAAGTCTCAAACAGGGGCTGCAGGAGGCCTTGGAAGTCTAGGCCCACTCGTGACAGGGATGAGCCGCAGTACTGCAGAGGGTCACATTACGCAGGGACATGAAGAATAGCTTGTGAGTCGTGAGGCATTACGAGCAAGTCTCAGACAGGAGCTGCAGGAAGCTAAGTCTGTCGTGAAAGGAAAGATCCACAACAATGGAGGGCCGAATGAAAGGCACAGGGAGTGTGTGCATGTGCGTGTGTGCGCGCGTGCATACGTGCGCGTTTGTCTACTTGTATTCTATTAAGACTGTTGAGCTGCTGGTGAGCTAAATTGCATGCATATGAGTGCGTTTTGTGAGCTAGACTTTGTGCACTGGTATTCGATAAAGACTGTTGAGTTGCTGGTGAGCTAGACTTCGAGCACACGTGCGTGTTTATCCACTGGTATTTATAAAGACTGTTGAGCTGCTGGTGAGGAAGACCTTGTGAGGAGCAAGGTGTGGGAAGAGGGAGGCTTTGCAAATCTTCAACCACACACCACAGCAAAGATTTGTGTCTGCATCTATGTACGTTTGGATGTGATGCACTTTGCTACAGTACAGAGGTCGGATACAAGTTTGCTACAGCAACGAAGGGCATTTTGTATTTGGGGACGGAACGAGCAAGTGCTCCTGAGCTAACGCTCCTCAGGGTTTGAGGTTTCATGGTCCTCAGGGTTGAAGTATCCTGTAGGTTCAACCTGTTTCATATATCACGCCGACCTTTGCCCCAAAAATTAGGGAAGCCTTACAGTTTGCACATTAATCATATTTACAATCACATCAACCTTCGCCAACCCAGCCCCGCACGTTCACATGCACGCATACGTACACACGCACACACGCACACGCGCACACACACACGCACACACACACGCACACGCACACACGCACACGGACGCGCACACACATGCAACACACACCATGCAGTGCTCCAGCATGGAGGCCAGGTTTCCACCCTCCGTAATGAGCGGCAAGTAGCGCTTCAGCATACCCAGGTACAGAGACAACCGGTGCTGCACCCAGCTGTGCAGCATCGAGCTCTCCCGTATACTGGTGGCCAGCACGGTGGGGTTCTGCACATGCGCGTATGATGGCAACACACAGGATTGGGTTGGATTGGTGGGTTGGAAGATCCAGAGGGTAATGTACCTGCACGCATGTGGCGAGCATGGTGGGGTTGCAACACTGCTGCTGCGAGTGTGAATGTAGGGATGTAGGGATTGTGGGACAACATGCCACCTCTTCCTTGACAGCCTTCTGCTCTTGTTGCCCCCTGACGAGTCAGGTGCCAAAAGGGTGCTGTCAGGAATGCAAAGCTGCAAGTGGCTCTGATAAGCCACGCCGGAAAGGCTGTTGCCACACACACACACGCACACAATTCGCCCCCCAAGACGACATCCTCAAAAATTTACCACACCCTCCCAGGTGCGACACTCTAAAGCCCCACTTTCAAAGCTGGCAGTCCTATTCAAAAGTGGCTCTGATGACCCCTCGCTCAAATTTGACCCCTCGCTCAAAAATAGTTGTCTGTACTTGTACATGACGCCCCCGCACCCTAACCCCAGCTGTGCCAAGCTGGAGCTTGCATTTCAGGGTGGCTCTGACCTCTCGCTCAAAACACTTTTTCACCTACAACGTGACACCCCCACACCCTACCCCACCTGTAACAAGCTGGCAGTGGCTGCAGAGTGGCTCTGACCACTCGCTCCCGCTCCCGGAACGCTGGTGCTGCCCCCGAAAAAGATGGCCCGGTATTGCATGATCGCATCAAACAGGTACAACCGATGGATGTCTGTAAGGTGCTTCACGTGCTCGTAAGCGTCTTGGCTGTCGTCGAGCTCATCAATGAGTGAGCTGATCCACTCATCACGGCACTGTGTGAGGCAACAGCAAGGAAAGGAAGTGGGGCTATGTGCTTGCTGCCAAGAGGTTACCCAGGTCACAAGAGGACCCAGGTCGCAAGAGGATTTTTCACCCACACACCCACACACCCACACACCCACACACCTACACTA
>Ga0307942_1004518_pt1:0-2500 | contig 11044 bp, 7 predicted proteins | sample OrgLakmetagen175_FD_201846 | JGI IMG/M metagenome (GOLD analysis project Ga0307942, IMG submission 201846) | Saline water microbial communities from Organic Lake, Antarctica - #175 | ecosystem: Environmental > Aquatic > Non-marine Saline and Alkaline > Saline | place: Antarctica: Organic...
CCATCTATAAAGTGTGTGTGTGTATCATACAACAAAGTGTGTGTGTATCATACAACAAAGTGTGTGTGTATCATACAACAAAGTGTGTGTGTATCATACAACAAAGTGTGTGTGTATCATACAACAAAGTGTGTGTATGTATCATACAACAAAGTGTGTGTGTCATACAATAATTCACCACGATGCATTTCCAGTTCTCACCACCACCACCACCACCACCACCACTTTAGTTGGGTTAGGGTTGGCCAGAAGGGTTAGGCCTTCATGCAAGCAGCTGTGGTGACACAGTCCATCGTTAAAGTGTGTGTGTGTATCATACAACAATTCACCACAATGCATTTCCAGTTCTCACGAACCTGCATGCAAGCAGCTGTGGGGACACAGTCCTTCTTGCAAAATCTATTGTTTATTGTCTTTCTAAGACCCACACAAACCAGCAGGACTGCAACCGTTGTAGCTGATGTGTGATGTGTAGGGTTGGCTAGAACCACATACATAGACGGTGTATATACAGTATTTTTGGCAGGGAAGTCACCAAATATACGGTCATATACGGTGTATATATACGGTTCTGGCCAACCCTAATGATTTGCTGTCTTCTGTTCCATTGTTGTCACCACACTATAGCAAGTGAGTGCCTAATTTATTACTTAGGTCCTTCGAATCCCTGCTGAAATGCACGTTTTGCTCATTACCCGGAGCTTTTTGCCTTCGCAAATAGGGTGACCCAAGGAAATGCAAAATCCCTCCCTCGTGGATGAAGTTTACAGCATTTCTCTGTGCTTTGCTACGAGTTACAGAGAGCAAAGCACAGAGAAATGCTCCCAAACCCGCAAAATTCGTTAATTATGAACTGATTTGGCTGTGGTGTCAAAGCCCAAAATTTTCGCACAAAGAAAAGCACAGAGAAATGCTCCCAAACCCGCAAAAAAGTCTGTTAGTCATGAATTGATTGGCTGTGGTGTCAACGCCCAAAATTCGTTAGTCATGAATTGATTTGACTGTGGTGTCAAAGCCCAAATTTTCGCACAATAACATGCTAATCATTTGGGCACCTTGCATTACATAGGAGTCACAATATTTAGTAGCCCTGCAGTATTGGTTGAATCCGTTTATTGATTTATTTATCTAATTATTAATTTAATCTTATCTACTATCTTATCTGTTAATCTAATATACTAATCTTATCTATTAATCTAACTATTAGTTAATCTAATTATTAATCTAAAAGATCCGCCGTGCTCCTCAGATCACACCACCTGCTTGTCTTGGTTTTTTAATGTATGACGTATGTAGGGTTGGCCAGAACTCGAAAACTGGTACTAAGGTGTAAGCACATCTTTGTGCAGCTTACAACGCCAGCTATCATCTAAAGCAAAAAATGGTTCCAATCGGATGAAGGGCCAGTGAATGGCTGGCTTCTTTGTACAAAAAGGCACATTTTTGGCCATTTCCCCAGACGACCACCTCTGCAAATATACGATCATATAAGGCTCAACGGGCGGCCCCTTATTACAAGGAATTATACGCGAGCGACGATACCTCTTGGGCATTGATTAAATAGATGAAACTGTCAGACAGCGTTAACTCATGCTAATAAGTGGATTCGAGTCTATGACCCCGAGGTCACTGGATTTGAGTCTATGATTCTGAAGATCACTGGATTCGAGTCCATGACCCTGAGGATCACTGGATTTGAGGAGTGGTCCCGAGGTCACTGGATTCGAGTCTGTGATTCTGAAGATCACTGGATTTGAGCCTATGACTTCGAGGTCACCGGATTTGAGTCTGTGGTCCCGAGGTCACTAAATTTGAGTCTATGACCCCAATGATCACTGGATTTGAGTCGATAACCCCAATGATCACTGGATTTGAGCCTATGACCCCGAGGTCACCGGATTTGAGTCTGTGGTCCCGAGGTCACTAAATTTGAGTCTATGACCCCAAGGATCACTGGATTTGAGTCGGTAACCCCAATGATCACTGGATTTGAGTCTATGACTCCGAGGATCACTGAATTTGAGTCTGTGACCCCAAGGATTACTGGATTTGAGTCGATAACCCCAATGATCACTGGATTTAAGTCTATGACTCCGAGGGGTCTGGCCTGACTATAGACCATTAGGCTGTCAGGGCAGCTACTACCCCCAAGCGCCCCTTATTACTTCGCCATCTGACGTTATGGACAAACAAGGATAATCAAAATGATGTGGATGATCGAGGGACGGGATGTGTGAAAGGGAGGTGTGCGCAAAAGGTGGAAATAAACTATATGTATAAAGATGGAGAAAAGGTCTCTGCTACTGCTGCTGTACATGCACCAAACAAAATGTATGAAGATGGAGAAAAGGTCTCTGCTACTGCTGCTGTACATGCACCAAACAAAATGTATAAAGATGGAGAAAAGGTCTCTGCTACTGCTGCTGTACAAGCACCAAACAAAATGTATAAAGATGGAGAAAAAGGTCTCTGCTACTGCTGCTGTACATGCACCAAACAA
>Ga0307942_1004518_pt1:7500-11044 | contig 11044 bp, 7 predicted proteins | sample OrgLakmetagen175_FD_201846 | JGI IMG/M metagenome (GOLD analysis project Ga0307942, IMG submission 201846) | Saline water microbial communities from Organic Lake, Antarctica - #175 | ecosystem: Environmental > Aquatic > Non-marine Saline and Alkaline > Saline | place: Antarctica...
ATATGTGTATGCGCGTGTGTGTGTGTATGTGTGTGTGTGCGCGTGTGTGAGTGTGCGTACAACCCATGTGTGTTTGTGGGTTGTGATTTGATACTTTTTTGTTTTTGCAAGTTTGGATAAAAAGAAAAGAATATATACACAAGCATACTCACACACACACACACAAGCGCAAGCACTCTTTCGTCTCTGTCTCAGTTTCAGATGACGGCTGCATTTGCACGGTGTTTCGCTTTGTTACTGATTTGGCAAAAAACATTGTGATAATTTACGTTGCACAAAAGCAACGCAAGCATGCACACTCTCTCTCTCTCTCTCTTTCTCTCTCTCTCTCTCTCTCTCTCTCTCTCTCTCTCTCTTTCTCACTCTCAAACACACATACACACACTCCCCCATGCAGATGGAGGCTGCGTCTGCACAGAGCTTGGCTGGTTATGCACGGCTGTGGCAAGCACTGAGTGATGATTCTATCTGCTATTTCACATGAAGCCACACACATACAAACGCCCACACAGATTAAACCCCACATGTTCAATCACACACACACACTCACACACACACATACACACGTAAAGACATGCTCACACAAATTTATCCCCACATGTACACACACACACACACGCACACACACACACACACACACGCACGCACACACACACACACACACACACACACACACACACACGTACGCCCATGCAGATGGAGGCTGCGTCTGCACAGAGCTTGGCTAGTTCCGCGGGGCTGTGGCAAGCACTGAGTGATGAGTGGCTCCCCCATCGGCGGCCTGAAGTGCTCTCCCGCTTGTGGCAGGAGGTGTGTGTGTCCTGTGGTGCATTAATAGTGTGTGTTAATAATGTGTGCATTATTGTCGGCCTAAAGTGCTGTCCCGCTTTTGGCAGGAGTTGTGTGTGTCCTTAGGTGCATTAATATAACTATGTGCTTCTAATAGTCTGTATTGATCTATCTTTGCTGATATGTCTGTGCTGATTTGCTTGTGCTGATATGTCTTTGCCAGCGCTTGATGTTGGAACATGGCCGGCAGTGCTGTCCCGCTTGGGGCAGGAGGTGTGTGTGTGTCCTGTGGTGCATTAATAGTGTGTGCAATAATAGTGTGTGTCCTTGGGTGCAATAATATAACTATGTGCTTCTGATAGTCTGTATTGATCTGTCTGTGCCGATATGCTTGTGCTGATTTGTCTGTGCTGATATGTCTGTGCTGATCTGTCTGTGCTGATATGTCTGTGCTGATATGTCTGTGCTGATATGTCTATGCCAGTGCTTGATGTTGGAGTATGGCCTGAAGTGCTGTCTTGCTTGGGGCAGAAATCGGTGAGGAGTGTGTTTCTGTTGCTGCTGTGTGTTGCTGCTGTATGTTGCTGCTGTGTGTTGCTGTTGTGTGTTGCTGTGTGTTATTGTGCATAAGGGCAACTGTGTGTTATTGTTGTGTGTGGGTAACCGTGCGTTTATGTTGCTACTGTTTGTTGCTATGTGTTGCTATGCGTATGGGCTGCTGTGTGTTATCGTGCGTATGGGCTACTGAGTGTGTGCTACTGTGTGTTTCTGTTGCTACTGTGTGATGCTGTGTGTTGCTATGCGTATGAGCTACTGCGTCATTGTGTGATACTGTGTGTTGCTGTTGCTACTGTGTGTTGCTGTGTGTTGCTGTGCGTATGAGCTACTGCGTCATTGTGTGATACTGTGTGTTGCTGTTGCTACTGTGTGATGCTGTGTGATGCTGTGTGTTGCTGTGCGTATGGGTGTCAGTGTGTTATGGTGTGTATGGGTGTCAGTGTGTTATTGTGTGTATGGGTGTCAGTGTGTTATTGTGTGTATGGGCTACTGTGCATCACTGTATGTCAATGTACTGATGTTTGGCAGGAGGGAGTAGATCGTGGCATTTGGCCCTACATCAATGGCCACCTCGTTCTTTTACATGTGCTCTCTTTGCACTGTTTCTAGCCATGGCTTGTGCACTCAAAGTTGTGCATGTGCTCTCTTTGCACTGTTTCTAGCCATGGCTTGTGCACTCAAAGTTGTGCATGTGCTCTCTTTGCACTGTTTCTAGCCATGGCTTGTGCAGTCAAAATTGTGCATGTGCTCTCTTTGCACTGTTTCTAGCCATGGCTTGTGCAGTCAAAATTGTGCATGTGCTCTCTTTGCACTGTTTCTAGCCATGGCTTGTGCATTCAAAATTGTGCATGTGCTCTCTTTGCACTGTTTCTAGCCATGGCTTTTGCATTCATAATTGTGCATGTGCATTTGCCATGTAGGCAGCTGTCACAGCCATGGCTCGTACATGTTAGAATGCACATTTGAATGCGCATCTGTCATGGAAGGATCTGTCACAGCCATGGCTAATGCACTTTTGAATGCGCATCTGTCACGTAGCCATGGCTTGTACATGCTAACATGTAATTTTGAATGCGCATCTGTCACAGCCATGGCTCGTGCATATTAGAATGCACTTTCGAATTTGCATCTGTCATGTAGGCAGCTGTCACAGCCATGGCTCGTACATGTTTTGAATGCGCATCTGTCACGTAGGCAGCTGTCACAGCCATGGCTCGTTCATGTTAGAATGCACATTTGAATGCTATCTGTCATGTAGGCAGCTGTCACAGCCATGGCTTGTACATGATAACATGTACTATTGAATGCGCATCTGTCATAGCCATGGCTCGTGCATATTAGAATGCACTTTCGAATGTGCATCTGTCATGTAGGCAGCTGTCACAGCCATGCTTCGTGCATATTAGAATGCACTTTCGAATGTGCATCTGTCATGTAGGCAGCTGTCACAGCCATGGCTCGTACATGTTTTGAATGCGCATCTGTCACGTAGGCAGCTGTCACAGCCATGGCTCGTTCATGTTAAAATGCACATTTGAATGCTATCTGTCATGTAGGCAGCTGTCACAGCCATGGCTTGCACATGATAACATGTGCTATTCAATGCGCAAATGTCATAGCCATGGCTCGTACATGTTAACATGCACTTTTGAATGCGCATCTGTCATGTAGGCAGCTGTCACAGCCATGGCTTGTACATGTTTTGAATGCGCATCTGTCACGTAGGCAGCTGTCACAGCCATGGCTCGTTCATGTTAGAATGCACATTTGAATGCTATCTGTCATGTAGGCAGCTGTCACAGCCATGGCTTGTACTTGTTAACATGTACTTTTGAATGCGCATCTGTCACGTAGGCAGCTGTCACAGCCATGGCTAGTGCATGTTAACATGCAGTTTTGAATGCACATCTGTCATGTGTGTTAACATGTAATTTTGAATGCACATCTTTCATGTAGGCAGCTGTCACAGCCATGGCTTGTACTTGTTAACATGTACTTTTGAATGCGCATCTGTCACAGCCATGGCTCTTGCTGTGAAAGTACACCTTTGATTCTGCATTTTCATGTAAATTGCAACTGTCATGCAACTATGCCAGCAGAAACTGCCGGCCACACACAATTTACTCTATCGCCCCCCCCCTCTCATCGCAGGCCCTCAGCCAAATCAAATGGATCACAAGCCACATACATTCTTCTA
>Ga0307942_1004525_pt1 | contig 11025 bp, 14 predicted proteins | sample OrgLakmetagen175_FD_201846 | JGI IMG/M metagenome (GOLD analysis project Ga0307942, IMG submission 201846) | Saline water microbial communities from Organic Lake, Antarctica - #175 | ecosystem: Environmental > Aquatic > Non-marine Saline and Alkaline > Saline | place: Antarctica: Organic Lake...
GTGGTGGTGGTGGTGGTGATGATGGTGGTGGTGGTGGTGGTGGTGGTGGTGGTGGTGGTGGTAGTGGTGGTGGTGGTGGTGGTGGTGGTGATGGTGGAGGGGCGGAGGCTGCTGCAAAGGGCGAGGATGGTAGTGCTGTTCTTCTGACCGCAGAAGCAAAAGCAGTGGCAGGAGAAGCAACAACATGTGGAGGAAGACTGACATCCTGGCACCTTATGCACCACAAGTGGCAGGTGTGTATCTCACGCAGATTCATACACACGCATGCACACACAAGCACACCCGCACTTTTCCTTTCATGTTGCCTACAATAATAATTTATATGTTTTGGTGTCTATTAGCATACAACCCTACGTACCATAACATATAACATATCTATGGATATTACTCCAAAAGGTATCCTCACACAAACTACACAAAAATACTCACAGCTGTTGCAGCTGTCGATTTGACAACGGATTGCCGGTCTACAATTGATATTCAAACGCTACAACAAGCTGCATGCGTTTGATATATCGAGGCGTGCTCACTCACGTTAAGGGTCCCTGCACACAAACACACACACACACACACACACACACACACACAGCTGAAGCGTCACCCTTCTGACCAAGGGTGCAACTAAATGTGCACTGCTAAATTGAAAGGCATGCTTGCTACACGCAGGGCCCGCTGCTGCAGCGGGCTCATACGCTAAACGAGCCGTGAACTCGTTTTATTATTATTATTATTATTATTATTATTATTATTATTATTATCGTAATGTACAAAGCGGGAAAAGCTAGGGAAAGATCGAAATATTCTGAAACACCTCCTTCCGTCATAACTATTAATAGTATATTTTCCTTTTAAGGAAAATATGATTCCATTTTCCTATGTCGTTCCTCGTTTTAAGGAACGACATAGGAAAATTTAGTGGAAGTAGGAGGTTAAACCCAAAAACTTGATTATTACATCGGAGGCTTTTTTTGTTATAGACTATCTTTTACTCCAAATAGTTTAACACCAAGTTGTTTGGTCGATGGAATCCTTGATGTCCTGGGATGTAAGTGTTTGAACCTTGTGAAGCGTCACCTTTTTAATCAAACGTGCAACCAAATGCGCACATTGCTTAATTTGAAGGCATGCTTGCTGCACGCAGGACCCGCTGCTGCAGCGGCTCATGCAGTATCCCCGCACTGCTGAGCCTTTTGAGGATGCTGAAGGGGAGGCTGAGGGGGAGGCGCTCGCACGAGCTGCCATCAATGCACAGGGCCATGTGGACAGGGTGGTGGCGGCATTGAGGCACGCAGTTCAGGTCGGTGGTTTGTGTGTTGGAGTTTGTGCTTTGTTAAGAAATTGCGTTGATGTAGTGGTGATTTGAAGCTGGAGAACGTGGGGCTGAGGGGGGAGAAATGTTTGTGAAGGCATCCATCCTTTGTGAAGATTCCGTGCCGGTGTAGGGGTGTGTTGTAGCTGGAGATTGTGGGGCTGAGAAGGAGGGGCTGCAGAAGCTGCCCTACACACACAAGTAGGGTTGGCTATAACCGTATATATGCACCGTATATGACCGTATATTTGGTAATTTCCCTGCCAAAATTACCGTATATAGACCGTGTATTTATGGTTCTGGCCAACCCTACACACAAGGCTATGTGGTTGAGGCACTGAGGCATACAGGTCAGCGATTTGTTAAAGAGCATCTATATTTGTAGCAAAGTGGCTTTGGTACAGTCGTACTTTCAAGCCGGAGGTGCTGGCAGATGCTGTGCCCTGTTCCTCAGCTGGGCTGTACGGTTGAGGCTCTGAGGCGTACTACGCTAGTTAGTAATTTGTCAACATTTGGTTGGTTTAGAGTGGCAGGCTGTCAGGATGGACTGATACTAGCAGTGTGCATTCAAGTAAAGCTGCAAAACGCTTGTGCAGATGTACACGAGCGAGCGTAGTGCCAAAGGTAATCAGGAGCCGCAGGCTGTCAGGATGGACTGATACTAGTAGTGTGCATTCAAGTATAGCTGCAAAACGCTTGTGCAGATGTACACGAGCGAGCGTAGTGCCAAAGGTAAACGGAAGCCGCAGGCTGTCAGGACGGGCTGATACTAGCAGTGTGCATTCAAGTAGCTGCAAAACGCTTTTGCAGATGTACACGAGCGAGCGTAGTGCCAAAGGTAAACGGGAGTGTCTTTTCGAAGCAAAAATCCTGACTATCAGAAATTGCAGACAGTCGTAAGTGTTGCTGAGCAAGATACTTGTTGAGTGGGAACACGAGAGCGAGCGCGGTGCCAAAGGTAAACGGGAGTGTTTTTAGGCAGGAGACCTGACTATTAGTATTTACAGACAGCTAAGCAAGATTCTTGTTTAATGGGAGCAGGAGTGAGAGCGGTTCCGTAGAGAATAGGGAGTGTCTTTCTCAGTAAGAAACCTGGGATGTCAGTGCAAATATACGCGCAAGAAGTGGTAGCGGGGAGTCATTGCTCAATGGTAAGAGAGAGTGTGTGTGTGTAGGTACACTCTTGTGCAGGGTTGGCCAGAACCATATACATACGGTGTATATACAATGTTGTGCACTTAACGGTTGACGCCGTCAACCGTCATTTGACGGTCAGGCGTAATTTACGGTTTTGACCGTCAGAAACTAACCCTCAGGCGTAATTTACGGTGATTTTATTTTTGACGTGTGACGGTCGGCTTAACAGTTATTTACGGTGGGAGACCGTCAGAAATTAGTTATTTACGGTGGGGAACCGTCAGGAATTAGTTATTTACGATGGGAAACCGTCAGCAGCTGGCCAGGCCGGGCCAGGCTCGACTGACTCAGGGCCACACGAGCCCTCTTGGCCTGATTTCCGGAGGACATTTTATATTTACCGTCCGTTTACGATCACTTTGGAAATTAATTAAATATTTGGCAAGAAAACGGAAATTTATATTAATTCTTGGAGGCCTCTCCGAACTGAATTCGAAGTGAATAATTAACAATTTATAGTGGTTTTGAGGGTGAAAATCGAAATGAGCTTCAAGCGCGCCCCTCAGTAAACCCCCTGGCCGGGTTCTTGAAGCCTCAGTCCCCAGCTGAAAGGCTGGCTGCTCAGCATAGGGACCGTGAGAAGCTGCAGAGGGAAAGGCAGCTCAAGGAGCTGCAAGAGGAAGAGGCAAAGGCAAGGGGCGAGGCTGGGAAGAGGCCTGTGGGGTGCCTGCGCGGCTCCAAGAACAAGCCTCCACCCCTCATAGCCCCTTCAGAGTGAATGTAGAGAGTGGCTCTTGCTGCATGTATTCCCATCACCTCTCTTTCCCTGCTTCTGAGCACTGTGCAGCATCAGCCACAGCTCCAGCCTCAGCTTCAGCCTCAGCCACAGCTTCAGCCACAACAAACAGCAGTAGCAGTGCACAGGCAGCATTCACAAGGGGGCTCTCGAACTCAAAAATAATTCCCGGCAGGGCCCTCCCGAAGTGCCCTCGAACTCAAAAATTAATCCCCAAACCCCCTCACGAACTAAAATCGTAATTTTAATTAATTCTTTGAAAGTATGGTCACGAAGTGATCGTGAACGGACGGTATATCACAAATGTTGTTTGTGGGGAAATCGGGTCGCTGAGAGCGCCCCTTGAGCTTGAGCTTGAGTTGGCACTCTGAGCCACTGAGTACCTGACGCCGCACTGTTACTTACGATTTCCAACCGTCAGTATGAATTTCACCGTTAATTACGGTTATGTGACGTAGACGTCATTTAAGCACCGTAATTAACGGTGCCATTTCTGATTGACGCCGTATGTGCACAACACTGTTTATATATAAGGTTGGCCAGAACCGTACATTTGCACCATATATGGCCGTGTATAGTACTTTTATGCCTAAAACACCGTGTTTATATATATACATATATATTTCTGGCCAACCCTATGTATATACAGTACTTTTTCAATTGGTACTTTTTGCAGGGATATCATCAAATATACGGTTGGCCAATTGGCCAACCCTACTCTTGTACAGGCATGTGCAAGTGAGAGCATTGCCAAGGGTAGGGGGAATTGAGTGATGTCACTGTAGAGGGAATTAGTCAGGATTTCCCTGTAGAATGGGAATTTATCAGAATTCCACTGTAAATTGGATTCGAGTGATGTCATTGTAGAATGGGGTTTGAGTGATGTCACTGTAGAATGGGAATTGAGTGATGTCACTGTAGAATGGGATTTGAGCGATGTCACTGTAGAATGGCCCTCATGGGTGCAAACGCAAAGGCAGTGGGACACATGATGTGCAGACCTCACGTCTTATGGAGTTTATTGAAAAGAGGTGTGGTTCCTCACTCCAGCGTGATGTTTTCCATTAACGATGAGATCGTGTCTCAGGGTTGCAAAGTGAAATGTCTTATGTCTCATATAACCTTAATGAAACACACACACACACACACACACAAACGTACACTTACATACACATACACATACACATACACACACGCACACACACACGTGTACACTTACACACACACACAAACACACACACACACACACACACACATACATACACATAAATTGCCAGATTTATACATATCCAGTGTACATACAGAAGTTTTGGCAGGGAGGCCTACAAGCATTCGGTAACAAAAGGATTGCATACGCAACTCTGACCATCTCTGCACTCGACCAAATGCCCACAGGTCAGATGCAGCTGCGTGCATGTATAAAAGCTCTGGCAGGGAGGCCTCCAAGCATACGCTCATAAACAGATCACATAAACAACTCTGACCAACTCCTCATTCCATTAAATGCCCACAGGTCAGATGCAGCTACATTGATCAGCCTACCACCAACGTGCATGAGGGGGCCTTATCACTACAACACAAGGAACTCCCGCCCGTCCTCATCCTGTTCAGTGGAGGGGTGGACAGCACACTTCTGGCAGCGCTCGCGCACGAGGTGAGTGCCTCAGTATACTTTCGTGTGCGTGCGTCTTTGTGCATGTGTGTGTGTGTGTGTGTGTGTGTGTGTGTGTGTGTGTGCTCCAGTGGTTGCACACAAGGTGGTTGCCTATATATGCATCTCTAAGTGCATTTCTGTGCTTGGACATTTGTTCCCATATATGGGTACATCTGCAATTTCAGAATCAATGGCGGTGTGGACGGCACACTCTCAGCACTTGCGCACTATGGGGGTCGCCGTTTATGCTTCTTCATGCGCAAGTGTGTCAACGTATGCATACCTGTAGGACACGTGTGATTGTGTGTGTTTGTGTTTGTGTTTGTGTGTGTTTGTGTTTGTGTTTGTGTGTGTTTGTGTTTGTGTGTGTAACTGTCTGATTGTGTGTGTGTTTGTGTTTGTGTGTGTTTGTGTTTGTGTGTGTTTGTTTGTGTGTGTCCCAGTCCTCACAAGCCAAACTCTTTAGGTGCACCAACTCAGCTGGATCATTTCAAAATGCTCTTGCCTGTTCACACGCATTATCTTACGCTCTTGCCTGCTCACACGCTCTTGCCTGCTCACACGCACCACCTCTGCTGGATCATTTCAAAATGCTCTTGCCTGCCCACACACACCATCTTGCCTTGATCTGCCACAAGTGCTTTGGTGTGCATCATTCTACCTCCTGCCCTTTGTTTTGATGCGTTGTGCTCAACCCTCGACCCTTAACCCTTGTTCTCAAAGAGATGCTCATTATAAGTGCTTTAGTCTGAGCATGCACATCAGCAGGGTCGACGACAGCAATGCTGGCACCGTTTGATGCAGTGCCTCTCCTTCCAATCACTAGCCAGCCTCATCGCGTGCTGAGACCGCTCATTGCAGTGCCTCTCTGTAAGGCCACTAGCCAGCCTCACCACGTGCTGACACCGTTCAATGCAATGCCGCTCCTTATAATCAGCAGCCAGCCTCATCAGGTGCCCTTCAAGTAGTGCGCCCATCACGATAATAGCATGTGCATGTTCTGGTGTGTTCAGAGGTGACAAACACACAAGGTTTGCGTTTCAACGGTTTTCCTTTGTAAGTCTCAGGCGCTGCCTCCCCGTGTGCCCATTGAGCTGGCCAACTTATGCTAAGGTGCAGCACATGTGATGTCATTTATGATTTACTTGCCACAGGTGCTGCATCCCTGTGTGCCCATTGAGCTGGCCAACTTAAGCTAAAGGTGCAGCACATGTGATGTCATTTATGATTTACTTGTCGCAGGTGCTGCATCCTGGTGTGTTCACTGAGCTGGCCGCCATGTGCTAACAGCACAGAACATGTGACATTATTCTTTTGTTTGCTTCGTTTCAAGTGCGCCTTCCCATGTGCCCATTGAGATGGCAAGTGTATGCTCAGAGCACATCACATGTGCACATGTGACGTCATCTTTTATTTATTTGCCACTGGCGCTGCCTCCCGGTGTGCCCATTGAGCTGGCCAACGTGAGCTATGAGCACATGTGATGTCATGTTTTCTTTGATTTGCCACAGGTGCTGCTTCCCCATGTGCCCATTGAGCTGGCCAGCATGATGAGCTTTGAGCACATCACATGTGCACATGTGACGTCATCTTTTCTTTGATTTCCCACAGGTACTGCCTCCCCATGTGCCCATTGAGCTGGCCAACGTGAGCTATGAGCACAAGTGATGTCATCTTTTCTTTGATTTCCCACAGGTGCTGCCTCCCCATGTGCCCATTGAGCTTTGAGCACATCACATGTGCACATGTGACGTCATCGTTTCTTTGATTTCCCACAGGTACTGCCTCCCCGTGTGCCCATTAAGCTGGCCAGCATGATGAGCTTTGAGCACATCACACGTGCACATGTGACGTCATCGCTTCTTTGATTTCCCACAGGTACTGCCTCCCCGTGTGCCCATTGAGCTGGCCAACGTGTGCTTTGCAAAGGGCAAGAGCCCCGACAGAATAGCAGCACGTGACGCAATGGTTAGTGCTAATCTTATCTTTTGAGTGCCTGGCAAACTTTTTCAGGCTGGCTTGAGTGCCTGGTATTTATTGAAATGGTGGTCTACAGCGCTGAGATTTTTGTGCGCACGCCACCTGCAAAATCAAACGAGCGACCCTGCTTTAATCTCCGCAATGTTTTGAATGACGGTGAATGATGCGCAAGAATGTCGGGCCAAGCAAGATTGAAGGCAGTGCATGCATGCTGTGTGACGGACAAGAATCCTGACTGTTCAGCTGCTGCAGTATGCAGAGTGAGTGTGTGCAGAGTGAGTGTGTGCAGAGTGAGTGTGTGCAGAGTGAGTGTGTGCAGAGTGAGCTGCTGCAGTATGCAGAGTGAGTGTATGCAGAGTGAGTGTGTGCAAAGTGAGCTGCTACAGTATGCAGAGTGAGTGTGTGCAGAGTGTGTGTGTGTGTGTGTGTGTGTGCAGAGTGAGTGTGTGTGCAGAGTGAGTGTGTGTGCAGAGTGAGCTGCTGCAGTATGCAGAGTGGGTGTGTGCAGAGTGAGTGTGTGCAGAGTGAGCTGCTGCAGTATGCAGAGTGAGTGTATGCAGAGTGAGTGTGTGCAAAGTGAGCTGCTGCAGTTTGCAGAGTGAGTAGTGTATGCAGAGTGTGTGTGTGCAGAGTGAGTATGCAGAAGTATTAATAGGTGTCACGTAGCATGCTTGGACACTTGTGCGGGTACAGGCCTCCGACTTGTACTGGCTTGTGTTACCTCTGTATGTTATATGTTATCTTTTTCATTTTCTTTCTAAGCTGATGGATTTATTTGTGGCTGGCCGAGACCAGTCAGCAGCCGATCAGCCAAACAACCTGGCTGAAGGTCACCCCCCATTGTAATTATTGTAACCATTATATGTTTAGGGTTGGCCAGAACCATACATTATAAGGTATATACGGTGTACATACCGTAATTTTAGGAAACCATACATACGGTCATATACGGTGCAGATATACGGTTCTGGCATATTACGTAACCCTATATATTATGTAATGAGTATGATGCATCGAGTATTGTAATACCTCTGTGTGTTTTTGTACCGAGAACTTCAAGGAGCCTTTTGCAGTTCAACCTGTGATCATAGCTTGTAAGCAGGACCAGAGCCTTTTATTGTGCATTGCATATTATGTATGCCTTGCAGCCTTGCATTTAGGCCAGCATCTAGAGTCCCCTGATGTGTGCATCGCGTGTTCTGTACGCCTTGGTGGGGCAGCATTAGTACAGGTGTTCTTTCTGCACCTCGCACACCACACGCTGCCAGTCCACCATAGCAAGGTGCCCTTTCCTATACGCAAGTAAGACAATCTATTCATGGCAGAGTTGGCAGCCATGGTTTCTTGTTGTGCAAAACACTTTCTGCACCCTGCAATTAGGCCAGCAACGAGAGTCCCCTGATGCGTGCATCGCGTGTTCTGCATGCCTTGCAGGCAGAGTTGGCAGCCATGGTTTCTTTTTGTGAACTGCGTGTTGCAAGCAAGGCCAGCAGCCAGGTTTTTGTTTTTGTGCATTGCATGTTCTATATGTATGCCTTGCAGGCGGAGCTGGCATCCATGGCCCCCTCCCGGGACTGGCGCCTCATTGAGGTGGACAGCACTTTGGAAGAGGTCGACATCCACAGGTGTGCAGCAACTTGTTTTTTATTGTAGTGACTCCCCGTGAGTGCACACAAACGCATATTGCATCGAAAGTGGACAGCACTTTGGAGGAGGTCGACATCCACAGGTGTGCAGCATTGCACGAAGTGGTTGATAGCCATAGCGACTCCCCATGAAATGAGCACAAAAACGTTTTGCATCGAAATTGGACAGCACTTTGGAGGAGGTCGACATCCACAGGTGTGGAATGGAAAACATTAGGCATTCAGCATAGTGACGTTGCACAAAGACACCAAAGCAGTCTGCATTAAAAATGGACAGCTCTTTGGAGGAGGCCGATGCCCTCAGGTGTGCAGCAAACTGTCCAATAGCCATTGTAACTTTCAATGAATGCACACAAGCCTTTTGCACAGAACGCACACAAGCCTTTTGAATAGAATGCACACAAGCCTTTTGCACAAAACGCACACAAGCCTTTTGAATAGAATGCATACAAGCCTTTTGCATAGAATGCACAAACGCCTTTTGCACAGAATGCAAGACTGCACACAAGCCTTTTGCACAGAATGCACACAAGCCTTTTGAATAGAATGCACACAAGCCTTTTGCACATAATGCACACAAGCCTTTTGAATAGAATGCATACACGCCTTTTGCACAGAACGCACACAAGCCCTTTGCACAGAATGCATACAAGCCTTTTGCACAGGACGCACACAAGCCCTTTGCATAGAATGCACAAAAGCCTTTTGGATTGAATGCACACAAGCCTTTCAAATAGAATGCACAAAAGCCTTTTGCATAAAATGCAGACAGCACTTCCGAGCTGGCTGGTGTCCCAATTATGAGTCAGAATATGAGTCAGAATGCACACAACTATCCTTTTCGCAGTTTGTTTCAAATGTTACGGCGGCAGCATCAAATCGAAAGTAGACCCCATAGGTGACACACACACACACACACACACACACACACACACACACACACACACACGCACACACACACACACATGCACACGCACACACTCTGCAGAGCTCAAATACCCTCTGTCACCCAGCTGGCACGAACATGAATTTTGATATAGACCCATATACGCATCAACACAATACAACAGGCACACATAAACATGACACATACACATACACACATTACACACTGTGTAGAGCACACACTTCCACCCTCTTTCACCCTGCCGCCACCATCATGAAGCTTGGAACAGGCACACATACAAATAAACACAGCACCCACACATACACACCCTATGCAAAGCACACATCCCCGCCCTCCTTCACCCTGCCGCCATTATTTATTTTTGTGAGGAACACATATGCACACAAACACAACACATACGTCAATTAATATAAATTTGATGACGGTCACGTGTCAATTTTGGGCCTCCGGCCCAAAATGACCCCCCCCCCCCCAAACCCCCCTTCCTGACCCCCCACACTTATGAAAAGGGTATCAATCTGCTCAGAATTTAAGCAGCTTTCTGCCTGCACAGTTCTCATGCCAAATAATGTAAAACCTGATGAGCTATGGGGCAGAAAGTGACATGCGCACGCTCTTGCACTGACCACCTGTTAAGTGCACAAATCCAGCCAATACCTTTGCCAAAGCACTTTTTTTACTTCATGCAATTTATACATAATGCAATACATGAACTGCAAGTTTGGAATTAATTGCTGGTAATTTGCCTGAACACAACCCTGCAGCCTACTTGGGGGCATTCCGTGCATTTCTGTGGCCAGGCACCCAGCCCCCCCCCTTTAATCAAATCACCCAACAAGGGCGCCAATCAAACGGGCTCGAGCTGAGGAACCCCAAAAAAAAAAATATATATATATATATATTGTGAGTGATAGTGGCTTGAGCGAGAGAGAAAGAGAGAAGATTCTGGAGCACCTCCCCAAAATTCCCCGACCCCCCCTGGCCCCCCCCCCCCCCCCTACCCCCTCAGAATCAACTCATGTGTATACCAATTGATAACTTTTTACGTCAGGATTCCAAAAATGTAATTTATATCTTAATCGACACGTGGCGCCAAAAAATTATGAAACTTACAGGCTCCTGCATACGTACAATAAAAGCATACATGTCATGCCGCCCTCATCATATATCGTGAATCAGGCACACAAACATGCAAACAAACAAAACGCATACGTACAAAAGCACACTTGTCATGCTGCCCTCATCATTAATCGTGAATCAGGCACACATATGCGCATAAACACATACATCCTTGGCAGAGCACATATCCTCACCCGCCTTTATTTAGCTGGCATCATCATGTTACATGACTCTTAACATATTAGACAAACAACACATGAACACACACAATACACACACACGCACACACACAAACAATACACACACACACAATACACACACACGATACACACACGCACACACACAATACACACACACACGCACACACACGCTATACACACACGCACACACACTTCACACACACACACACACACACACACACACACACACACACACACAAAACACACACCCCCACACACAACACACACACACCACACA
>Ga0307942_1004526_pt1 | contig 11024 bp, 10 predicted proteins | sample OrgLakmetagen175_FD_201846 | JGI IMG/M metagenome (GOLD analysis project Ga0307942, IMG submission 201846) | Saline water microbial communities from Organic Lake, Antarctica - #175 | ecosystem: Environmental > Aquatic > Non-marine Saline and Alkaline > Saline | place: Antarctica: Organic Lake...
CTCACTCCCCTCTGCGTCACTCCCCTCCTCCTCACTCCCCTCCTCGCTGTCCTCACTGCTGCTGCCCTCACTGCAGCTGTCCTTGCGCTGCCTTTTCAATGTCTTTTTCTTTTTTGGGCATGCTGCTGGTGGTGCTGTCTGGGATCGTGTGGTGCGGGGCTCTTTCCCACTCATGACCCGTCAAAAACTCAGAAGTAATTATTTAAATTCAATCCGTACCAATCCGCACCCCCTCAACTATTTATATATTTCAGAGGGTGTACACCCCCCAAAAACAATATTTTTGCGGCGTGATATATTGTTCGTACGGTATATTATTTTTCACCTGGGAGACTGTTGCGGTTCGTTATTGGAAGACATTTATTCTAGATTGCCAAAAATCAACATTTACGGGATAGAAAGGGGCTTCATTCCTAAGCTTGGAGCTTGGAGTTCGAGTCACTTGTCTGTGATCTGTTTTCTAAACTGCATTCCATCTGAGATGATCACATTGCAAAACGGCGGGCTGCACATAGTGAGAACCAGGAGGAGAGCTTGCCTGCATGCGAGCGTACTTGGACCAGAGGTACAACATTGTATTCACGCGCGCACGCGCACACACACACACACACGCACACACACACACACACACACACACACACACACACACACATGCAAACCACACACACACACACACACACACACACACACACACACACACACACACACACGCACACACGCACACACACGCGCGTGCGCACATGCACATGCACACGCACACGCACACACACGCACGCGCACGCGCACGCACACGCGCGTGCGCGCATGCACACACGCACACACATACACACACAGACACACACACACATTCGTGCTTTGCGGCTAGATTCCCCAGTGAGGAACTCACATCGTACAAGCACACAAATATACACACACACACACACACACACACATGGGTACACATACGCACAAGTATAGACACACACATACACGTATTTAAACACATACACTCACAGAGCAACCAAAGCCCAGAGCAACCAAAGCCCCTGCCCCTTCTCCGTCCTAACAACCAAAGCCCAGAGCAACCAAAGCCCCCGCCCCTTCTCCGCCCAGAGCAACCAAAGCCCCTGTCCCTTCTCCGTCCTAATCCAGGACCCTCCAAACCCTCCCCTTCTCCTCAAATACACCCCCAGAAAGAGTCCATACCAACCACTTTGCTCAGCAAGCAGGAGGTGCAGGAGATCAGCAATGCATGGAACCTTGCCATTGGGCCTCTTCCATTGCGGTGTGTAGTAGGCAAGAAGGCGTGTTGTGGTCCCTCTCATCTTTTTGCTGCCACACCTTCAAAGAGGATATCTACTGCACCAAGTTCAGAGAAACTTGGTGTGTCCAAGTCCTTACAGAAAACCAAGGTCACGATACACAACGATCAATGCATAAGTTATGAAGTGAATTTACCAAGTGGCCGACAAGATATTCAAATTGATATGCTTGTTTCCAGGAAAGCACCTATCTAGGGTACGGGTGCCCTACATGTATGCTTTTCTCTTGTCCATCTGTACACAGAGCGACTTACCTAAATCCGAGCACGTGGTCAGGTAGCTCATAAATTTAACATTAGTTTGAACCTGTTTTGGTCCAATCTGATGAAGTGGTGTGTGGGTAGTTGCCTCTTGATTGTTAAAAAGGAGCATGTCTGGGCACTTGCTCAGTTGCCCCTCCCTGATTATATCCAATGCTGCGTTTTGGAGGCACCACATGCAATCAGGACACCATGACTCCTCTACTGAATATGTGCATCCCCCTGCACTGAGGGCTACAATTTGCTACCAAGCGACAATACCATGCTGTACAAGGTTAAACATATCAAGGCAAAATACACATCATCAACAGGCTTGTCGAGTTGTACGGTACGGTACGATTACGGTATGTACGGTACGCACCGTACTTGTTAAATTACGGCGTACTACCGTAATTGTCACACCGTTCTTTACCGTAATTACGGTAAAATACGGTACGGTGTACGGTACGGTCGTTAGGCTTACAGGCTACGGCAAAAAAAATGCCTGGAGGGGCTCAGAACACATATTTTCTCAAGTTTTACAAAAGTTTCAGTTTTTCCAAAGCCACCTCTGCGGTTGCTGTGACCCCTGGAAGGGAGCTGGCTCCCTAAGCCTGAAGGGGGGGGGGCCCAGCTCAGAGGGGTTGGGGAGGCTGCTGGAACCTGGTGACTGCCTGCTTCTCTTTGCCGACATTATTTAACCATCTATATATATACAAAGTATTGTATTAATTTGTTGGCTTGCATGCTAGCTGTTGAATTTGTTGGCTTGCATGCCTTCGAATTTGTGGCTCTAAGGCCATGTACGGCCAGACCGTACAAGTACGGTGGGCACCGTACTGTACGGTCGGACACCGTCTTTTCAAACAGACCGTACTTGCACCGTATTGTACGGCGTATTACGGTACGGTACCGTAATTACGGTCAAGAAAGCTGAAGTACGGCGTATCTCGACAAGCCTGATCATCAATCACCAACCCCAACAGTGGTATTGGGAGTGAACAAGCGTTTGTCTAATCATGGTTGATATATTAGGGCACAGCTTACCCCACAGCTGAAACTAACAGATTTGGCAAACGTCCTGGATTAACACTTTGGCTGAATTGCAGGAGCTTGGGAGCTAGAATGCCCTTTGGATGACAATCTCAGCAGTAATGTAATGGCCGCAGTTCCTTCAGATGCTTTAGCCATAAATCTATCCAGTGCCTGAGCAATTCCACACTATTGGTACTGAAATTAGATGTTATGTGACATGTAAAGAATTTGGTGTGCCTGTATTATGCACGCAGGGAGAGAAACCGAGTGCTGCTAAAGAGTGTGAATGATGCGTTCTTGGCAGACCCAACTGCCCCCGAGCTGCTTAAGCAAGACAGCAAAGATTTCTTGTGGGTAGTTTGTCACGCACAAAGATTTACGGGTGTCGACCTTGTTGAAGCAGTGGATATGAACTCCTGGTAGATAACATTGTCGGGTATCAAGGTTCTTGTTATGTTTTTCGCTGTGTGCTTCCTAATAGTTTTTTGGCAACTAAGCAGAACTAAGCCAGGAACTAAGCCAGGAAATTAGGGTGTGGACATTGTACCTAGTTGGCTTGATGGAGCGCTGAATAGTTTGGAGACTTGCAAGGTGTTTCTATGCCAGGTGTGCAGGCAAACACCTCAGAAGGCCGCTCACTTGTTGCATCATTTACTTCGTTGTCGTTTGAATGGCTTTTAAGAGTACTTAGTAAGCTGGCCAGAGCCATACATGTATGTGTATGCGGTGCATGTACAGGGCTCTTGGCAGAGACACCCAGCTTTACATTCAAGTTTGATGTGTACAATGAAAGTCACCCTGACGCTCTTTGGCTTGTAAAAATTTGCAGCATGCACCGGCACTGCCACAACAGGCATCTGTGTTTACTGTGGCTTACTGTGGCTTTTTGTGAGTTTATTTTTGCTCACAGAAACGTGGTCTGCAGTTAGAGCTTCCTACAACCTTGAGCGTGGATGTGCACACTTGTGTTGGTTTCCTTGCCCACGACACCCCCTTTGTACAGCATATTCACAAAAGAGCATGCTTACCAATGTACTCACTCTACTGCAGGTTAGGGGAGATTGACGCATTTGAGTTCCGGGACCGGTTTTTGAGCCTTTTTAGCGCAGCCAAGATCATGACTGCGCCTCCCCAAGCTGGAGGCATCGAAATTCTTCTATCTGCTCAAGAGGTTGACACGCTGTGAGTTGCAGATGTGCATGCATCACTGCTGCGGTGAGCTTCAAGCCCTTTTGCTTGCCCTTTGCCTCTCTATAAAAAGCTCCAGTCCGTGTACGTTTAAACTGCACACAGCTTGAACCATAGTTCCAGCTGTTTGTTGCCTCTAATGCCGGGTTGTGTTCGAGGCTATCTGGCAAGGACGCTAAGAATTAAATGGAAATACCATTGCTCGCTATTTTCCAATCAAAGGTACATTGAGCTGGCCCAAGTGCTGCCTTCCCCAGAAAAGCGTGCTTTACTTCTTTCCCAATTAAAAGAGGTAAGAGCCACCAAAAAAAGTTTGCGCGCCAAAAGGAAGAGGTCCCGCGTTTCTGTCATCAAACATTTCTAGACGACAAAACAGTAGTAGCTTACAAGGTTTTCAAGGATTACAAAAAAAGGCCTCAGAAAAAGCAATTAGTTCATGGAGGAAAAAATGAAGCTGTGTTCTGGCTTAAGAATAGTCATATCGTGGGCTCCTGTTGGGGGAAGCAGAGATGCATATTTCTTGCGGAGAGTAATTACATGGGGATTGACGCAGTGGCAAAGGACATGCTCATCTTGGATATCATCAGCATCACACAGGTCACAAGTGGGGGAGGCACTTTGATTCCATGTCGCTGTCTCAAAACGTAGGGTGTGAACGCGATAAAATAGTAGTAGCTTACAGCGCAATTTCATTCCCCTGCGACTACTGCTAAACTTCTCAGCCGTGTTTTAGTATGTGCAGCAGCCTCATGACGTTGGCTGTATAACGGTTGCATACTAGCAGCTTGATTTATGTTTTTGGTCCCTATGTGTGTAATGCATGAGTGCTTCTTACTTCTCTCTTCCATGTGTGCCACAATGACACGCAGCCTCGAATGCCGCCATCCGCTCGTTACGTGGCCGGTGTCGCAGCAGTCGCTCGGATGCTGTCTGCCTCTGCAGCAGCAGCTGAAGCCGCCGCAGCAGAGGCAGCAGAAAGACATGCTCTGCAGCTTTTGATCCAAAGCAGAGGCAATGCAGAGCACCAGAGCGAAGAGGACGAGGGTGAGGAGGAAGCTGTTTGGGATGAAGAAGGGGAATGGGACGGCGGTGAAGACGAAGAGGAGGGCGAGGATTACGCTTCCCCCATTGATGATCAGTGGGAGGATTATGAGGATAATAAAGGGCCTGACATGCGAGAGGCACGAGGGTGGCAGGTCTTGGACAGGTGCGCTGAGAAAGAGAGAGAGAGAGAGAGAGAGAGAGAGAGAGAGAGTGTGTGTAAGTGTGTGTGTGTGTGTGCGGTGATGGAAAAGTACAAGGAGTTGCCGCAACCAATCTTGTTGCAACACGGTAGACTGACAAAAGAGATGTGCGTGATTGCAAGGGTAGTTACGAGCAGATTTGAGGAAGGCCTTCATTCCCTGTGCTTATGGCCATGCTCACCAGGGAGCATGTGCTTGTATCGATTCTGGGCTGTTCTTTGTTGCATTGACGCTGTTTGTTGGGACTCCAGCTAGTGTTACGTGCTCTTGATATTTGGAGGATTTACTTGCTTATCTATACCAGCATATATTTTTAATGCCAATCGGATGATGCAATGCAGAAAGCGCATGGAAGGCTTGGTGCAAGAAGTCCTGGCACAGCATCAGCAACAAGAAGGGGGCGCACAAGACGAGCCACCTCCACCCACTAAAGCAGCATCCAGCAGCACCAATTTTGAGGATGTTGCACAAAGGCTGATCTCTATGGACGTGCGACCGGCAAGGCCGTCAAAGGGCAAGAAGAAGAAGAGGAATTGATCTGACTGTTTAGTCTCCTAGGATTATTTTAAAGATGGCACCAATCTAACCTATTTTGTTGACGGGTTGGCCTGATGGCATGGGCTGACGAAAATGTGGATTAAGCAAACTCTCTGGCCTGTAGAAAGGTGCGTTGCCCCCGTGAAAAAACCACCCTCCCTTGGCTCTCCACTTTGCTCTCCCCCCAATTCAAAGCCCTTTATACCTCATATGAATGCTAAATACTTGATGCCTAAATCATTGACATTTGCTGGAAATTTGGCACTCTGGGGGGTTCTGTGGGGCCTGGTGCATATTTTGCACCCGATCGACCTCTACTTCAGGATATAAGCATTATAAATATTCTATAACAATGCTGCAATGTCAAATTTGGGGCAGGGGTACTGGGAACGCCGGCGAGTGGGAGGCACTCACACAAGGGACACAGGGGAAAGAGAGAAAAATCTGTCGCTCCTTACCTACTGCGAGTTTCAGCCCGGTTTTGCTCTCAGAGTTGAGGGCAAACTATATGACTTCGACAAAGTTTAAATGAGGTCAATCGGTGGCCTGGTTAATTTTAACAAAAATTTTTCTGCCACCTGACATTGCTTTTTCCAACTGTGCCTTCCCATTCAGTCCATGACCACAGCGTGCGCCTGGGTCCGGGCATCCCGTTCCGGATGCTCACGCACCGCACGCACCCCACCCCAACTCACACCAGAGTTGTATCCCAGCCGCTGCACCTCTCCCCAACCCTGAAGCATCTGCTGAAAGAACAAAAAATCAGCTATCCAATGCATATCTCAGGTCACGAAATGGTGCAGAGATATGCTTGCGCAAAGTTAAGTGAGACTGTTTGGCTGGCAGGGGGGTGAGTTTTTCATGGGGGCGACCAGGAGGGTGTAGGAAGCATAACTTTTGAATGGCATGTGTCAAATCGGTTAAAAAACAATATATTCGGAATCCTGACGTCGAGAGCTGTCGATTGGCATGTATATGAGTCGAATTTGGGAGGGGTGGGGTGGGGTGGTCCCCCGATGCGGTTTTAGTTTTGTAGGGGGGGTCTCCAGTTTTTTTCTGGGCCACTCCCACGGAATTTTAATTATATCACGGAATCCAATCAAAGCCCAGTCTATTGGCACCCTTTTTGAGCAAATTAAATTTAAGGGGGGGGTCTGTGGGCATGTCCAAAAGTCAAAGGCACAAGCGCTCCGGTGCAGGCCGCGGGGTGAGCCAAGCCAATGGAGCAATTCACTCCAAACTTCCAGGATTGTGCCAGCATGAGATAGTCAGTGGAATTCTGAAAAAAAGGAAGCAATGTGGGGCTGTGCAAGCCAGTTATGGGTGCCTGGTGAGTCTGTGGGCACGGGCGTCCATATTTCAGTTTTTTCCCCGTAACTCTGCGGCATTGTAGTTTCAGGCTTGATGGGCATGCAGATGGATGCAGAAGTTAAATAGGAGCAAAATGGTACCCTTTTTGTTTGGGTGGGGGCACTGGAAGGGGGTTTTGGAGGGTGGGTGGTCCCTCAGGGGTGTCCACCCCAAAAAAATGTGTCTTCCAAAATTATAAAATAAACACCCTCCTGGGGGCGATTGAAAGAAAAGAAAAACCATCCCAACATTGATTAGGGAAAATAAAGCCACTTTGGTACCGAGTACTGTAAAACTCCTTACCATGTCAGATCAAATTACGGTCACTGCAAAGTATAAGACTCAGCACATCTACTGATAATGGTTGCGCCTTCGGACCAAGAAAGGCCTCCAAGGTGGAAAAACCATCCGGCAGAGGAGTGAGTTCTTTGTATCGCTGGTCCCTAATGCTTCTACCAGTCCTCTGGCTCATGCCCTTGCTTGTGCGCTCTTTGCACACATGTATCTGTGTCTACTCAGCTTTGCGTGGCTGCCACACTGCTGCTCCTTCCCGGAGCTGGGACCCATGACTCAGACAGACCTCTCGGCCTCATTGTGGTTACACGTAATACCTGAACGAACAAATAGAATCGGAGACCTTACACGGCACAGGGTCTCTTGAGGATCCCCTCTATGATACCTCTTAGAGTTCACATGTTGTCAATTGATAACCAAAAATATCAAATCCAGAAGATAAAGGTGCGTTATCAATAAGACTGGTCATCCAGCTCTTTGAACAAGACATAAAGAAACTCTCAACTGTCAACCAATTTAAATGCTCTGTCACACAATTCGTCGCTGCCAACGATTGGGCGTGACAACCAGCAGACAAAAAAGGCCCAGTCAGAGAGGTCCAACAGAGTAACAAAAGGAGAGAAGAAGTCACAGACAGACTGGAGTACCAGCCTCAAACAAGCAAGAGCACCAGGCACAGAAACTGCAGAGCTAAGCTAAGGGTCTACCAGTGATAATCACCCATCTCGGCCACTGCCAGCCTCTAACACTATCGAGTCACATAACCAGCCCTACAGGGCCAGCACTGAACCTGCTGCGCTACTCCACCAACACAGTCACCCAGTCTGTCCGGCTGTAGGCACCTTTCTGTGTTTTTTTGCCCTCAAAAAGCACTTGTGACAGCTAGCTGAGGCACGTGTTTTCAGTTTCAGGATTGTTTCTTCACCATTTCACCACGTCCTTAGCTGAAGGGATTGCTGCGAAGAACAGCTGTGTATTGGGTAGTATCAATTTGGTCACGGAGCCATCTCTACCAGCTGCTCTTTGTCACGCGGTCAAAGGCTTCCTCCAGGTAATTAAACAATTGTATCGGATACAAATTAAAGAAGGAGCAGACCAGGTCTAGATGCTCCTTCATTGCCAGCATTAAAGCAGCAGGAGATGGCTATCCTACGAAAACAACTCGAGAATGGAAGCTTTGCAAGTTCCTTTTTGTCCCGCTCCCATACCTATCGCAGCAAACACGCAAGCTTCAGAAAATAGTGTACATATGTCCGGATTATAATCCGCGATGATAATTTTAAACTGTTCTGCTGACACATCCCTTTCGTTCCAGGCCTGCAGGCAACTCCTCGAGGGTACTCAAGGACAACCTCTTCTGCTGTGGGGTAGCTACACTGTAAGCAAGTTCCCTTGATGCCCCTCGTCGTGCATTCATCATGCCTCTAATAGTTATGAAGCTCATGAGGACACAATTACGCACTTGAGCTCCATTACTTTCTGCCCAACAGCTCGGCAACTCGTGGGTGGTTCAATGGGTTCACTAGTTTTTGGACCTCCATTGATCGTTCCCTCGCCACTTTCAAAGACTGCTCGCCCACCGTGAGCGCTTCTCGTGCACGCTCGGCATCTGCTCGCAAGTTCCGCAAACGCAGGGCGGCTGTTTTACCATCGGCCGCAGCCTGCACGCAGAGAGACGTAAATCTTAGTAGGCTGTCTGAGATCTTGGATTGAAGCATTGTACCATAAATTAACACCGTCCAGCTTATGCTTGAAAGTAAGAAATTTGCAGCATAATTTGTATGGCCTGTATGCTGGTTAGCGAGGAAAGAAGCATCAGTCTTGTGCATGCATGTGATGCATAAGTTATATATTACTATCGCACATTCTTGCGTTAACTCTTTTCGACTGCTACGCGACGTGTACACCATGGGTGCCTTCAACAAGCGTCTGCTTGGATATTCACGACATGGCCATTGGACCGAAGGAAAAGGGAAATACATTTAGGTAGGTGCATATATATATTAGTATTGTATGTATTTTTACAAACCGAGAACTTTTGGCAGGAAGTGCTCAGGAACATGGCCATGTACGATATTGTAAACAGTACTGGTACTGGCGAATTCAGTTACTATGCCATGTCTTTGGCTGAGGTGCCATGCGTTCAGCGTAAGCAAAGCGATTGATTTGCATCTGCATGAGTCTTTTTACTTGTATCATATACACACCCACAAATTTGCCTTATTTGGCAAAAAGGTCACTGATCTTGTGATGCGTATGCATGTTTTGTTTACTGTAGAGTACTTAAATCACTGCGTACTGCGAACATTTTTCACCCCCTTGCGGTGTGTCGCGAGCACATAAAATAACTAAATTACAAGGGCCTCACGAAGCTCGCATTGGGGTTAAATTATTAATTTTGAAGTATGAACGGGAAGGGGCCGGGAAGGCCCCCGAGGGGCACAAACAGCTTGCACAGGTGGGTGTTGTTCAAGCCCAGTAGTCGGACAGTGAGAAGGCGGGTTGGAGAAGAGAGGACAGGGCAGCAGAGCGTGCACCAGCAGCAAAGAAGAGGCCACTTGGAGGCCTAGGCTGACCTCAGCATCAGCAGCAGGGAGGGGCAACAGTGTAAGCAGGTCATGTGAACCAACATGCACATGTACACGTGCACACACGCAGGCATACGCGCGTGCATACGCATGCACACGCGTGTGCATACACGAACACATGTGCATCCCTGTACATGCATATGTATGCACACGCGTACGCGCACGCATGGACATGTGCGCACACAAGCATGCTCACACGCGGGCACGTGCAGCTCAGAGGGCCAAAAGGGCCTCACATAAGCTCACATTGTGTTCATTAATCAAGTGTTGCCCCCAATACACGCAATGCTCGCATTGGGATTTATCAAACCTTGAATTCGTTACGGTACCCTACGGTAATTGATGTATGCAATTGAATTTTTAGAAGTGCAAAGCAGGCTGTTTGCCGTCACAAGGGAGCTTGCAGTATGCTCATTGAAATGCACATCTATTTCAGAGGGGGCTGGCGGAGGCCCATGATGGGCACACTTTTCAAATGTCCTACAGTCTGCGCCTCCTCATTGGTAGCATCTAAGCTGAGCACTGGCATGAAATCCGCGGTAGTTGAGCTTTAAAGCAGCCAGTTGGGTGGCACATGTCTAATTGGCCATGGCGGAAACCCCACTCTTTGCTGACAAGTAAAGCATATCACTTTCTGCACCGTATAGGGTGATTTCACAGTATTTCACATTTTGGAATCCACACAACTAACATAGACAGCTGCAAAAGAAGTGGAGAGGAAAGACCCAATGCTTGGCGAGTTCCCATATTCCAGCCTTACACTGGCATTTGGGGGTTAAAATGAGTTTTGATTGGGACTGGTGGCTCGTTTGGAATGCATTTATGTCAATTTACTTAAGCTACACACTCGTCCAGCAGGGTCGTCCATTTCAGCCAACCTTTACAAAATAATCGGCATACCGTACGAACAATATATCACGCCGCAAAAATATTGTTTTTGGGGGGTGCACACCCTCTGAAATATATAAATAGTTGAGGGGGTGCGGATTGGTGCGGATTGAATTTAAATAATTACTTTTGAGTTTTTGACGGGTCATGAGTGGGAAAGAGCCCCGCACCACACGATCCCAGACAGCAGGAGCAGCAGCAGCACCACCACCAGCAGCATGCCCAATAAAGAAAAAGACATTGAAAAGGCAGCGCAAGGACAGCAGCAGTGAGGGCAGCAGCAGTGAGGACAGCGAGGAGGGGAGTGAGGAGGAGGGGAGTGAGGAGGGGGGCAGTGAAGAGGGGGGCAGTGAGGAGAGG
>Ga0307942_1004530_pt1:0-10000 | contig 11022 bp, 16 predicted proteins | sample OrgLakmetagen175_FD_201846 | JGI IMG/M metagenome (GOLD analysis project Ga0307942, IMG submission 201846) | Saline water microbial communities from Organic Lake, Antarctica - #175 | ecosystem: Environmental > Aquatic > Non-marine Saline and Alkaline > Saline | place: Antarctica: Organic...
CACACTCCCACCCACACTCAACCCTACCCCCACACTCAACCCCACCCCCCCTTCCACACACCTGTTCCCCATGGTAGGCGATGACCTTGAAAGAGTTGTCCACACGCAAGCGTGGAGCAGTGGTCGCCACGAGCAGGCTTCGTCCGTCAGGGGACCACTCAGCAGAGACTGCAGGGCAGCGCGTGGCTCCCATCTGCTTGCAAGAGCCGTTGGTCTTCTTGTCCCACAGCACGATGTCACCTGTATTTGTATGTGTGCATGTGTGTGTGTGCGTGTGTGTGCGTGCGTGCGTGCGTGTTTGTGTCTGTGTGCAGCTGATGAGTATGAACACAGCCTCTCACACGCACACAAACGCACGCATATATACACACACCTGGCAGGTTCCCGAAGCCCATCAGGGAGATGAATCGGCTGAAAGGGTTCCACCTGACCATGCTGAACGGCCCACTCCCAAAGTCGTACACAGGGCGACAGTTGGCATCCCACAGCGTGGACTGGAGTATGGGGCAAGAAAATGGTTCTGTTCTATTTTGTGCTCAAAAGGTGAGAGTGCACACACACACACATACGCACACACACACACGCGCACACACACACACATACACACACACACACAGAAGCCAGCAGTCGGCTGTCACACAAAGCGTGGACTGGAGCGATAAAGCACAGGTATTCGAGGCACAATTGCATGCATGCATACACAGGTGGGCAGTTGGTCTCTATCCCACAGCGTGGGGTGATTAGAGCGAGGGAGGAAAAGGCTGAGACTGTGTTTGGCACGTGGGAAGGGCGAGCAAGAAGTATGTCAAGTGTGTGTGTTTGTGTGTATCTGTGTGCATTTGTGTGTATTTGTGTATGTATGTGAAGTATGTGTATTTGTTAAGTATGAAGTATGTGTATTTGTGATGCGTAAATGCTTTCTCATGCATGGAACGAGAGTGTGGTGCACGGTGCGCGATGCATTGTCAGGTTAGAGGAAGACGCGTGGGGTGTATGATGTGCTATGCAAATTATGCGTTATGCGGGTAACTTAAATATAGCTTAGACTTCCAACTCGGGGTGTGAGAGAGTGTGGAGGGCATGATGCACATGTACGGTGCATTGTTAGAGAAACATATGTGGGATGTACTATGTGGAAGAATGATTGATTAAGTCCAATGTCTAGATAGAATGTGGGTAAGATGGATTGTGAGAGGAGTATACGTGGCACATCCTTAGGTGGAGGTATACCCCTTGTGCATCTGTGTACACACGCGCACATGTGTATGCCAAAACACGCATCAAATACACACACACACACACAAATAGTCATACCGCAAATAGACATACCAAGGTACTTACAAGACGCCAGCTGCTGTTACACATGCACTCAACAACTGTTAATCCCTGAAGCATTTCACACATACCTACACAAATGAACGTGCACGCAAGCACACACACACATGCAAACACACACACACAACACACAACACACACACCTTTGCAGGCATGAAGCCGGCTACGGTGACAAAATAGTCCCCGTTGGGGGACCACTGGAAGTCGTGCACAGGCCCTTCTTTAGGAAGGGCCACGGTCGTGGTAGCGTCTGCCTGCAGTGAATGGGTGTGTTCGTGTGAATGTGTATGTGTGAGTGTGTGAGTGTGTATGTACCTGTTTGTGTACGTGTGTGTGTGTACGAGTGTGTATGCATGTCAGTGTGTGAAAATGTGTGCACATGCGTGTATGTACTTTTGTGCACGTGTGTACATGTGTGTATGTACTCGTGTGTGCATGTGTGTACATATGTGTTTTTGTGCAAGTGTAGACCTGTTAGTTTAGGGAACATGTGCGCATGTGTGGATGTGGATGTATGCAGTGAATGGGTGTGTTTGTGTGGGTGTGTGTGAGTAAGTTTGTGTGTATATGTGTATATGTGTATGTGTGTATGTACCTGTGTGTGTATGTGTGTATGTACCTGTGTGTGTACGTGTGTGTGTGTGTGTGTGTGTGTGTGCACAAGTGGATGTGGATGTATGCATATGCTTTAGTGGGTGGCATTGCAAGAATATGCTCATCTCGCTTGTACATACGTATTGTCACGCATACACACTAACACACATATGTATTGTCACGCATATGTATTGTCACGCGTACACACATATGTAGTGTCACGCATACACACTAACACACATATATGTATTGTCACGCATATGTATTGTTACGCATACACACATATGTATTGTCATGCATACACACTAACACACACATACACAAAGGTAGACACGCAAACACGTACAAACAAACAAATGCACACACAAACACATACACACAAACACACACGTGCGTACCTTGGCAGGGTCAGCCAGCATAAAGTGCAGCTTCTGCTCCCCGTAGTAGCTCTGGTTGGTGGCGTCAAAGTCCGAGAAAGACAGCACCAGGAGCGCTGTGCCTTTGCTGTTCCATTTCAGGGAGGCACCTGCTCGTAGGGTTGGCCAGAACCTTACATATAGATTGTTTTTGACCGTATATTTGGTGATTTCCCTGCCAGCAATGCCGTATATACATCGTATACATATGGTTCTGGCCAAAACCTAGATACGACTGAATCGCGATGTGCACGATGCGCATTACTGCTGAGGTACATATCAGAGGTACATATCGGAGGATTAATTATCGGAGGATTTATTATCGGAGGATTTTTTATCGGAGGATTTATTATCGGAGGTACATATCTGAGGTACATATCGGAGGATTTATTATCTGAGGTACATATCTGAGGTACATATTGGAGGATTCATTACACACCATTGACAAGCGAAAGGGCATTTTAGGAGTTAGGGTCTGCAAATGCGTTTGCATGCTGGCATGGTGTGTAATAAGTCCTCCGATATGTACCCCAACAATTACCACATCATTTCCGCATACAGCAGTGGACAAATGTGAGGAGGTTTTGGACGGGAAGCGTGCCTTGGCTGATAGGAAAGCACTGTGCGCATGGTGTTGAGCCATGGTAAAGAATTTTAAACGGGAAGCGCGCCTTTTGAACGGGAAGGCTGAATACTAGAGCCTGCATTAGAGGCAGGTATTTGGGCAGGGGTGAACCTTTTTTTCTGTAGCAAATGTGTATAGCGCAAGCTCTATCTATAGGGTTGGCCAGAGACGTATATATACACCGTATATGTCCATATATTAGTTTAATTCCCTGCCAAAAATACTGTGTACACTCCGTATAAAGGCTTCTGGCCAACCCTACTTATCTGCATGCAGCCATAGATGCCAGCACTGGCAGGGCTGCCTCATTTTAAGCTAAAAACATTCAACACAAATATTGAACCCACAGCTTGATCAACATAATCAAATGCACACAAATATACAAATATATACACACACGCACGCTCCCACATCCACAGAGCACACCTTGCGTCCTGAAGAATCCCTTGCGTGTGCGTGGTGCAGGCTCTGCTTGGGTGTAGTCATAGATTCCGGCACTCGCAGGGCTGCCTTTGACCTCTGGGATGAACACAGCTGCCAGTCTGCCATGCTGCTTCGATGGGCAAATTGCACAGGCAGAGATGCCTTTGACGGCAACCTTACGGTACACTGCAGATGCGGAAGAAGGTACATGAGTGCAGTGTGCATAACAGATGCCAGCGTGCCATGCTGCTTTGATGGGCAAATTGCACAGGCAGAGATGCCTTTGACGGCAACCTTACGGTACACTGCAGATGCGGAAGCAGGGACACGAGTGCAGTGTGCATAACAGATGCCAGCGTGCCATGCTGCTTTGATGGGCAAATTGCACAGGCAGAGATGCCTTTGACGGCAACCTTACGGTACACTGCAGAAGCAGAAGCAGGGACACGAGTGCAGTGTGCAAAACAGATGCCAGCATGCCATGCTGCTTTGATGGGCAAATTGCACAGGCAGAGATGCCTTTGACGGCAACCTTACGGTATACTGCAGATGCGGAAGCAGGGACACGAGTGCAGTGTGCAAAACAGATGCCAGCCTGCTGTGATGTTTTGATGGGAAATTTGCACAGGCTGAGATGCCTTTGATGGCAACCTTACGGTACACTGCAGGGAAGATGAGGATGAGATGAGGTCAGAACAGAAGTTTGGTGTGATGCTCCATTCAATGGCACATATGCACATTTGCCTTTGGTGGCCTCATCATGGTACAATGCAGGGAGAATGTGGATGAGACCAGGTCAGAGCTAGCATTATGTTACTTTCGTTGGCAGAGTTGCCTTTGGTGGCCTCTTTCCAGTACATTGCAGGGGAAAGTGATCGAAGAAAGGTCAGAGCTAGCATTATATTACTTTCGTTGGCAGAGTCGCCTTTGGTGGCCTCTTTTCAGTACATTGCAGGGGAAAGTGAATGAAATCAGGTCAGAGCTAGCATTATATTACTTTCGTTGGCAGAGTCGCCTTTGGTGGACTCATCATGGTACATTGCAGGGACTGAGACCAGGTCAGGATAAGGATAAGGATAAAACGTGTCTGAGATCCTTGAGCGGCAGAGGTTTGTGAGACCATTTTGCAGTATGTTTTCTGCTTGAGGCCAAGGCTTTGTCAGAGGTTAGTGAGACCATTTTGCAGACCATTTTGCAGATCTTGGTGTGTACTTTAGGTAAACTGGAAGATACAGGAGTGTCGTGCTTAGCCTGTCAGATGCTCAGATCCAAAGTGTTGGAGGTCTAAGAGACGGCAGCTCAACAACATAACAGGGGATTATATTATTTTGCAATAGGATGGGATTATATAGTTATGGAATAGGATGGGATTATATAATTATGGAATAGGATGGGATTATATGATTAAGGAACAGGATGGGATTATACTATTATGGGATCATATTATTATGGGATAGGATGGGATTATATTATTATGGAATAGGATGGGATTAAATAAATATGGAATAGGATATGATTATATTATTATGGGATTATATTATTATGGGATAGGAACGGTGGCGCAATCAAAAGCTGACTGTAAGGTCTAGAAGGACACACACGGGCAAAGGTGGGGCCACACATGTGCTGCCATAGTACAAAATGGGGCCACACACATGTGCTGCCTTAGTACAAGGTGAGGCCACACACATGTGCTACCTTACGGGCAAAGTTGGGGCCACACACATGTGCTGCTTTAGTACAAGGTGGGGCCACACACACGTGCTGCCTTAGTGCAAGGTGGGGCCACTGACATGTGCTGCCTTAGTACAAGGTGGGGCCACACACATGTGCTGCCTTAGAACCGCAGCTGTTAAGACAAGTTATTCAAAGGCTGGACAGTGAGCAGCTAGACAGCAAGCTCTTTGGTGGTGGAGGAGCTTCAGGGCACCTTACACCGATTTTCCTAATTTATGGGTAGAGTGGCTTCCACTGCCAGTGTAGTTTCCTAATTTCCTAACAAACACTCTCCTCCTGCTAGGCGCGTGGCATGCATGGCATGCATTGCCGTTCAACCATAATGAACAAATGTAAGCATTGCCTGGAATCACTTATAACGGTGCTTCCAAGCATGACACAACTGCAGACACTTGCATTTGCTGTTGTACATTTGCATGATGAGCATTGCCTGAAAACAACTATGTTGTGACTCAGCAACAAATCGATTTTTCATTCACACCTGCAGCATTCTTGATTCATACCTGCAAACTTAACTTCGCCGATGCACACATGCAAGAAACTACTAGTTGAAAACAGCGCACATTCTTGATCCATACCTGGTTCATACCTGCAAACATGTCTTCGCTGATGCACACGTGCAAGAAACTACTGAAGACCAGCGCTCATTCTTGATTCATACCTGCAAACCTAACTTCGCTGATGCACACGTGCAAGAAACTACTAGTTGAAAACAGCGCACATTCTTGATCCATACCTGGTTCATACCTGCAAACTTGTCTTCGCTGATGCACACGTGCAAGAAACTACTGAAGACCAGCGCTCATTCTTGATTCATACCTGCAAACTTAACTTCGCTGATGCACACGTGCAAGAAACTACTAGTTGACGACAGCGCTCAATCTTGATCCATACCTGCAAACTTGTCTTCACTGCTGTACACGTGCATTGCGTTTGTGGCCGCTAGGGCAAGAGCAGCCTCGTCCTCCTCCCAGTGTATGTACGGCCATGTGTCTTTGCTGATCTACACACACCAACAACACAGAGGTAGTGCATCAGCATGCGCAGTAAAGTACGCTGTATGCACGTGTGTGCGTTGAATGCACGTCTATACGTGCATATCATGCTTGTGTTTGAGTATTTGTGTGTGTTTGTGTGTGTGTGTGTGTGTTTGTGTGTGTCTGTGTTTGTGTGTGTGTATTTGTGTGTGTGAGTTTGTGTGTGTGTGTGTGTGTGTGTGTGTGTGTGTGTGTGAGCAAAAGCAAAAGCACTTTAGTCCTGCTCCAAATGTGTGTAACCACTGTGTCCTTGCACAATTTGCACACGAGCAAAATTTCAAACTGTACAAACGTATACGTAATCTGTACACAGTAAACGTGATCAGGACACGAGTACACGTAAAACGGTAACACGTAAAACCGCTTCAGAGCTAACATGGCTAGGGAGATCATATGGTCGAGCCTTTCACCACAACCACAAAAGAGCACAGCAGCTCAGCTCCGCAAGTACCATGACAACGTTAGGCTACAGCACATGCGAGCCCTCGTTACGAAGATCAAACATTGGCCCTTACCCACACCCCCAACTACACCCACCCCCACCCTTGCACACCCACCTCAGTTCCACCCCCACACCTACCTGACGCAGTGTATGGGCCACACGCACTTCCCTTGTGGCCAGTTCCCAGACTTTGAGGTTTTTAGCAGGCTCTCCGGTCTCTGGATTCTTCATGGGCTTCTGGCACGTGACCAGGTAGCTGCCCTTGGGACTCAGTGCGGCGAACACCACGCCCTTCTCAGGAATGCTGCCCAGCTGCACAGAGCAGGCAGCACCACAATAGCAATTGAATGTGTCATGTGGGCTTCTGGCACGTGATTAGTTAGCTGCCCTTGGGACTCAGTGCGGTGAACACCACGCCCTTCTCAGGAATGCTGCCCAGCTGCACACAGCAGGCAGCACCACAATAGCAATTCAATGTGTCATGTGGGCTTCTGGCACGTGATTAGGTAGCTGCCCTTGGGGCTCAGTACGGCGAACACCACGCCCTTCTCAGGAATGCTGCCCAGCTGCACAGAGCAGGCAGCACCACGATAGCAATTCAATGTGTCATGTGGGCTTCTGGCACGTGACCAGGTAGCTGCCCTTGGGGGCCAGTGCGGCGAACAACACGCCCTTCTCAGGAATGCTGCCCAGCAAGGGTGTTTTCCACATGATACTTTGACAAATTCCAATGGAATTATGAGATGGGTGTCAGAAAGCAATTGACATGATTGCCACAAAGGCAACTCAACGAGTCGGTGCTGGCGTAGATAGGTGTCAGAAAGCAATTGACATGACTGCCACAAAGGCAACTCAACGAGACAGTGCTGGCGTTGGCTGCGTGGCGTGGCTCTGTTGTGACATGATTGCCACAAAGGCAACTCAACGAGTCGGTGCTGGCGTTGGCTGCGTGGCGTGGCTCTGTTGGTGGCAGCTTGAAGCATGTCTCAATCCTATTTCTAGAAGTCTTCACCAATTTAAATTTAGGTACACAAGGTACACAAGGTACACAAGGAGGCGCCAGTAAGCACAACTTTTGGACGGCACCTGTCAGATCGATTAAAATTTATATACTCGGAATCCTCTTTTTGAGAGCTGTCGGTTGATATATGTATGGGTCGAATCGGAGGGGGGAAAGGGGGGGGGGGTCTGAGGGAGGTCGGAGTTTTTGGGAGCCCCCCTCCAAAAATTCACTGGGGTACGGAATTTTAAATATACTATCGGAGCTCAAGCCCAGTCGATTGGCACCCTTTTTGGGCAAATTGGGTTAAGGGGGGGGGTCTGTGGACATTTCCAATAGTCAGAGGCACACGCGCTCGGGTGCAGGCCGCGGGGTGAGTCAAGCTAATGGAGCAGCAATTCACTCCAAGCTTCCAGGATTGTGCCAGCATGAAATAGTCAGTAGAATTATGAGGAAATGAGGAAATGGAAGCATTTGGGACTGTGCAAACCAGTTGTGGGTGCCTGGCAGGTCACTTGTGCATGGGCGTCCGTATCTGAGTTTTTGCCCCATATCTCTGCAACACTTTCAGGTCTTTACGAGTATGCAGATGGATGCCTATTTGGAAGAGGAGCAGATTGGTACCCTTTTTGTCCTGGTGGGGGCACCGGAAGGGGGGTTTAGGGGGGGGGGGCCAGGGGGGTCCAGCTCAAAAATCATACATGCCTATCCAAATTTTTTCTGGCGCCTCTTGTACACAGCTGAACAATTTTGGTACACAGCTTAGGTACACAGCAGAAAATTTTTGGTGAGGGGCTGTTGCGGATGTGCAAGAAGTAGATTTCTAAGGACCCTGTGGAAGTTTAAGTACCTGCAATAAAAACACGCACCATTCCATTTCAGCTGAGACGTCTTTTTGTGTCGCTGTCACAAGATATCAATCAGTGGTGGCAAGTGTGGACGACGCGTGCACCCAATGGTTTGCAGTGTAACCGCACCATTCATATGACTGCATCATAGTGATTGCATGCTAGGTAACATTGCATGCCCATCATGGCATAAAATCATATCAGAAGACAGTGTGGACATGTGGACGATGCGCGCACCCAATTTTTGTTTGCAGAGTCAGCCAGCACCGTGTGATCGCACCTTTCATGAATGTATCCTAAACATTTCACTCTAATAGCATGCCCGTCAGGTGCGTGATTCAAGCAACCGTGCGCAACACATGAAAGAAGTGGGTTGACCATCCGTTTTTTAGGCCTTCAAGGCCAATATCAACACTGCACAGAGTAGACTTGAAGTCTTCTGCTAGGCCTAGCAGTCGCACGTTTTGACTGATGGCTTACTCTGTGAACAGCAAATTGGAGTCTTTTACTAGGTCTCTCCAAGGGTAAACAGGTACATACAGGCATGCACATTCCGGCCAACCTGCTGACTCGCATCACCATTTGTAATATGACTTTGCAGTGCCTTTCCATACAGTGTTTCTACCCAAATTGTTACACAATGCATACGCTGCCTGCGTGGTGCCTTCTCGCCCTGGCGCTGGGCACATCCTTCTCTTCACGACCCAATGCTTTGTTATGAGTAAGGCAATTAGGTACTCATTGTCTGTGGATGGAAGAAGCCAGCCAGGACGTTGCCTAAAACTGTGATGTGAACCTCAGTATGAGGATAGCCCAACTCGTTTGAGGACCTTTTGAACTTACCAGATCTAGTGTTGCCTCTTTTGTGGCTGAGTGCCTAGCCCTTTTCCCTTAATTTTTTCTCGCGCCTTTTTTGGTTTGGTTTCAGACTTTTCCCAAGCTTCCGCTCAGATGCCCCCCAGAGGCATATACAGCGATGTAACCTACCTTGCCTATTTACTGCAATCCTCAAATGGGTTCCAATTTTAGGCAACACCCTGGCTGGATTTTATAAACTGCAGGCATCACCCTGGCGGAATTCTTCATGATATAAAAATTGCTCAATCTCTATTTTATGTCTATTTTAAATGTCTATGGCAGGCCTTCCCTCTGTTTCTGCATCTTTAAAGGGCCACTCCTTCTCGGTGAAATAACTGCAGAGTGGAAACTCAGTCTTTAAACATCTCCCACCCCCCCCGAAACCTAAACACTTTCCGGCGTCCTTTGGAGGAGGACTGGACGCTGGAGTTTATTTGGAATAGATTATACCCCAACCCTGTTTATTTGGTATAGATTAGATTTGGTATAGATTATGCCCCAAGCCTGCTTACCTCTTACCAAATACCTACACATTTGTTTGGATTCTGCAGGGTCGTACATATGCCCACAGCATCAGGTATGACCACAAAACTCCTGTTCGGTTAATAACCAAATAAAAAATTAAGCACACCATTTTTGAGTTTGCAGGGTTGTAAATGCCCACGGCATCAGACGGGACCACAAC
>Ga0307942_1004533_pt1 | contig 11018 bp, 11 predicted proteins | sample OrgLakmetagen175_FD_201846 | JGI IMG/M metagenome (GOLD analysis project Ga0307942, IMG submission 201846) | Saline water microbial communities from Organic Lake, Antarctica - #175 | ecosystem: Environmental > Aquatic > Non-marine Saline and Alkaline > Saline | place: Antarctica: Organic Lake...
CAAGAAGAGAAGACGAAGACGAGAAACGAGAAGAACAGTTACTATTCCCATTCCCCGCTAAGGAGGAATCATCCGGGAGCTGGACCAGCATAACCGATCGATGTGAGGCCATCCAACCATCCACAAAGTTGTTGGTTGGATCGCTCCAAGCACCAAACGTGTGCTTGCTGCTCTGCTTATCCCGGTCCATCTCCCTCAAATTTTATTCCAAGTGCAGCACCGGCTCGACTACTTGGTCGACGGATTGAAGCTCAACAAGAGAGCTGTCTCTCCGGGCTCAAGGCACCCACAACAGGAGAATAGAACTATGAGCATCCCTTGCAACTCGATATCAATCAGCCGTAGCTCAATGGTGTTATACGGGAGTCTGAGATGCGGTCAAGATTCAGCAGTGCCACTTTGTACCGCTACCATCACTTCCATGGCTACTCGGGCATCTGCGCCTGATTAGCTTCGTGGGTTTAGTTCGCGCTTCTTTGCTTTTTATCTCTACCTGTTGGCCTTATAATTCCGGTCCTGGGGCCTGTCTCAAAATACACATTAGACTGGACACTGGACACACAATTTCATTAACATCTTGTTCTTATGTTCTGGTGCTGTATTCCAGGCGTACGTATGTAATACGTACCCAACAGGCAGGCAGAGACGAGACGAGAGCAAGAACTAAACTGCTTAGCTTGGCCGCTGCCCTTGAGGTCGGTACGGCAGCTACGGTAGAAGCTAGCAAATCCTATACATAGATATTCGGCTCGTTTCTAGTACCAAACAACTGCATCAATGGGAAAGAACAAGCAGCTTAGCAGCGAGGAGCAGCGAGAGCGTGCAGAAGCTCGAAGATTAGCAAATGGGTTAGCGAATGGAATCGCTGATGGAGGAGGTGGAGGTGTTAACCCCGGAGACTTCAAAGGTGCAACATTTGATCTACGCCTCTAGTGTGATCGTCAATTGCCCTTTTAGATTGACTAGATTTCATCTCTTAGGCCGTTTTTTTTTTGCCTGGCGTTCAGGTACATGTAACAAGTGCGGCAAAGCTGGACATCGTCAAGCGGACTGTCCTGGCGCTAGTGGCGGTGGCAAAGGCGGCAAAGGTGCCGGTCAAGCGGAAGCTGCTGTGAAGACGGGTAAAGGCCACAAGCAGCGCGGCGCTGGAGCGGTGCTCTCAGCGTCTGGTCCTGTTGAGACGCGCAGCGGTGTGGTGAAGAAAGACTGGCAGCGCTTACCTACTCAGTTGCTTTTGGAATGGACCCAGCGAGAAAAGAGACCGAAGCCTCAATATTACCGCGCGCGCCCCAACGGTGGCAAGGGCGGCAAAGGCGGGAAAGGTGGCAAAGGGAAGCGAGCTGAAGAAGAGGAGGAAGAAGAAGAAGACGACCCATCTGATTGGCGGAAGTATCTGACAGGGCCCCCAGAGCCGAAAGACGAACCCACGGAGTTTCGGCAGCGAGTAAGCGTTACTCTCATTTGGATTCCTCTTGATTTCTGCCTGTAGATTTTTTTTCTGTAGCGAGCGCTTACTGTTATTCTCATCGGTGATTTAGATGTCTATCTGTAGTACCCTTTGAATGGTGTTATATGCCCTAATCTTCCCCGCTGCCATCACCACCTGCTGTTTACTCTAGGTCGTGTTGGCGGATCCGAAACACGCCGACCGCAACCTCATGTTTTGCCCGGCTCAGCCTAGCCCTACGGAGCCCTTAGCAAAAGAACACGCAGCCCTCCTGGGCCTCCTTCAGGTTTGAAAAATGACCTCTTTTCACTTTGCTGTGATGTTTGGCTTTTATGTTGGTGTAATAGACGAATTCGGAGTGTTTTTCTTTCTATTTTTTTCTGCGCAATACGTCAAGGTTATCTATTCCACCGTCCTCCTCTTAGGTGTGTGGAAACCTCCCGCTTGACAAGAAATTGCCCGACGAATTTCGTGAGGTGTGGCTTGCGTCAATCAACTCAGCTGCACTTGCTGCTGCAGGAAGCAAGTCATCGACCAGTGGTGCTGCGAAACCAACTGCAGCCACCACCAAGGCTCAACCCGCCACAGCCACTCCCGTATCTGCACCTGGCAACGACCGAAGTGGGAACCGATCCACCACTACCGCTGGCAAAGGCGATGATGGCAAGAGCAGCAGCAATCCAGCAGTCATGGCGTTGAGCGTGGACCGTAAGTTTGCGAGTAAAGCTGAGGCACGGATGGCCGAGGTGGAGAAGGCCGCCATACGAGCAAGCAAGCAACGTCGCCAAGAAGCACTCGCGAAAGCCAACGCTGACGCGCCCGTGCTGTTGAGCACAAAAATGGTGGCAATCCTAGAGCTCTGCCTTGGTTTAGGTAGTCGTTCTCAGGGCAATGGCAGCAGCAGCGCTAGCGGTGGTAGTGGTGGCGCTGAGGTGGCGCTTGCTAGTTTGTCGGGGAAAATGCGCACGGCGGCTGAGGTGTGTGTGGCGGCAGGTTTCTCGAGTGAGGCCGCAGTGATGGCCGTTATGCAAGCATCAGCCCAAGTGGGGGAAGGCGAGGCAGACGAAGAGGAAAAAGAGACGGGAGATGCGTCTGCTTTGGAAGCTGAAGCGCTGACTTGGCTGGTGCTACATGTGCCGGAGGACGACATGCCATCAAGCTTTCGGGGCAAACAAGGAGCTCATGCGTTGCCTATGCTCTTGAAACCAAGCTCCAAGGAGGAGCTCCCAGCGGCTTCTGCTCTTCAGTCACTGCCTTCGCCACCAAGTGCAAGAGGTGGTGCCATCTATCCTGGAGAAGGTTGTTATGGCTTTTCAGTCGCAGATGTCAAGCGTGCTCGGGCGAGCATCACTCCTGGAATCAAGAGTGAAGCTGAAGCTGATGCGGCTGATTCATCAACCGTAAAACCAAGTGATATCACCGTAGATCCGAGCACCTCAAATGCGACTGACGCGTCCACTTGGGTGACTCTCAGCCCTTTGCTCCTGAAATGGACCATTGCTAGAGGAGATTCTTCTACCCCCTTGAACGATGATGACAGCGCCACAAGTGGTGATGCTGCCACAGCCGATGCTGCTGCTGCTGAGGCATTGGAGAACGAGCTCATGGTGGTGGAGTCGATGTTTGCTGGGGATGTAAACATTGTGATTGTGGCCAAGCAAGAAGGCGGTACTTGGGGCCGTTGCTTGACCGTTACTAGCACTGCTGCTGCCACTGGAGGAGAAGGGCAGCAGTTTACCGTCGACTTTTGGCTCCCAAATTCTGAGAACACTCATACGAGAGCATACCCGAGCCGTGGCGGCATCCCTTGCGTGCTGCTTAGGAATGGGTCCGTGGCTTGCCAGTGTGCTTTGACATCGCAAGCAGCTCGCCTCGTTGCTTTAGCAAGAGACGACGACGAGGAGGACAATGATGACGCGCCAGCCGTGCTGGTTGATCTGTTAACCTGGGTGCAGAACCATGCTTATCAACGGGTCCGTGCAGGCGGCAGCAGCATTTGGGAGGTGGAGCCTCTGGGAGAGGCGTCGAAACGCACGGCGCTGATTGGCCGAGCAGGCTCGCTCTTTGCAGACCTTCCACCATCTGAGCCACAACTAGAGGAGGCTGTGGAAGCATTAGCGATCACGGATAAGGAATCAGCAGCTCCTGATGCTGCTGCGCCTAGCGCTAGTGCAGCGGATGACAATGGAAAGGGTGCAACAAAGAGTAGTAACGGTAGCAGCAGCCAAAGTGGTAAGAGCAGCAGTAAGAAAGGTGGCGGTGGGCATCAGCGGCGGTTCGGAGGGTTTTGGGATTTGCCGCCACCTGTGGCAAGTTCATCGTCAACTTCTTCGAAGGGAGGGAATGGAGGCGGCGGAGTATCTTCAGTAGTCCCCGAAGTGCCTCTGCGGCTCCAGCGAGAGCGAGCTGGCTTGCCTGCATTCAAGAGCCGCAGCGAAGTGATTCAGCAGCTCAATTCCAGCCGGGTTATCCTCGTGAGCGGCGGCACTGGGTACATGCATGTGCTACGCTTGACCTTCAAATGTGTGTTCATGTCTATTTATATGCGGTACCTTCCATAACATCTCTTTTCTGCCTTGTTGTGCATTTAGGTGCGGTAAAACCACGCAAGTGCCGCAGTTCATCTTAGAGGAAGCTCGGGCAGCCGGGCAACCCTGTAAGGTAATTATGCGCGCGCGCGCACGCATCAAATCAAACTGACAACATGCAGAGTAGATTGTATTTGCGGTGGTGGTGGCTCCTTGAAAGCCTCTATTTCTCAACTTGTATTTCTCGCGGACTTCGCATGCATGTACATCACAAACTAGGTGGTAGTGTGCCAGCCGCGGCGACTGGCGGCGGTAGGCGTAGCCACTCGAGTCCATGACGAGCTCGGAGAAGCGTCCGCACATGTACAGCTCGGCTCTGCAGGGTCAAGGATTGGGTACATGGTCCGCGGCGACTCCAAGTGCTGCGCGACCTCCTGCCAGCTGCTGTTCTGCACCACGGGTGTCTTACTGCAGCGCTTGCGGAGTGACCCCACTTTAGCGAACGTGACCCATTTAATCGTGGACGAGGTGCGAGAAGTAGAGTGTGCATCAGCACGAAATCGTGTTTGTGTATTGAATCTGTTTATATTTATCCACACATTTGTCTGTACGTCCACCGCATTTGAGATCGCAAGCATATCATTGAAGTATTCACGCACCTTATTTTTACAGCACAAGTGGTTGTCTTCCATTGCCTGTTATTCGAAGTATTTTAAATCCCCCCCCGCTCCTCCCATAAATCAAGGTCCACGAGCGTCATTTGGATGCTGATTTCTTGCTCGCAGCATTGAAAATCGTGCTCCTCAAGCATGCCAAGTTGAAGGTGGTGATGATGTCAGCGACCCTCGATGCCCAGAAGTTTGCCTCCTACTTTTCCTCTACTTTGTCTCAAGGGAACCCAAGCAGCAATAGCTCGAAGAAAAGTGGGCCCTCTGATAAGACGGCCACTGAGATGTGCCCTATAGTGTCGATTCCTGGACAAACTTATCCAGTGCAAGACTTCTATCTCGATGATGTGTCGACCTTAACCGGCTATCTTCCTCGCAATTTGTCGATTGAGCGAGCAGCCAGCAAAGCAGCAGGTGGCGAGAGCCAATCAGAATCAAGCAGCAGTTTTTCGGTTCCCAAAGGAGGCTTTCGAATGGAAGAAGGTGCTGACTATGAGGTTGCTGATAACGACGATGACGATGAGGGTGAAGAGCTTGATGGCGAGAAGGATGATGGTGCGAGCACCAGCGCGAGTGCAGCAACAGCAAAGGGGGCGCGTTATGGCGAAAAAGAGAAGAAAGTAAAGGAAGGCCGGGCCTTGGGCGGTGCTGTGGACGTCAGCTGCGCTCTCGATTACAAACTCCTCGTCAAGGTAGACTTCGTCCCTCTTTGTCTCGAACTATGAATTGTATGTAAGATTCAACCAAAGTATGTGTTCGCCCATCTCATTGATTATCTCACGTTCTTTGCTGCGACTGTGGTGCAATTCTGGCTCACTCTTTTGTATGTATGGTGTCACAGTTAGTGCGCGCAGTGGTCGATCAGAACTTGCAAGGCGACGGAGGGAGCCTCCTCATCTTCATGCCGGGCGTCGGGGAAATCTCGCGCTTGTGTGGCGACTTGTCACGCTACGGTGGTGCTGGCTTACATGTGCTGGCGTTGCACGGGGCTTTGCCTGCGCACGAGCAGAACCGCGTGTTCGGGCCACCGCCCGCGAGGAGCACGGTGAAGGTCATTGTGGCAACGAACGTCGCCGAGACCTCCATCACCATTCCCGACTGCACAGTGGTGATCGACACCGCTCGGACCAAGCAGGTATCAGACGAGACATAGAATTGCATCGTGCACTTGCATTATATTAGAGAAAAAAAAGCAAAAGAGGAGTGATTCGCCGCTAATTCATTGACTGATTCATTTTTCTCTCTCCTTTCTTTAACCTCTGCTTCTTCATCATCTCAAGACCGGATTCGACGGCGACCGCGGCGCTGGCTCCTTGTCTGAGACCTGGACGGCCAAAGATGCGATGCAACAGCGACGAGGCCGCGCAGGCCGGGTGAAGCCAGGCATCTGCTATCGATTGGTCACCCGCCGACTCTACGAGAGTTTGCCGGAGCACACGTTGCCAGAAATCAGCCGATCGCCCCTCGATTCCTTAGTCCTCATGGTCAAGGTCGGTGTGGACACACGTGCATTTTCGCCTATTTCATGGACTTTTCTATTACTCCAACGCAGTACTATTTTTCTTCTATATGGCGATTCTCAACCCTTTCCTTCTGTTCATTCCACTAGGCCAACGGTTACGGGAACCCTCAGGCGTTCCTGTCGACCTTTCTCGATGCCCCACCTCCTGCCTCGGTGCGCGCCGCTGTCTCGTCACTTCGAGCGATCCAAGCTCTCGCGCCGGCGAATACTGCCACTCCTAGCAGTAGCAGTAGTGCACAGCAGGGCAAAAAGCTTCCCAACCCGCTGGAGCTCACGTCGTTGGGCGGACATTTGGCATCCCTTCCCTGTAACCCGAGGCTGGGCAAGTTGCTCGTCCTCGGCTGCGTGCTCGGAGTAGGGGACCTGGCCTTAAGCGTGGCCGCCTGCCTCAGCACACGGTCACCGCTCCTCAACCACACGCAAATTGACAAGGGCCGCGTGCCGGCTCAAGAGGTATGATGTGGAGAAGTGCATGGTGCACGGTATTGTGTTTACCTTTGAGCGCTCGAGAACTACGTAACCTTTCGCACTGTAGCTTTTTGCTGTGTTGCATCCGTTGCTCTCAAAGCTTTTCTTTCCACGTATTCCTCTTCATAAGGTGAAAGCTGCGCGTGAAGAGTTGCTAGTACTGTCGAAAGCCAAGAATCAGCACTCAGACCATTGCTTTTGGGCGGCCTTACTGGACACCTATCGTGTGACCAAATCCACGAGGGACAAGAAGGAGCTGTGCGACGTGCTTGGCCTAAGCTTCGTGCGAAGGCCGCGGCATACTCGAAAGAACCTTCCCCTAACAACAGGACGGCATCTTTGCTATCCTCAAAGAGGTCGCGCTCGTAGTCCATGTCTTCTTCCTCAGCCAGATCATCCCACGCATCGTCGTCATTGTCGTCAAATCCCAAAGCCCCTTCATCTTCTGTGGCATGGGCACTTCCTCCTCCGTAGCCATAGGCAGCAGCAAGAGGCGCTGAGTGCGAAAAGCGGCACTCGCTGCCCTTGGTGCACCTACCCTGCAAGAAAAAGGTACACGGGGGGCGATGGTCTCGATGGCCTCGGGTGCCGGCAGCATTGGCAGCGGCTACCGCTGCAGCAGCCGCAGACGCTTGCGCTGCGTTTTGCTCCGCATGGCGCTGGCGCAAGATCTTGCGAAGCGTAGAAATACGGGCGGGGCCAAGGACATCACTGGGTTTCCCGCTGCTAGCTCCAACCCACCCGCGAGGCTCATAGGGTAAGCGGTCACCGTTCTGAGCGCTGAACATGTTAGCGCAACTACTCGAATCTTCGGCTTCCCGCTGGGCTCGTGCGGCCAGATTTGCAAAGCGCACGCTATAGGACTGCTCCGAGAATGACCACCGTGGATGCGTGGGCGTGTAAAGAAGAACAAGAGAGCAAAAAAAGGACATCCATTGAATAAATTGACTGAAAAATAAACTAGCGCAATGCTTAGGGGCCTGAAAGACACCCCACCCTTCGTTTAGGCATCTATAAATGCATTTATCTTCCTCTCACCGGATTGAGATCGTCGCTCAGGAGAGCGGCTTCCACACAAGCAGCGCAATCAGCCACGGCTGCCAGACTCACGCTCGATAACCCTCCCTGCAAGCACCACACGGCCTCGCTGTACAATGCGCCTTCCTCCGCGCTGCCTTCTTCATTGTCGCCATCTTCCCGCGCACTTCCGGCTGCTGATCTTCGTGGGCTAGCAGCAGCGCTAGCATTCTCGCTCTCGTGACTCGTGGCCTTTTCTTCTACTTCTTCTTCCTCAGCTGTGGCAGCTCGAAGGCGATCGGCGTGGGTCGCTCTCGCATTTGGATCAGCGCACCTGAGCGCGTCAGCCCACTGGCAGTGTGCCATCACTGCACCCAAGTGGGCCTCCAGCACCTGGTCCGGGTCTGCAAAGGCCTTAGTATTCCCCCCTGTATGTCCACCGCCTCCGCCATAAGGTGAAGGAGGCGGTGACCTGGAGAAGAGCTCCGTTCCCCCGAAATGCCTCAGTCGTCGGTCGAGCACTGAAGGATCCTTGAACGCGCTCTCAATGGGTAAAGGCGTGGTGCACATGAGGGCTGCTAGGGTGGCGCCCTCTCTCAAAAGGCCTTGCTTGGCGCAGGCAATCGCGAGCATCCCTGCGTTGAGATGCACCGGCAAACAGGTCAAAAGGCGCCCTAATACAGTAGGCTCTAAACTCCCAGGGGACAAGTTGACGGCATCCAGCGACGACGAAGAAGACGAAGAGGTGGATTTGAGCATTTTCACGCTGAGCAAGTGACGGAGGGCGTGGGATAGGATGGCTGGGTCGGGAGGGTCTAAACAGCCGGCGAACAGGGCAGCAGGGTTCTTGGTGGCTTTCGACCTGTGTTGGGATAGAACGGCAGGAGTGAAGGAAGCGATACTACTGTGTGCACCTGCATGAGCACGAAGGACGAAGAACGGAAGGTACTCTCGTGTACCGGTGGATCAAAGCATAATATGCTAACGAGTACCATACATTTAACACAAGAGGCTATACACTGACACAACGCGACGCGTGCAAACACACGCATGAGTAATCAAGCAAGCACGCACTAACCGGGAACACAGCGCCGCGAGGGCTTCTTCTCTCAGCGACCCCCTCTGTAAAGCAGGCGGTTCGTAGGCCGGCAGACCGTTCATGGCAAAGGACGAAGGCACCAGGGTGTAAGCTACCCCCACACATGTGCGGCCCGTGCGGCCTCGCCTCTGCTCGCAGGCATCCTGCGACGCCCACTCCAGCCGCGCAAAGCTCGTGCGCCGTTCCGCGTCCCAAAACACGCGATTGGCCCGCGCAAGGTCGATCACCACGGCTAGATTAGGGATGGTGACGCTGGACTCGGCAATGGACGTGGCGAGAAACACGCGCCGGCTGCCATAGGGAGTGGAACCACCATCACTATGACTGGAAGCAGCCGCTGCTGCGGCACCACCGATACCGTCCTCCTCACCTGTGCTAGCACCTGGCTGCTGCCCGAGGGCCTCAAGGCTCAGGGCTTCAACATCGAGGGAGCTGTGCAACACATGCACCGCTAGTGCAGAGTCCACCGTGGCGCTCCAGTGGTTGTCCTGCTTGGCAGCAGCTAATTCTGCACGGCAAGAGCTGTATTCGCGCTCCCTCGCCGCCGCCTCGTCCTTCGACCTCTTGCCGTTTCCCCCCAAAGAGAAGTCTTTGAGGGAATCAAGCTCTGCAATCATAGCACTCAAACGCTGCTCGATGGCAGCCACTCGCAAGGCGTGCCGCTGTTCGAAGCGACGAGTGAAACTGACTTTGCAGTCGTCGAGCGCGGAGTGAACCAGCTCAATGGCGCGATAAGTGGGGCAAAACACTAAGATGGCAAGGCTGTTGGGTGGTAATTGCTCCGCTGTCTCGATGGCACTCAACTCGCGGCATTGGGCCATGACTAAATCACCGGTCAACTTCAAGAGGTCGGACCCAATCACTGCAGACGCGCTGCCCGAAGTGGGGTGAGAGTGCAGGCAGCGAGTGCGGCTCGCCTCGTCACCACTTGAATCGACCTGTCCTAACAAATGCACCGCTTGCTCTAAGTAACACTTCTTGATGCGGGGCCCCGACGAAGGAGAAGACCCAGTGCCACCAAAACCTTCGTTGGAAGGGATGAGCACCACGTTTACGCCCGCCTCGGGCACTGCGGCGAAATAAGCCCTGTACTTGTCGCGCTCAAAAGTCGCTGACATCACCACCAAGTTCACTTTCTGTAGACAGGCGAGGAAAAGGGGCGCGTGACGACTTGATAGGGTTTCGCAAGATGATGAAACAAAATCAAACTTGCGTGGCTATCTCAGGCATGCAATGGACTCGGCCTTTAGAGTCAAGGCAAAAGTGTCCAATACTAATAAAAGGACCATACCTGCAGGATTTTGGCCTCTGCAGAGTTCCGTTTACGGCTCGCAAAGATGAGCATTTGCCTTAGAGTGGCAAGCAAGAGATCGTTCTCCACTGAGCGCTCGTGTACTTCGTCGATTATCACGTAGCTAGAGCAAAGAGAAGACCGAGTAAATGCCATCGTTCAATATAATAACAGGAGTAAGCGGAAATCAAATCAGAGAAACAAACAAAGCTCCATGTATAAGCATCCGGTTGTAGTTGGCATGTGATTAAATTCACACATTATTTTTCAGTCTAGGCTTCTAGGCGCCCATCCTGATGGTAGTGATTATGTGTTTAACCCGCGTACCGGACGCCGGTGAGGGCGGATTCCCCTTTGGTGCGCAGCCGCTCGAGCAGTGATCCCGCCGTAGTGAACTGCAGCCGCGTCGCATTCCCGCCGCTCAGCATCGACCGCTGCCCTATGACGTAGCCCACTTCGCTACCGAGAGTGCAGCCGCGCTCCGACGCCACTCGTTCGGCGATGGTGACCACTGCGAGTCTGCGTGGTTGTGTGCATATCACGGTGCGAGGATCACGCTTAGCGGACAGCGCATCCAACAGCACCTGCGGAACCTTGGTGGATTTCCCGCACCTGAAATAAAGTTACCAAACAGATATCTTGATGGAGTGCATGTGCAGATGAATCGATAGTGCCAGAGCAGCACACACTCCGGGTCTCCGCAGCTACTGTACTCTGTGAATCATTTCACCGAGCTCGAGTCCAGCAAAATACGAGCAGTAGTTTAATTTGCGCACCCGGTTTGGCCGTGGATGATTGTCACACGGAATTCGTGGCATTGGCGCGCAATTTCGGCCTGTACGCTCTGAGGTAAGCTAACTGAAGGCATCGTGGGAGATGTAAGGGACGCCATTGTCGAGGAGTGGAGGAAGAACTTTTTAAGAAAACCTACAGGGAGGGGTGACTCGATGCAAGCAAAACTCAGAACTCCTCGATGAT
>Ga0307942_1004534_pt1 | contig 11017 bp, 13 predicted proteins | sample OrgLakmetagen175_FD_201846 | JGI IMG/M metagenome (GOLD analysis project Ga0307942, IMG submission 201846) | Saline water microbial communities from Organic Lake, Antarctica - #175 | ecosystem: Environmental > Aquatic > Non-marine Saline and Alkaline > Saline | place: Antarctica: Organic Lake...
CAAACACAAACACACACAAATACACAAACACTAACTCACACACACACACACACACACACACACACACACACACACACACACACACACACACACACACACACATGTGCACACACACACGCACACATGCACACAATCACACACACACACACACGCACACACACACGCACACACACACAGATTTTATTCATGTGCAGGTTGTTGAGTTTTTGCATGTAAAACCTGGAAAGGGTGCCGCTTTTGTGCGCTCAAAAATCCGCAACCAGCTCACCGGTGGTGTGGTGGAGAAAACCTTTCGTAGCAATGAATCCTTATCTCAGGTATGTGGGTGTGGATGTGAATGTGCGCGGTGTGGTGTGGCGTGGTGTGCTGAGGAGATCATTGTATCAATGGAATGCAGTGATTCCTTTGAATGGTGGGTAGGTGTAGATGTGTGTGGTTGGGTGTGGGTTGGGGTTTGGGTGTGCCTGGTGTGGTGTGGAGTATTATGGTGTTGTGTAGTGTAATGTGGTGTGGTGTGGTGTGGTGTGGTGTTGGTGTGGGTGTGTTGCTGTATTGTTTATATGAATGCATGCATCCCTTGCACACACTATCACGCACACACACACACACACACATGCACATGCACATGCACATGCACACAAGTCCCTGTGTGCTGGCAAAACAGTAAAACAAGTGGTGCGTTCACACAGGCCATTCCTGACATGCTGGAAAATGCATGACACATACACACAAATACACATGTGCGCAGCCGGACTTGGTCAGACGTGAAGCGCAATTCACATATGTGGAAGGAGACGAGTATGTATTCATGGACCAGGTGGGTGTCTTACGTTTGAACACACATACACACACACACACACACACACAAACACACGCACACACACACATACACACACACGTCCTGTTTGCAGGAGACATATGAAGAGACGCGTCTCAAGCGAGACGATTGGGCCGAGTTTTTACTAGAGGTGAGGTTGCATTTGAGGCTTTACAGATCAGAAATGCGTGTGCTTTATGTCATTGCTGGCTGCGTAACAGATTAAAATGTGTGTGCTTCTTTCCATTGCTGTGTGTGCTTGAGCTTTTACTAAGGTGAGGATGAAATGTAGGCTGTTTTTTTGTCGTTGCTGGCTGTGTCACAGATCGAAATGTGTGTGCTTTTTTTCATTGCTGGCTGTGTCATAGATCAGAAATGTGTGCGCTAAAAGTCTCAAGAATGCATCAAATTAAGTGCATCGAGTTAGTCTTGGAATCTGCTTGGCAAAATTTATGGTCTGTACCTAGGTTAATATCTTGACAGGCCAGTGGCGTACACACCAGTGCTTCTTTTTTCGATTTTGAAAAACCTTCGTTTCACGTCACGGCCAAATTTGGCCATTTTGAAAACCTTTGTTTGACGTCCTACACCCTTTCATGCCCAGCCCGCTGGGAGGCCTGCGGCCTCCCAGCAATGTTCGTGCACGTGGTAAATCAAATGTGTCAGGCATGGCCCTAAAACAAAAATAAAGCATGTACCAACACTGATATGTCCGTAAGCCTACTGTGCGCATCTTGAGGCTTGCTGTTTGTCCGGCACGACACGGCGCTGAGCTGTGAGCTGTGCAGCTGCATCCTGGTAACCTTGCAACACACCCCTCTTGTCCTGAATCTCTTGCCATTTCAGTGCTGCGCGCTGATGCAGCTGGCTTGCCTCATGGAATTTGATATTCTGGGACCTGCTTTGAAACTTGCATGCTGCTACCTTGGTGCTGCAAATGCTGCAGCAGAGGTAGTACAGGTTGTCCTCCCCCGGACCTCCATCTTGCAACCACTTGCTGCGCGCAGGCTGATTCCTGTCCAGTGGCATGCCCTTCTGTGTGTACTTGGGAGGCCCATCCTTCTGCTCTAGCCATGCAGGCTGCATGGCTCTGGCTCACCATGCTTTTTCCCCTCTTAGTAACTCCCTGCTTGGTTCTCTTTCTTTCAGGCGAACCAACCATCTAAACAAAATTCTAAAATTGTTGAAATTTTCGATTTCTGAGGCTAAATCTAGGCCCACGAAGGCCTCAAGGTGCCCTTGGTCGGTTTTTGCCGGGAGACCCCCCGGAGCCCAAATCCTTGGTTTCACGTCTTTCCCCCACGCCCAAATAGTAGGGGTTTCACGTCTAAAGACGTCATACGTCTCCAAAAAAGAAGCACTGGTACACACACAATAACACACATACAAACACACACACACACGCACACACACACACACACTCTCTCACACACACACACACACACACACAGGGCTCGATCTGCCAGCTGCTGTTCTTCAACGGCAAAGTCATCAGTTGCGACCCTCCCATTTTCATGGACCTAGAAATCACGGAATGCCCCCCTAACGTTAAAGGCAACACTGCCTCAGGTGTGTGTGTGTATGTGTGTTTGTGTATGTGCTTTTGTGCGTGAAAGTGTGTGTGTATGTGTGTGTGTGTGCATGTGTGTGTTGTGTTGGAGGGGAGGGGGGGCATGATTTTTTTATCGTATTCGTGTCAGTGATCACAAGACAAGCCTTTATGTTGTGTGTGTATGTGTGTGTGTGTGTGTGTGTGTGTGCGTGCTTGCATGTTGTGTGTGTGTTAAGTCTGTGTGTTGACGGTTGTGTGAGTGTGTGCTTTAAGCAGATGGGCGGGAGTTGCAAGGTGGGGTTGCGTGGGTGGGTATTTGCAGGGGATGAAGAGTAGAGAGGCGTGAGGTTTTTCATATATTTGCTTGGGTCAAGAAGTAAGGTGTATATGGTGACATGAACTGTCACAGAGCATTCCACATTGCCAAAATGAAATATAAACCACACACACACTACACACACACACACACTACACACACACACATACACACACATACACACACACACACACGAACACACACAGGGGGTGGCACCAAACAGGCCACGCTGGAGACAGGTGCCTTGGTGCAAGTGCCGGCGTTCATTGATGCAGGCACAAAAATCCGAGTCGACACCCGCACAAAGACCTACTTGGGCAAGGCTAACTAAATCGTGCACGATCCCCCCACGCGCACAATACTTCCTCCATCATTGTTGCGCACGCGGTGACCTACGGCTTCTGGCTCCGTAGCCTCCCTCTTCCTGTTTTACGCGTTATAGCATTGCTTTCGCTTGCCTGACCTGATGCCTGTGGTGTGGCGTCCTTCCTTCACTATTTAAAAAAGTGTTTTACGCGTCACAGCATTGCTTTCGCTTGCCTGACAAAGCTTTTGCTAATCCCGTGACGTTTATCCTTTATTCACTAGCTTTTGAACTCCAGCGACGGTTGTTCCCAAGGAGCGGCGGCCTTTATGTTCCTCCTATTACCTAATTAGCAAACAACCGTGGTGGCCGTCCTTCTCTAACTGTTTAATTTCATATTGCAGCACATCATGCTCGTTTATACTTTCACTTTTCGTACCCTATACGGACCTTGAGTTTCTAGGGCCTCGTATGCATTGTTATAATTTAAACCTAGTATGCTCTGCACTCGCCTCCTCCTGGGCTAACATCAAATTGATGGTTAGTACAATGGGGGTTGGGGGTGACCTACAACCAGGTTGTTTGGCTGATCGGCTGCTGCAGACTGGTCTCGGCCAGCCACATACATAAAGAAAAGAAGTAGAAAAGAAAAGATTCTACTGGTAGTGATGACACAGCCAGCATGATTAAGGGAGGGGGCTACATAGGTAAGGTAAGGTAAGGTTACATCGCTATATATGCCTCTGGGGGGCATCTGAGCGGAAGCTTGGGAAAGGCCTGAAACCAAACCAAAAAAGGTACTAGAATAAATTAAGGGAAAAGGGCACTCAGCCACAAAAGGGGCTACACCATGAATATCTAGTTGGTTCAAAAAAGTCCTCAAACGAGTTAAGCTATCTTCGGTTTGAGGTGGGAAGACCAGCTGGCGGTGCTATGTGCAAACGCTGACAAGATGCTCATGCGGACAGTCCAGCAAAATGTGTTCCTCATCCTGAACAGAGTGCCAGTCACGTTTGTCGCAGATCCTGAGCTCATAAGGCCTTCTATACCTGTTATGACGCATTCTTTGGACCAGAAAGTTATGGCCAGAAAGGCGATGTGTGTGTTAAGTCCTCATAATTCTGCTGGAATGTTGATTATCATGTGGTGTCAAATTGTCAAGCTCTTGATGATACGTTTGCGCAAAGTGAGCTCGAACTGTTTTAGATGGATAGATTCGCAAGATCGTATGGCATTCAAAAATTGCTGAGATGCAGGGAAATCTTGGAGTGCGTGCAGAACCTGATTAGTCTATATCACTTCTATTTGCTATGAGAAAGTCAGCCTGCACAACTTTCTCAAGAAGAGGAAGAGGATTGTTTGAAGAGAGTAAACTATTCCAGAATCGTATGATGCATCTGAACCAATAGAAAGAAATGGGCATCTGACCTGTTTTGTGGAGCACGCAGTGAGTATCAGTACTTTTCTTGACACCCAGGAGTCTTCTCAGGAAGCCAAGATGAAGCACATATAGGGGGGTGGTTTTTGAGGAATCATATGTCAGAGAAGAAGTGACCCATACTTGACAACTGTACAGACTAGCTGTAGCACATACATAAGACTTGCACCCACACAGTCCTTGAAAAGCGCTCAGCAATTGAGCAATCCATCAGGCGCTTGAACCAGGCTGACGTGAACACCATCGGTCGGTGGAACACTTGCAAATAGAGACATGGTTTTACAAAAAAAGGCCTTCGGTCAATTGAAGGTCAAGAAGTGCAACTGCTAGCCTGCTCATAAAAGCTAGGCAGTTCATATTAAAGCTTGTTATTGTTCTGGCTTAAGAAAGTAGACGCAATGTGGGCTCCTGTTGGGGAAAACAGAGATGCATATTTCCTGCGGATAGAATTGACGTGAGAATTGACGCAATCAAACAGGACATAATCATCTTGGACATCATTGGTATCACACAGGTCAAAGGTGTTGGAGTTACTTTGATTTCATGTCGCTGTCTAAAAATGTAGGGTGTGAACACGAGGTCTGAAACGAGCCAGGCCAAATGGCTCCTTAGCTGTGTGTGTGTGTGAGTGTGAGTGTGAGTGTGAGTGTGAGTGTGAGTGTGAGTGTGAGTGTGAGTGTGAGTGTGAGTGTGAGTGTGAGTGTGAGTGTGAGTGTGAGTGTGAGTATGAGTGTGAGTGTGAGTGTGAGTGTGAGTGTGAGTGTGCAAGTGTGAGTGTGAGTGTGAGTGTGAGTAAGAGTGTGAGTGTGAGTGTGTGAGTGTGAGTGTGTGAGTGTGTGTGTGTGTGTGTGTGTGTGAGTGAACTGCAGCTACCTCCCTAGCTAGTGTTTACTGCCTTGCTCTAGGTATGGGTTGACCTGCTTTCCCTTGCTCTCGGCTCTTAGAAGGACAACCCGACTCTTGTTGTCTAAAACTTTAGCTCACTGATTTCTCTTCGTGTCTCCCTAGTATGGGCTCGTATGCTGAGAGTGACATGTTGGTGCAGCTGCGTTTTCTGTAGGGGAACTCTTCCTTCTCTTTAAGTTGTGTTGGAGTTGGTTTTGGCGCACCAGTCATCACAATGGCTTAGCTGCTTTTTTTCTGGCTTACTCTTAGCTTTCCTAGTGTTTATGTTGAGTGCCTCACGGTGGTGTAGCTAGATCGGCCCTAGATGGCTGTGTCGTCACTACCAGCGGAGTCTTTTCTTTTCTATATCGGCCCGTTGCCTTTTCACTCTTTACTAGCCTTGTCTTCCTAAACCTTGTTCTTTTTACGTGGGCACCAAAGTGCGCAGGCTTTCCTTCTTTTTTTCTTTCCCGTGCTTGACCTTCTCGTATATGTTTTGCCCTTCTTCTCATCACCTTGGTTGTCCCCCCTACTTTCTGTTATCGCTTCCAGCCTGCCTCTCTTGCCTCCTTTTTATATATCAAATTTCAGTTCGTTTCAACCTCGTAGTAGGGAGTTTGCTATTTCCCCTTGACCTATGTAATCAGCTTTTGCTCAGCTCTCGATGCTGTAAAAGCACACATGTACGTCCAACCACTAGGTCCTAAATAAAAAAGGTTTATACCATCAGTCCACAAAGTGCTACACAAAATACTTAGAACTGATAAAGGAAGGCATTGTTGAGAAGGACATAAGTAACTCACTTTGGAAAAATGCAAGTGCAACCTCTGGAGAAGAGAAATTGTCATGCTCTGCCGCACGGATTTGATATACAACCAAAAGCGTGCCGCTCAGTGCAACCATATAGAAGGCCCACCAATCTGCCCCATCTGCTGGAAGTCAGATGGCACCTGCCACATGCTGTCAGGCTGCAGTCATCCCATCATAACTAGAATGATTAATAACAGGCACAACGCTGCTGGACAAATGATTATAAAAGCGATCCAACAAGGTACACAGGGTGCATGCCTGCTAGCACAAGCAGACGCAGGCAGTCGTGAAAAATGGTACGACATCATACACCCATCAGAAGAGACACAGATAGGAATGATTCCAACCTGGCTCTTACCGTCCAATCTTAATGCACGACAGCGACAAAAATTTAGCAAGCAGATAAAACTATGGTTATTCCAACCCACCAACTACGCCCCAAAAGAAACCCAACAAACACATATCATTATGGTCTGCCAATAATGCAAGAAGAGTTGCTTCTTCGAACCTAGCAGATGGCGCTGGCTATAAAACCAGGAGACATACACGCAAACAAACGCGATACACATTTAATCAAAACAAAGAACTGTGTAGACATTTCCCCTATCCAACAAGCAGAAAAAGCACGAGAACCACATAAGCCAGTAATGCCTTTCTTACTCGGACACCGCAAAACCCTTCACAACATCCTGCTAGTAGCAACAGACGCCATCTACAGCAGCCACACAAGGAACCCACTCCACAGCCTCGGAGGTTCTGGTCTACATCCCACCGCACTCATGAAGAATTAAGCCTACATGCCATCAGACAACCCCCGCAAATATTTGAACAATACTCCTGGTGGTGTGCAGGCTTCTGCAACCTGATCCCCACTGCAAAACTTTTCTTATTTCTTATTTTATTTCCACAGGCGGGATGTTATATCTCTTCATCCATTGCGTGGTGCATTGCGCAGGACACAAAACAACATCCTTTCCTAATCCATGCTTCCGGTAGTGCTTGCACTATCTGCTATCTGCATTCTTTTTCTTTTTCTTTTTCTTGAATGATGCCTGTGGTCTGATTTTGATTCTCAAGAAGATAGACTAGGGTTGTGTGGCTTGCAAGGCACGTGGCTAAAACAGAGAAGGCTGAGATAGGCACTGCCCTTTGCATCTTTAAAAGTTGCCCACGAAAAAGAACAAAGTCAAAAGCCAATGGTCAAGGCATTTTTAGGTCCCAAGTGTAGCGTAAATGTAGCGTAGCGGCCAAAATGGTTAACCGGATGAATGAGCGATAAGTGAACTTTACCAGAGGTGGTCGACGGAGGCCCCAAATGAGGGTACTTTTAAAATGTGAAAACGGGGTGAAAAGAGGTCCTGGTTGGGCCGCAGTGGCCTGTAATGTGGGAACTCAGTGCCAAAATTTGAACTGGATTTCTGTCCAGACCACTGGGGTGGTCCTTTTGGCCCCAAACATCATGAACCATCTAGTTATATCATCCAAACATGATTTGAATCAAAAAAGTCACATTCCAGGACATTTGCTCCGTTGACCCCCTCTGGAACTTTACTTCACATATGCATATTACACCAAGCCTCCACAGACCACACCTCAGGATGCCTTGACTAAAAACGCGTTTGAAGGACACCAGCGGACGCAAGCTCAGTCTGGCCGAGTACCATAAGCTGGGATGCTTGCCATGATCCCAGCATGGTGCCCATTTTCAATTCAGTTCATGCGCACACCCCCAGCCTTCAGCAGAGCCAGCCCTCCTGCCCTGCCACCTCCACGCCCACTTGCGCTCCCTCCTCGGATGGCAGGAGCAGTGTGTGGTGACTGACAGAAGCAGAGCGACTAGGGCCCCCACGGATTGGAATTCTGCTACAGTCAAGCGGGAAAAGCTGGGCTACTGGTCTGCGAACTCACTGACTCTTTATGGCTTGGCAGGAGGCTGATCCTCTAGGGTCGTGCTCTGTGCAAAGGAAAGGTGAGAAAACGTGCGCAGAGTGTTTTGTTGCAGGGACAATGCTTCGCCTCTCTTCAAAGTGTTTTGTTGCAGGGACAAAGCTTCAGAGTGTTTTGTTGCAGGGTCAAAGCTTCAGAGTGTTTCGTTGCAGGGACAATGCTTCGCCTCTCTTTAAAGTGTTTTGTTGCAGGGTCAATGCTTCGCCTCTCTTCAAAGCGTTTTGTTGCAGGGACAAAGCTTCAGAGTATTTTGTTGCAGGGTCAAAGCTTCGCCTCTCTTTAAGTGTTTCAAAGTGTTTTGTTGCTGGGACAAAGCTTCACCTCTTTAAAGTGTTTTGTTGCAGGGACAAAGCTTCAGAGTAATTTGTTGCAGGGACAAAGCTTCGCCTCTTCAGAGTGTTTCGTTGCAGGGACAATGCTTCGCCTCCCTTTACCCACAGCGGATTTTATCAGAGCTTCAACTAAAGTGAAATCATTGCCAGCTAGGTCAACAATGCATTGTGTGCGGAGGTACGGAGCTGGTGTGAAATGAATGGATCTGCCTTTTGTAAAAGGCGTCTCTGGCTTTTGCAGCTCTGGTGCGCACCTCAGACTGTAAGCGGTCCAAGAAAGCTTGCTTGTCCTCCATGACTGGGCTGGGGGCTGGATTGCTGGCCTCGAACTAAGTCAATAACTCCCTTGCTTTCTGACAACCGTAGGAGAACGGCTGTGTAATGGCTCAAACTGGTGCTGAGAGCCCCGTTAGCTTCAAAGAGCGGAGTCTAGCAGATACAGCTTCTGTAACACTACAGCATGGTCTCGGCATCAACGCCAACACCATGCTCTACCTGCTCCGTGTCCTTGCACCCATCCCATGTCGTGCCAGGTACCTGTGGGTAGAGGACAGGTCATAGTTGGGTGCTGCGCCTGATACGGCAAGCAAAGAACAACACAGCGTTCTTGTCAACTAGAAGTCGAGAGATTTAGGGTATAGATCTTACAGGAAGAGGGCGGAGCGAGTTAAAAACCTCACAAAAGAAGCAAGTAAGCGTAAGCGTAAGCAGAAACAATTGTGCAGATCGTTTAATTGCTATAGTGCTGTTCAGATCTGCGTGCAAGCAAACAACTGTGCAGATTCGCGTACTGGGATCCCACTGTGGTTCACACAGGACAAATTATGGTCTCTCTTGCTGATGACAGGGCTTGGTCAGCGAAAGAGACCAATTAATTGCCCACCGTATTCCTATTGAAGAAGGTTGCACAGGGATTGCATGCTCTTGCCTGCTAAAAGCGGAGACGGGCGCATCGCAGCTCCTACAAAATTTAACAAGGAAGAGATTGAAAAATGGGAGTTGGTGTACGACCCTGAAACTGGTACACTGATTGGAAGCACAGAAACCTAAAAGAATACTGACATCCCCCGGTTGTATCTTGCTAACACAGAATTTCATCGGGTTGATTGTGAGCTGTTACATCTGCCGACGTAAAGGAATTTTACTCGGATTTTTACTGTGACTTAACCAACATTGCCCGGCTACCCAGGTGACTATTCCTAATTTATTTATTGCCTGATTGTGTGTAGCGCGTAGGTGTACCAATATATAACTCGAATCCGTTGACTTGGCCGTTTGTCGGTGAAACTGACGAGGTCGGGAATATAATTAACGAAGTGTCAATTTGATGATCCCTTAGTATTGACGTTCTGTGTAATTCCCTAGCCTGTGTTGCCTCTTTTGGCACTTTGCCAATTGTGTGTGTGTGTGTGTGTGTAGTGTGTGTGTGTGTGTGTGTGTGTGTGTGTGTGTGTGTGTGTGTTTTGCCTGGGGAAGTCAATGTCTCCAGCACCTCAGTGCCTCTTTACAACCAGCAGTCAGGGACCAGCAATTGTTGGGAAAGGCACTGAGCCGAAAGGACCATCTGCTTCACCTGCAAATGAAAGGGCGTTCATCAATGGGCAGGTGCGAGTGCCCTTCCACGATGCACACTCATATTTGACTAGAGCCACCATGACATGAAAGGGTCTTGACGTGTGTCCTACGAGCTGCACACCAGAGTTTTGGGGAGTAATGGGGAGATAAACCTGTAAAACAGGTTAACTAATACTGCACAACATGTGGCACCTCTTTTCCTACCTGCAGATGTACTCTGTGGTTAACGCAGCAGCGACTTTCAACGCTCTCTCCATCATTGCGGCGTTCATCAAAGCCACGCGCTCAAGTGCTAATTTCGGGGGCGAGCTCGCCTCTGTCTCCCTGTACATGTGCACCTATGTGGCAGTTGCCATCGTCCTTCGCATGAAACCACACCTCATGGAGGTAGGGCGTGTTGCGTGGACGTTGCGTGTTGTGTATGTGCGGACGTTACATGTTTGCATACTTGTGTGGGCGCGTTGCATGTTTTCGTGCTTGCATAAATGGTTACAATGGTTACAATGGGGGGTGACCTTCCTAAATGCTTTCTACCAACTAAGTGATTATTTCAATGTGTGGACTTGCACCTCATCTGGCCCAGCAACCCTTCAATCGTCTTCAGACGCTGGAACTAGCAAAAGCATTTTTTGCCTGACACTGTGCACGCTGTACGAATAGCTGCAGGGCCACAATGCGTAATGTGATGTTTAATACGTGTGTGTGTGTTTGTGTGTGTGTGTGTGTGTGTTTGTGTGTGTGTGTGTGTGTGTGTGTGTGTGTGTGTGTGTGCACGTGCGTGCGTGCGTGCGTGCGTGCGTGCATGTGTGTGTGTGCGTGCGTGCGTGCATGTGTGTATTTGTGTGTGTGTGTGTGTGTGTGTGTGCGCGCGTGTGTTTAGGACAGCTACCCCTTCGATTTTTCCCTGTGTATGCCATATTTGTCCGCAGGGGTGCCTTGTTGCTGCAATGCTGTCTCGCGCTTTGTTGGCACTGCTCGTGACCTTTGGTGCGTTCAATGTTAAAAGAGTAATTGTGTGGGCGTGCATGTATGTGTGTTTGG
>Ga0307942_1004536_pt1 | contig 11015 bp, 13 predicted proteins | sample OrgLakmetagen175_FD_201846 | JGI IMG/M metagenome (GOLD analysis project Ga0307942, IMG submission 201846) | Saline water microbial communities from Organic Lake, Antarctica - #175 | ecosystem: Environmental > Aquatic > Non-marine Saline and Alkaline > Saline | place: Antarctica: Organic Lake...
CCTGTTCGTGTATAAAATTAATATAGGTGTGGTGAGATCTCAGTCGCATTTCTTGCCCGTCGACGTTTTCAATTTTATACACGAACAGGGTCGCTCCTTTTACTTTAATCACAAAAAACTCTCTCTGCCATTCCAAGATTCGCGTTAGGAGTAGCACAACACAACAAGTGAAACATTTCTCAACGTTATTTCAAAAATATTGGTGCGGGTTCAGCAATGTTGCAAAAATTACAGGCATCCATGCAGCAAGGTGATGTCTTGTCTGCTCTACAATGCGCCCTCACGCTGGAAACTGAGTGCAAGAGGTAAGAAGCCAGTCGTAAAGGAGCAGAGCACAACTTTCCAGTGCTGTGCCGCAGCACACAAAGACGAACAGAACACCAGGACACGTGCGGGGGGGCAAAACAAGAAAATCACCAGCTCTCTGCTTCAGCTGTAGAACTGGAGAACTGGAGTTCTTGCGTAGTGAACGTAGTGAGAGTTCTTTTTATGCCTTGGTGTAATGATGAAGCCTACAGCGAACTGTAGCATAGAACTGACAATAACTGCTGGTTGCACCCATCCAGGCCGTCCTCTGCCTTGAGGCAGCTGTCTGATGTTCTTTTCCTTCAGCAAGCCATCGGTAGTTCTAAAGGTAGAACCGCAGCTGGTACGTTCATACTAATCAGGCACGATGGGTACGCAGGTTGTTAGGAATTTCGAAGCGAGTCTGATATGTCGGCATCTACAGTCCTTTCCACATATTTGCAGATCCACAAGATTGCAGAAAAACAGAGAGGACCCCATCCTGTGCTTAACAAACTTTCCGCCTCTGCCATTTACCTTGTATGATACACAGCTGACTGTCTTCTGGTTTCCTTTCCAAAATAAACACGATAATTTACTTCTCTAGTGTCTGCTTATCCTCCACCATGGAACAACACAGTTCCAAGCCCGCCTTGTTCTTGCTGCTGCCGTACAGGCACTGGACGTGGCACAACCCTGTTCGTTCGTCCACCTGAGCCCGGAACAGAGTGGCTGGGAGGTGGGGCTGCTGCAGACACGCTTTTGGATGACCCAGTATTCTACGGTGTGCCAGGTGGAGATGCAAGCCCCCAAGACCGCACCAATCCTGCTGCTTCCCTTTTGGGGAGCCGCCCCCCCTCTCAATTGACGGCTGCGACTCCAGGCAATACAGTGCCGGACTTGAGCATTAGCAAGCACCACCGACCCAGAGGCTACAGGTATCAATCTGTCGATAAAACACTTTAACAATCTTCTCCCAGCATTCCTAGCTGTGACTAGCCTTTCTCTTTTGTGGCGTGTAGCGGGATGCTTGCAGGCTTGTTATATGGATCTCTGTCCGTGTACTCTTGACGTGAAACTGATGGCGGCAAAGAGGTTTCTGCATCAAAATCCTAATCAAACGTTTACTGCTTTTAATAATAATTCACACACGTATGCTGTGCAGGAGCGTGTCGGACGCGGTGAGGGCAAGCCAGAGCGGTGACCGCGTTGTCTTGCTTCCAGGAATACACCCCACAGGAACTGGTACAGACGCTGGTATCTTGATTGACAAGCGGCTCATGATTCAAGGTGCCGGAGATGCAGGAAGAGAGCAGGTAACAGGTTGGATGAAAGCACTTTCACTGATACAGGTCAAACGCGATTTCACTATTTACCTAGCAATATTGCAAAATCTAATTACCTCAGAGCATACTCCAGCACAGGTGCTGGATCTGGTCGAATTCAGATCAGCATGCTTTTGTTTGCATTGTGAGATGGTGGTGAATATTTACAAGGACGGAACGCAACTGCTCAGAAGCTAGGGTCTTCACACTTGCCCAGACTGGAAGAGAAGGGGTAGAGTAAACTATTAAACTCAGACTTAATAGGAAAAGCAATCATGATGATTTAGGAAGTAAAAGATGGAGAAACTCGAGAGGAACACAGATAACAAAGCAAGTGTGTTGTGAGCGATACCACTTGGCTTCACTCCAAGGACTAGAATTCAAGCGATTCAAAATGAACTCAGTTTCCTGACCATGCTTGCTTGTTGTGTGTGCGATATCCTTATGTGTATGCAAAGGGATGCTGCCTTGCCAAAGCAGGTAGTACTGGAACATCGCTCTAACCACCCAGTATTTCGAATACGCCACGGAGGAGTGGTTCTACAAGGATTCAAGATTGATGTGATTGGATTCAGGTGCCTTTTCGATTCGGTATGAGCGCAAATCAGCAGCTTTATTTTGCAAAGCACCTTCATGTCATTGTTATTTTTTCATGTGAAAGCTACATGTCAGGTTTGCAGTGTAGATTGCTGCCTATTTTTTCTTCCATCCTTTCCAAATTCCAGTAGGAAATATACGTCAGCGCGGGGAGTGACAGCGCAAAAGTATTGAGACTAGTTGTTAAGTTTCAGACGTACAGGCACCTGTACAGCTGCCAAATAATTTATAATTCATACGCGCAGGGAGGCTGTACGTATTGAAGGGCAAAGACTGCGCAGCAGTCTGCCACTGCCTTCCTGCTTGTTGGTGGATGTGAACATCTGTGGCCGCGGGGATGGAGTTATTGTAAATGGCGACATGTCGGCTTTACTACAGGGTTGCGAGATACAGGTAAAAGAAAACAGCGCTGAGGTCAGGGCCTGAATTCATGCAGGTCTTTTAAATACAGAAGGGCATTGATGTGATGGGAGAAAGAGAGATCTGCAGCACTACAAACACCAAAAGCACTATTAACTCTGTGTTGCCAAAACACGACAGGTTGGCAAGTATGCTTTTCGTATTCTTGGCAGCGGCACCCGAAAAGAAGACACCAGCTCTCCAAGCCTCTTTGAGTCAGTCAAGCAGCGATCATCATCACCAGCAACGAACGCCTCTCTTCACGTCCTGATCAAAAATTGTCATGTGACTGGAGGGGAGGTTGCTGTCCATGTATCAGGTAGGTGTGTAGGTGGTTGAGATGGGGTACAATTAGTCATGATGCTTGATGAATTAAGGCTCAACAGTTATGCATGATGTGTGGGCATTGCATGTATTGCTTAGGCATAGGCAACACATCAGCAGTTGGAGCTGAAGCTGTCATGCCTCAGCGTTCACCTACAGCCTGCAAGTGCTTGCAAATACGAGTCTGGCACAATAAAAGCACTATTGTGTGTGTGCCTGTCCATGTATGTGCATGTGCGTATTTTAGTTCGTTTGCTCTGTGCTCTGTGCTCTGTGTGTGCTGTGTGTGTATGTGTATGTGTGTGTGCATGTGTGTATGTGTGTATAAATTTCTTGTGTATGTGTGTATGTGTGTATGTGTGTATGTGTATGTGTGTATAAATTTCTTGTGTATGTGTATGTGTGCTGTGTGTGTATGTGTATGTGTATGTGTGTGTGTGCATGTGTGTATGTGTATGTGTGTGTGCGTGTGTGTATGTGTATGTGTATGTGTGTGTGCATGTGTGTATGTGTGTATAATTTTCTTGCAGCCCAAAGTATTTTTTTATATCTTGGCACTTGCTATTCATTAAGGATGCAACATGATGAGGAACACTGGCCTTCTTCACTTGCAGGCAAAGCCAAAGCCAAGCTTGACGGCTGCGTGCTCAGTGGCTGTGCACAAGAAGGCTTGGTGGCGTCGGATGCTGGATGTGTCACTTTGGGAGACTCGCAAGTGGAGCAGTGCGGTGGGCCTGGGCTGGACATCAGTGGATCTGCGCAGGTAATGGATAATGTCATTCTTAGAAGTACTGCTTGTCGCTCATCACGCCTGCATGTTGCTAGGAAACTTGCTCAAAACAAGAGCGCGCCACATGTGGATCATGTTATTCTTAGAAGTGCCAATCACATCAACATGTGATCAACTTCAATCTGCAGGCTTTTGTGTCGAGCTGTATAATACAAGATTGTGGAGGTGGTGTATGGCTGTGGGAGAGTGCTTGTGGAAAGGTATGTCATTTCCAACAACAAACTCAAAAGTCGTCTTGAACTTGTAATTAAGGAAATGGACCCAAATCTCACAAGCTTCACCCTATTTTCTGATGCTTGTTCCAGAGTTGTTCAAACGACAAGGTAGAGCTTTTGCATGCCCTTCAAGGCTTATCCCACATTCATCATTGGCGAGTAAATTTCAAATCGAATGCAGGTTGCAGGGGACAGCTTGGTCTCAAGCAGCAAGGAGGAGAAGCCTGCAATAGTAGTGCATGGCAGGGCAAGGCTGTTCGTACCTGGAGGTTACACAGCCTTTTCAAGCAAAAAAGCCTTTACCCAATGTGGCGATGCTTCAGAGCAGCCGGCTATTTTTGGTGGGGTTATTGTCAAGGGCAAAGTTCTTGGGCCTGTAGATGCTCGTTTGTGAAAGGCCATTCTACTCTGCTGCTCAGTTGGGTGTGTGCAGGACAAGTATGCAATACAAGAAAACGGCAAGTTTGGAGAAGCGTAGCTTGCTTGCAGAAAGGAGAAGGATATCAAGTTCATGTGTGTGGGGTTGTCCTGGCTGCCTATGGAAAAAGAAAAAATCACTCCCCACATTGATTAAGGAAAAGGAGCCACTTCTCCATTTCAATTTTTCATTTCCATTAATGTGCCTAAAAATGAAAAGAGCAGGGAATCTGGGCAGGGGTCAATGCAAAATACAACTTGATGCAGTTCTTAAAACGTGCAGTCTTGTACCGGCCAGATCTTTGCTTGCTGCAGGAAAAATTTCAAGCAAAACACAGCTCGCCAACAAACGTCTGGCACGCGTACTTACTTAACAATATACAGGGAGCCAAAATAGATCAAGAAGACACAAGTGGCTATGTATAACCAAAATTGTGTAGCATGCACCACAATTGACTGAGTGGTAGGGCCTTTTATACCCAAATTTCACTGAGCACATGAACACGGGAGACGGCAAGTGACTAGTTGAAGTAGGTCAGATTAATTGGCAAGTTCCAACAAATGAAAGTTAGCTGCAGGAATGTGAAAGAGGGAATGAAACCGCTTCTCCATTTCAAAACAGTTGGAGAGAGTGTATTGAAATTCGTGTGTAAGATCAGATCTGAGCATGTTTCCATGGAACGTCAAGTGGGTGGGTGTTGCAAGCGACACTGAAAGGCTGGTGAGGCCATCCGCTGTTTGTGCAACACATGCGTGTATATGTTTTCTGTGTGTGTGCCTGTGTGTTTGTGCGTGTGCGTGTCTGTGTGCTTGTGCATGTGCGCACATGTGTGTGTGCACCTGTGTGTGCCCGTGTGCATGTGTGTGTGTTGTGTGTGCGTGCACGTGTGTTTGCGCGTGTGTGCACGCGTGTGTGTGGGCGTGTGTGCCCTGCTAGCCTCATAATTAGTTACTGAACTTCATTTCAACCGAGCCAGGAGATTTCTGACGAGTACTTAATTCAATCAGGTGTACTACATCGGCCTTGGCTTCATAGCCAGGACGTGGATTGGCAGGGCCGCCATCTGTCAGGTTATGGGCATCTCTCCTTGCATTATTGGCAGACCTAGTTTGATACGTGTTTGTTAAGTTTCGTTTGGGACGTGGTTGCTGGGTCGAGGATGCATTTGGCTTGCTAAGTTTTCACCGGTGTTGCACACTGAGATCAGATGGTAGGATTCATCCCTGCTGTGTCTCAACAAAGGGCGTATGTATAACACCTTTGTTGCACGGCTGCCTACGTGTGCTAGCATGCACACACCTTGTGCACCTTATAGGATCGCTTCCAAATTCATTCGTCTAGCAATGGTGTCTATACTTACTAAAATTTCTTGATTGGGATGGCTGCAGCCTGAAAGCATGAGGTAGGAGCAGTCTAGCAGGCGTGGACGCTGCATGATGTGCTTAACCCTATAACTTGCAGTGACGGTGATTTTATCTGACAGTACTATGCTGAGCTCCTACTCCAGCATATAATGAAAAAAAGAAAGAAAAGATAAGACTCCGCTGGTAGTTATGACACAGCCGGCATGATTAAGGGAGGGGGTTACGTAGGTGCCCGTGCCAGGCAACCCACCGCGCAAACACACAAAAGGAAAAATTAGTGTGGGTCAGGGGGGTTGTATGTCGTGGCACCCACATCCACACCTTGAATGTTGTTATTTAAGTTGATTGCGGTGCATATCTTGTTTTTATGAGTGTAGATGCATGTCTGATGGAGTGTTCATTCAGTTTGTGTGTCAGCTTTTTTAGTCTTATGGTAGTCTAGATTAAGGTCTGCCAGAGGTTTGTCTGTGTAGTCTTTGTAGATAGTCCCCATAGCTCCAACAAGGATCACGTGAAGCTTGACTTCCCTGTCTCCTTGTCTGTTTAGGCAATAAGCATGCTGTGCTGTGCTTTTGCTTTTTGGAGTTGGGGATCGGGCCTAGTGTCTTCACAAATTCCAAACTCAATCAGGTGAACCTCCCACTGGTTTGGATTCAGTTTCTTGTCTTTGGCAAGCTGCTGAAATTCTGAGTGGCGGGTGGTTACCCAAGAAGAGAACACAGCACTAGGTAAAAATAAGACAGCGTTGGAACGGGAAGAGACTTTTGAAGCACGTGTTGTTAGGTTTGGTAGCAACCAACCGGGCAAAGTCTTGTTGGCAGAGTTTCTCAAATCTAGGCCCTGTTCTGCTAGATTATCTGCACTGCCTATGCCAGTGTAGGCAATTCGGGTGGCGCCGCATGGTCCCTTTTGTAGGGCTTGGGCTATCAGTACACTTGCCATATTAGCCTAGCGTTTTATAATCATATTCCTCGTTTTAGTGTGTTGGCAACCAGAGAGTATATGAGCGCACTGTCAGTGCAGTGGCAGATGGGGCAGTTTGCATTGGGAAAAAAGCCGTATCGGAAGGCTTGCTTTTCATTTAAGATTGTACCAATGCGGTACCTCATAACATTATGCTTTTCATAAAACTTGTGGTTACTATTGTTTCAGGAAATATTTGTTGCTGGCTTATTGAGCAGCGGTCTGAGGTACTTCCAGTAGTTGGAGCACTTTGTGTCTGTTTTGGCACTCACCAGTCTGTGTGATTTGCACACTTCTGTTTTTAGCTTGACCTTCACATCACAGGGTGCACAAAGCCTAGGTGTACTTGCCCCTCTTCTTCCGTTGTGTTTCTCATCAGTGTCTTTAGCCGCAAGCCAGTAGAGGTGTGTGTATGCATTACCGTCTGGAGCTGGAGGCTGAAAGTACACGTCATACTGTTTTGCTTCTTTATTCCAGACAGCAAAAATATCCATGCTCCAGGTGTGGTTGGAGAGTTTGCGCTGTACACCCTTTCACGAGGTTAGCCCTGCATATAATGTGAGCTTTGTCTTGGGGATGAAGCCAAGCGTGGTGCAGTATTTGGGGTTATCTCGCACCAATGCTCTGTAAGCATTGATGCTTTTGTTTTCCAATTGGATAGGTAGTAATAGGAAGGTGGCAGTTGTAGCTCGCTACACATTGCGGATCGTAGCAGGGAGTGTTGCACGCACTGGAGCATTTTTGTGTCATCATACACTGGGTGACAAGCTGAGAAACCTGTAAATTTGGTGGCAAAAGCAATATAGTCGGCACCAAAAACTATGTCACGGTACCGTCCGCTCCAGTATGAGGAGTATCCAAGTTCAAAGTCCAGAGCACATGCCATTATCTCTTTTGAAACCATGGCCCACCGTTTGTAGTGCTGCACTGGTGTGTTGGGGTAGGATACGGGAGTAAGATTCTAACGTAAGTTGGCTTGCTTGAGGGGTTTTGAGGCTTGCTTCTTGGTTGTCTTAAAGCAGACCTGCGATGTCTGCGGGTAGGCACTGCCTGGACAGGAGAGGGCATATTTTGGTGTGATCCATTTTCATGAGCTTCATGAAACCTTTCTCTTAAAAGGTGGAAGCGCTCAGGAGTCATCATGCCTATGCATTTGCCATCTGGCTTATGTATGCAGGCCGCTCTAGCTTCATACACTTTTGGGAGGGAAGCCTTGTGTGTGGCGTTTATCAGCGACGATCTGTTTTGCGCAATATCATCTTTCAGGCGGACAAGGTCCACCGTACTGATCCAAACTTCATAGTGCCCCGTGGGAATGATGTCCACACGTGGATTAGTTGGTTGCATATCAAAGCAGGCCTTTGACCTTATTCCTTTGCCTTGCGTATAATGACGTAAGATAGCATTTTCGCTGCTTCACGCATCAACAACTTGAAGCCTTTGAAGGGCCAGGCGAAATAGAGGAATTATGCAGGCAATGACAGCAACTGCACACATCAACTAAGGAAAAGCTGCACTATTTGTTAGAACTCTCTCACTCTGTGTTAATGTGATTTAGAAGTAGAGTTATACTATGTTTGATATTTTGCATGGGATGCGGAAATTTTTTGATTCAGTACCATCAATTTATTTAATAACTTCCACGGCATTGAGCATTTCAATACCAGAATTCCATTACCAAACTGGCAGTTTACAAAGTAAAATCAAAGAAGTCACCCTGAACACCATAACAACAGAGGTGAGATATCGAGTGAAGTAGGAGGGTTTAAGGACATGCTTGTCATGCCGTCTTTTAATTATCAATGGTGGGGCAAGGGAAGAGGTAGGCCAGAAATGAATAGACACATTGACGACTTATTGTGTTTAGGGGTAAAGCATGATGAAGACTCATAAATTTCAAGGACGTTAGATTTAAAGTACAGTTCAATGCTACAAGACCAGATAGGCATATCAAATCTCAGAAGCCAAGTGTGAGAATAGGTGTCCCAGTTCACGGCGCTGCTTCATCCATCTGTCAAAGCCCTTTTGACTTGAACCTCCTGATTCCAAGTAGCACCTGGTCAGGAAAGCAAACCACTCATTCTTTCAGAAAATGCTGATTAACACACACAACTGTACAGCTAGCATGCAGACAAAACTCAAGCATGGACAGCGAGTTACGGATGGGACAGGGTCCATATAAGGGGTACGCAGTAAGGTATGACTTATATTCTTTGCGCCCTGGCCCACCACACCTATCGTACTAATGTGTACTCCAAAAGCATGACAGAAAATAAACTCACCTGTACACGATGAGGAGAAAGTAGCGCTTCAGGTAGTGAAGCCCAAGTTGGCGTGCAGCGGAATGCGATGAGTTGATCACGGACTGCGGATCAGCTTGTAGCAGGGTGTCTGGAGCAGCATCTGCAGTCTCCTGCGTGTGTGTGTTGTGTGTGTTGTGTGTGTGCGTGCAAATGTGTTTGTGTTTGTAAGCATCTGTGTGTGCGTTCATGTGCCTGTGCATGGTATGGTGTGAGTATCTGTGTGTGCATACTTGTGCCTGGCATGTGCGTATGCTGAGTGTTTGTGTGAGTGAGTGAGGGCTCCTGCAATGTTGCATGACTATGTGCGTTTGTGTACGCTTCTACACACAACATTATACGCGTAAATGGATACACATGTGTGCATTTTCCTATGTGTAATTTTTGTATGACAGTGTTGTAGGACATGCAAGGATAGTGCACATGGCTTCTTTGTAGCAGAGTACAGTACGGGGGCGTATCAAATAAACAACAACGTTCTTTCTTTCTTAGCAGAAAAAACAACAACTTTGTTTTTTTTGCAGCAGAGTACAGTACAGGTACGCATCAAAGGAACGACAAAAGGCTTCTCAAAGACAACATGGCCGGTACACAACCTCACTGAGCTTTGCATGCTGTCAGAGCTACGTTTGACTCCCACACAGGTCTGCCCATTGAAACGCCTGAAAATTACGCATAAATTACGCCTAAAACATGCATAGAAGTGTGTTACAACAAAATGTCGCCCTATGTAGATGAGCACCAGATTATAAGGTTGGAGCCTGGGAAAGGCGACCCGCGTAATATATGACAGTGCCTCAAACAGGCTGGAATTCATTAAAAGGCTCCGACAACCGCGACTGCCTTGTGTTTCTTAGAACACTCATTTACAGTAATGGCTGCTTTGAAGCAGGCTGGTATTCCTGACAGGTTCAGATGAACACAGGATCCTACCTTGCACTGTCTTATATCCTCCAGGATATTCCCCATCGACCCCACAGCCACAATGGACTGGTCCACTATGTGCTTGGCCTGCAGGGGTTTTGGGGCAGAAAATTCGTCAGTTCAATGCGCACGCAGCTGCTTTATGCATTCTCATCAGACTCTTGCATGTTCAGGGAAGAGAGAGGAGGGACAAAAACCTGCCTTTACCCAACATTCTTCTAACCCAATAAGGCACCCTTTCTCACAATCATCCTGCAAGCCTTTAAAGGCTAGACGATCGGGAATGCCAATCGACAGATGCCCCTTTACTCTATGTTTAGCACACCACATTGCAGTTTTCGTACCATGTTTTCAGCGCTGGACCCTGGCAGCAGCTAGCTGGCACTGTGTCATCAACTTCAACATAAAGGCCTCCACACATCAAACACAATGTCAGACTCACATGCGAGCCTCCCGGCAGCAGTCGGCACAGCGCCATGATGCCCCTGTATTCTCCACATCCATGGTCTAGCGTGCGCGACACAGAAGAGGGGGGGGCACCTCCTACAGCAGGGCCACGTGTGCACAAGCACGCTCAAGAAAAGAGGAAAGACAGGTAGACACCTCACCACAGCAGGGAACACTAAGGTGGTGCAACACAACACTGAGTGGTGCAACACAACACTAAGGTGGTGCAACACAACACCAAGGTGGTGCAACACAACACCAAGGTGGTGCAACACAACACCCTCAGTGTGGCTTCCATCTCTGGTGGGGCATACCCTGGCAGCAGAGAGTGCATGCAGGTATGAAATATGGCATCGTGATAAAGCGTACAAGGAAACAAGATTGTAACAAAGCAGTCCACGTGATTGAAAAGGAGGAGGACCCTCCCCCCAAAATGTAATGCACTTGATGACATTTCCGTGGCACTCCCTTTTTTGAAAGGGTCGTACACAGCAAAGTGCGATATCAAGCACGTTCACAGCAACTGTTCAATCCCATCAATGCATGTATGCAGGTATAAAATTGTGTGTGGTCACACAAGAACCCACACATACATCTACATACACACACAGCCACATACACTAGAATACACACACCACACACACACACAACTGCGCTATATCCC
>Ga0307942_1004554_pt1 | contig 10983 bp, 10 predicted proteins | sample OrgLakmetagen175_FD_201846 | JGI IMG/M metagenome (GOLD analysis project Ga0307942, IMG submission 201846) | Saline water microbial communities from Organic Lake, Antarctica - #175 | ecosystem: Environmental > Aquatic > Non-marine Saline and Alkaline > Saline | place: Antarctica: Organic Lake...
GGGGTAAGTTTGTGTGTGTATGTGTGTGTTGGTGTGGGAAGAAATATGTGGGTCTCTTCCTCAATTGGCAAATCTTCTACACAACCAATCCTTGCAGGGTTTTCACCAATCGATTTCTGAGGTCCAAAAACCTTAGAATGCACAGCCTGGATTAATATCTTGAATTCCTTAGAGTATTATAATTTTATAATATGGTATATCATATGATTAGGGTTGGCCAGAACCGTATATACACACCGTATGTATGGTGATTTCCCTGCCAAACATACCGTATATACACCGTATATACCTATAAAAGTATGGTTCTGGCCAACCCTACATATGATATCCTCATATGATGAAGGAAAACATCATATTATGCCTCGCACCCTAGTTATAGGGCATAATATGCGCACGCTCTTGCATTGACCACCTGTTTAGTGCACAAATTCAGTCAAAGCACTTCCCATACATGTAACTTGTGTAAAATGCAACAAATGAACTTCAAGTTTGGAATCAATTGCTGGTACTTTGCCTGAACACACCCCCGCGGCCTACTCGAGGGCATTCCATGCAGTTCTGTGACCAGGCACCCAGGCCCCCCTTAAAGTAAATCACCCAACAAGGGCGCCAAACAAACGGGCTCGAGCTGAGGAACACAAAATTATATTTAACATTTGCTGGAAGTGGCCCGGTAAAAGTCCATGGTAAAATTCTGGAGCACCCCCCCAAAATTCCCCGACCCCCCCTGCATCCCCCCCCCTCTCAACCCCCTCAGAATCGACTCATTTATATACAGGCCTGTGCACTTACGCCGTAAAGTTGGATTTTGGACCATAATTACGGTACCGACCGTGATTACCCCATACAGAACGGTCCAAATTACGGTCGGCCAAAATTGCGGTGTCAGAACGTACAAGACGGTGCCACCGTACAGTACGATTTGACCGTAATTTGGCCGTTTGGCTCCAATTTCAGCTCAAAATAAAATGTTAGATTATGAATAAAACACAAAATATTGACCAGAAATCACTGCGTCCGACTTGGGTTTCAACGCAAGCCACTGCTTGGCCCTTCCCCCGAGCTGATGCAGCCTCAACCCAGCCTCAGGGTCGTTTAGGGAAGCATTTTATGGCGTCAAAACATGAGGGGAGCATGCTGTAGGTGGAAATGGGAGGTGTTGGCAGAGAGGCCATTCTGAGGCCAAAATTGCACGGGCAGTGGCAGGCCCCGAGCTGGTGCAGCCCCAAACCAGCCTCAGGGTTGGTCAGGGAGGCATTGTGTGGCGTCAGCACATGAGAGGAGCACACCGTGGAGCAAAAATGGGAGGTTTTGGGGTGGAGAGGCTTTTCTGAGGCCATTCTTGCACTGGCAGTGCCAGCTTAGCACCGTACCGTACACCGTACAGTAAATTACCGTAATTACGGTGAATTACGGTCCTCCAAAATCGTAATTACGCCATAATTTTCAAAATTACGGTACGTACAGTAAAAAGCGTACCGTACCGTACACCGTACAGTGCACAGTCCTGCTTATGTACCAATCGGCAGCTCTAGATGTCAGGATTCCGAATATGTAATTAATATTTCAATTGACACGTGACGTTATGATATTTACACGCTTCTGACTCAGGGGTCCAAAGCACACCGGCAAAGGGCCCCCTTACAAATCTCAAAATTAATATAAAGATCGTTCTCCAAACTGAAAACGGAATTTTGGGTATTATGAAGTGATCGTGGAAAAATGGTGTGTTTTTTCAATCCTGCGGGGTTGTGCAAGTTTGGTAAAAATAACCCTTTTTGGGTCACTGCCAGTCATGAACAGTGAGAGGCACCCCGCGCCCCGCCCCCTGTCCCACAGCACAGGCAGCCTCAGCAGCAGCAGCAGCGGTCCCAGCCCCAGCCCTAGCACCGGTTGCTCCCCAGGGGGGATTATAGCAGAAAGCAAGCCGCAGCGACAGCCGATCAGCAGCTGGCATCGAACAGTACGAGTCAGCAAGCAAAAGCGGAACGGGCTGAGCTGCTGACGGAGGAGGCAGCCAACAAAAGACCGATTGGTAGGCCAGAGAAAGATTGCTACGGTCTCATACTTTGGTTGTGGTTTACCTCAGGGGTTTACCTCAGGGGCACAGCTGTTATGCACAGGGGGATTGGCACGCATGAGGGGGAAGCCGTATGGCAGGGGAAAGATGAGTGGGAGGAAGGCGCAGGGGTTGAAGAAGACCAATGCTTGCGCATGCAGAGCAAGTTAGAGCAACCCAGCAGCTAAAAGATGAGCAGGTGGGTCGGACGAGGTCACAAAGGCTGCTTGCACCCAAGCACCACCATTAGCACACACGAGTAGCAGCAGCAGCAGTGATAGTTGCTAGCAGAGGAAGAGGAAGCAACCCTCTTGGAAAGGGCGTGTAGTAGCAGAACTGAGCTTTTAAGTGCTGAACAGGGCTAAAGGCCCTGCGGGGTTGATGATGGAAGGGCAAAAATATACAATTTGGCGGTGCGGGAAGGTGCGGGGTTGTACTGAATATTTCTGAAATTTGGGGTGCGGGAGTATGAGAAGGTACGGTTTACTATTTTTCCCCAATTCACCACAAAAAATTGCCTACTGACGTCCACCCTGCCTCACCTGCTTGCTTTCTTGGAATAACCACTGATCGAGTTGCTGCCTAAGACGCGCAACCTTGGCTTTACGTAGCATGGCACCTTGCTGCAAGGCGTACATAAGAGCAGGGCGCTATAATGATTTTGTGATGCAAACTTGTTGCTAATGTGCTATTACACGGCATGATGAATGAATGCAATATGTGCTCTCTTAATCGACCCTGAACAACTTTGCCAGACTTTTTAAAACTAAGGAAAGCACTGAAGGCATGGCATCGTCTTGGCACCGCGTTTTCATGCTTATTTCCAAGCGCTGCTAGAAGACATATGCACACACAAGCATAGGCTCGTGCACATGAGTAGACAGACTCGTATCCACACCTGCCAAAGTTCGTAATTACAGGCTGCCAGTTCAGCCCAAATCTCATCCTTGATGGAGTCACCTTTTTGGCGTGCTGCTTCTAAGGCCTGTGCATTGGTCATCCAAGGAAGCACTTTCATGTAACAAGGACTGGACTTAAACTTGAAGTATCGTCGTCTGCGCTGTCGATCACGGCTCAAAGGCCTGCTTCTTTCCACGGTTGGGTCTTTGAGAGACAAACTTGTGGACGTTGTTATAAACATTGAATGAAAAGCATCCACTTTTGTTCTAGCAGCTATTAGCAACATTGCTTCACCTGTGCCTTTCACTCTCAGACCCCAGTGTTTACTTATGGACAAGAGGCAATGAGCAATGAAGAGAGCAGCGAGACAGTCGCAGCTCCTATCCTTTAAATCCATGAAAACTTTATTCGCAATAATTCAAGTTGTTAACCTACCCTTCGTAGGTGGTAGGCAGCAGAAGGCAAGCTGCTTTCCAGCCTGAGGGCCGTGCCAAGCAAATAGTTCCCCTTCAAGGAGGAGTGAAAGGATGGGGGCAAGGAGGTCTGCAGGCTGGTTAGTTATTAAGGTGTTGGTGCCTCAAGTTTCAACGCAATTGCCACCTATTGTATGATTAAGGCTCTCAAGTATGCTGTGTCCCTCATCCCTCACCCTATACTATGCTGGATGTGTTTTCACTAACTGCGCATTATTTCTCAATTCTTTTCCCACTCCAATCGCCACCTTCTGTAACTTCAACACAACAGAGGCAAAAAACCAAACTCTACTTATTTGCTTTGAAGGTGCAACCACTCACATACCACTTCATCATTGGAGCCAATCTAGCATCAAACTGAAGCTGACGTATTGAGTTATCATGCGCTCAGATTCAGTTGAGCCGCCCTGCATAGAGGTTGCTATCCAATGGCATGTTAATATGCATGTTAACCGACCACTTGATCTTACTCACTCCATCTTTTTGAAGCGATCTTTGTTCGTCACAAAAGATTTATTTAATTTTGTGATCTGGCTGGTCAGATGCAGCACAGGTGCTAGAAATTTAAGGCTCAAGCCGTGGCAGATGCAGTGTGCCCTCGCTCGCTACTTTTTCCCCCTGAGCTATTTCAAAGCCTGCATACCAGTACTGAGCTTTAAAAGAGGAATGGGGCGCACACAACCTAGCAGCATTTGAAAAGTGTTCGCATCCTTGGCCTTCGTCGCCCCCCCGTTGGAATGCCCACTTTCATTCCTGACTTACAGCGCGTGCGTTTGCTTCTTTTGTTGCTGAAACATGATCTATGTCGCCTGTCTACGTTTTGCACATTTTATTTGCATAGGTACACTCATTCTTCCAGACCACGCATATACCTCCCCCCTCACCTTCATTGAGTCCTTGTCCAATTCAACAGCACATTTTGCATCCTGACCCATTTTCTCCATGTCTCCTGCCAAACAGGTATGGATTGACCAGGAGCAGTTAGAAATATAAAATCACAAGGACAGCGTCCGTGACACGTGCCTTTAGACAAAAGCATATGTGGCCTTTAAATAGGTCCTTCTAAACTAGCCATCCGAACAAACAGAAGTGGCATTTGCTGATATATCATTTGTTCAAAGGTTTCCTTCTATACTACACTGCATTTACCACTCACTTTTGCTTGAATTGAGCTTGTTACTTGAGCCGCTTGGCTGAAGATCACACTGCTACAAATGCAACCATTGTCAGCACTCACCTGTCTTCTTATAGCAGAGGGCGCGGTTGCAATACAGCACTGAAAAGAGGGTGAGGAGGCGGCAGTTAGGTCTTCAGAAACCTTGCACACCTGACTGTGAGGAAATGCCGGTGTGAATTCTTACCGGGCAATGACGGGCAAACAAGGATTCCATTTGTGTATGCATCCTGTGAGAAGAATTGACAAGCAGAAAAGTGAGCGTGCTATGTGTGTGCCTGTATGTGCGTGCGTGCGAGTGTGCAAACGTGAACGCGAGTGTGCGTGGTGCATGCATGTGCATGTGCATGTGCATGTGTGTGCGTACAATCTTAAGCATCTTAGCAGACATGGTAACTTTGAGCTTGTTCTTAATTTGTGTAGTTTATGGGGAGTGTTTTCACTGCTTAGATTGTAACCCATGGCTTTTTAAAACAAATGCGGACAACCATGATATGCACCCGTCAATAGATTTGCTGCTTTTATCTCATGAAATCAAGCGCACCATAGCTGCATGGAACTTCTGCTTTGCAAAAAGGGTATTGCCTGTTGCCTTTAATCCTTCCGCCTCTTCTACTGCCTGTTTCCTACAAAAAAATAGAAATGATGTTTGTGATTGTGTGTGATGTGTGTGCACGCGCATGTGTGTGCGCATGTGTGTACGTAGGTTTTTGTATGCATGTCTGCATGTATGTGTGCATTGTGTATGTGTGTGCAGGCGTGTGTTTGTGTGCATGCTTAATGCACGTGTGTGCATGTACATGTGTGTATTTGTGAATGTGTGCGTGTGTATGTGCATGTACACATGCGCATAAACCTTAGACACCTCTTTGCAGCAGAGTCTTGCATTGCGTTAAACTGTGCAACCCTGCTTTTTAATCCACAAGAGGCAGCCTCAAACGGGTCTTGTCTGTATTTTTCCTCTTGAAGATTGCTGCTCTGTTTTGGAGGGCCCTCCCATCTGCTCTGAAGAGGCGGGCCCTCTCCAGGTAGAAGGCGTGATGTGAAAGAACCTATTCCTGTGAGCGTACATGTGTGTATGTGTACTTATGCATGTATTGTGCACGCTTGTGTGTGTACATGTGTGTGTGTGTTATGTGTGTGTGTGTTGTGTGTTGTGTGTGTTGTGTGTGTGTGTGTGAGTGTGTGTGTGTGTGTGTCTGTGTGTGTGTGTGTGTGTGTGTGTGTTGTGTGGTGTGTGTGTGTGTGTGTGTGCATGTGGTGTGTGTGTGTGTGAGTGTGTGTGTGTGTGTGTGTGTGTGTGTGTGTGTGTGTGTGTGTGTGTGTGTGCTCTGATTCGTACATGCACGTATGCACGTACGGGTATACATATGTTTGCTTCCTGGACTTACTGCAAGGTCTTGCAACTGCCTTTGCATGCGAAGATTCGGGATTTAGATTAATTTGTTCTGTTCATTTTGTTAAAAATGAAAATCCCCGCGCTTCCCGAGAAAGGGAAGGTTGCAATGGACGTGGGAGCATGGATGGTAAGTGACACAGAGTCTCAGGAGGCACGATTCATGTAATTGCACCGTTTGTGCATGCGTTCATGTTTGTGCGCCCTTGCAGATGAACGTCTCCTCCTCAGTATTAATTGGTGAGTGCCTGTGCATTGGAACTCAGCTGCTTAGGGCTCCAAGGCGCTCGCAATGATTCTCTGCCCATTGCCTGCCCATGAAATCATGTTGCATTAGGGTTTATAAGTGCACAGGAATTGGCATTTCATGTTGGGGGTGAGGCGCTTGGGGGTAAGGCGCAAGCTTGCATGCTTGCAGCGGCTTATTTTGAACTGCACTCTCAACAAACGCTTCCCTCTCAGCCCAAACCTGCAATTCATGCTGCGCATTTTGTGGCAAACCTTTCTCAGAGTGTTACAAGGTTTACAAGGTTTACAAAGAAAGGCATTGCCTTCAGTCAAGAAGTGCGACTGCTAGCCTGGTCCTCAGAGTGTTAGCAAGGGCCTGCTTCGCTATAGCAGGGTATATTAAAGCTCTTGGAAACGTGTGCACTACTTCCTGCCTTATATATTAAGCCCCTCTGCACCTGTTGCAGTCTTTGTGAACAAGATTTTGATGGATCCCTCGCGCGGCTTTGGCTTTGTGTTTGCTACAAGCCTGTGCTCCCTCCATTTCTTTGCGTCTGGGGCATTTGTGAGGATGAGCGAGGCCCTGGGCTACGGGGAGTCTAAGGGCATGCCCATGAAAGGTAAATGCCGTTGCAAAGGAAGCAGCTGGGCGGTTCCGCCCTGAGCTCAGCAATGGCCTTTTTTGCATGGTCTGTGCGTGGCCTATACCTTCTCCCCTTCTCTTGATTTTGAAATACCGTGATTACAAGTCTGTTCCCTGAGAAGCACAGCAACACTTATCTTGCACACACAATGGCAACTGGAACAAACAATCCTTTTACTTATCTCCTTATTGCACAGACACCTTGCTCTTCTCGATAGTTGCGGGCACTTCCATTGCCTCCCTCAACTTGTCACTCCTCACCAATTCTGTGGGCTTCTACCAGGTCAGTGTCACGGCCTAGGTGCCGGGTTGATTGGCTAAAACTTCCCACGTTCCATGCATGTCAGACAACCCAGGCCCCCCGTGCTGCAGCATGCACAAAGCTGCTGTGCCTTTCTGCCCAACTGGCCAGGACGAGGAACGTGCTCAATGGGCTGCCCTCATCTTAAAACCTTGCCACTCACATCGCACGCAACCCACCAGCCTGTGTTGGACTCTGACCCGTGCCAAGCTTGCCTTGAATAGTAGAGAGTCAAACAATGTAAAGCAAAACGCAAGCTTGCCTGAAACCAGCTCTCCAATCATGTAATCAACCTTCAGATATCCAAGTTGATGATCATCCCTTTCGTGTGCTTCGTGGAAGCTTTCTGGCTGAAGCGCAAATTCACCCTCCCCATTGTTGCGTCAGTGCTGGTGGTCATCGGAGGCGTGGCTGTTGTGTAAGTGGTGTTATTTTCCAGTCCATGAGTGAGTACAGTGTAGCGTGTGTGTGTGTGTGTGTGTGTCATGATGGCAATTGCACATGTGAGTTTACTGCATAAACATGCGCCTGTGCCTTCTAAAAGCTCGCGCAAGTGACCCTGCATCACTGTCTGTCACAGGCACAAATATGCCGATGTCAATATACAACATTGGGTTTAACCTCTTTTGATTTTGATATTATCAACTTACTCAGCAACGCTTTGGCTCTCAAACCCAGTTACTGTCCCCAAAGCTCCAGACGCACAACTTCACAACAAAATGGGATGATCATCATGGATTTCGAAAATTCCAATGCTCGCTTCGCCTTGATATTCTTAGTGGTTATACCTTGCGCATGGCGTAACCTGACGCGTGATTAAAGCCAACACCTCCTGACCAGTACTCTTGCTCGTTTTCTGCACACAGGACCGTGACTGACATGTCCATCAACCCTCTCGGTCTGGCCGTAGCCGCCGTGTCCGTGGTGACGAGTGGTACGCAACAGATCATGTGCGGCGTGGTGCAGCGGAAGCATAGCCTGACTTCAAACCAGCTCCTGTCAAACACGGCGCCAATCCAGGTGAGTTGACGTTGACAGCGAACAGGGTGCAACCTGGGTACTGGATAGGGAAAGTGCCAGTGTCCAAGTGCCAGTGTCCAGGTGCTGTGCCAGTTGCACTTGGACAGCACACTTGGTTGCAGCGCACTTGATGTATGATGCCCCAATGGCGTGTACCTCCCCCAATGTGAACCATCTTGCTCCCCCTGGATTGCGTTGATCTCCAAGCACATACCACACACTTGCAGGGCACGATGCTGCTGCTTACTGGACCCTTCATTGACAAGCTCGTCAGCCGCATGTGGATCCTGGACTATAACTTCACTGTGCAAGGCGTGCAGTGCCTCGCCCTCTCTTGCGCTGTGGCTGTCCTCGTCAACATCAGCCAGTTTATGTGCCTGGGCCGCTTCTCTGCAATCTCTTTCCAGGTGCGTTTATACGTTTTGAAATGCTGCTTCACATTGTTGTGTTCGTGATGCTTGACTTGAGGCTCGAGTCCTTCCTTTGTTTGTGGCAACACGATATTACTTGCAAAACCCAAAAAAAGCTGTAGGTTGGCAATTGACAATAATTTGACATAATCACGACTACCTCAGACTACCTACTAAATTTAGTGCTGGCCATCCTGCTATCCTTCACAGCCTTCATACATCATATATCATATACCATATGCACAACAAGCGTTACATTGTGGCCCCGATCCATGCCCTGAAGTTCAAATCGATTTGCAAATTTCCAAACTTCACCACAGGTTCTGGGGCATGCCAAGACTGTGCTTGTGTTGCTTCTGGGCTGGGTGTACCTGAATGACAGCATGAGCGTGAGGAAGCTGGGTGGCATGGTGATGGCTGTGATGGGCATGGTGATGTACGGTTACTTCACAAGTGTGCAGCAGGTAATTCAGGCAAGCGTGTGTGTATTGTCTTCTGCAGTGTAATCAGGCACATGCGTGATGGCGTGATGGATACGGCTACTTCACACCATTTTACAGCAGGTGAGGTCGGCATACGAGTCATGGTTAACTTAGCAGTGTGCAGCAGCTTAGGGAGCCTACATGCAGTTTGTGTTCCATCGGTGCACAGCAGTGTAGCATGTGCATAACGGTGGACATTAGTGTATTGGTGCGGAGTAGCATGCGCCTAATGGTGTACATTAGTGTATCGGTGATCAGTAATCAGGCAACTTGTGCCTGTTTGCCAGGATAAGGTATTCAGGGAGCAGCTTCCCGACAGTTTCCACGGTGAGATGCTTATTACAAGACTTGCAGGAGGAGAACGGTTTTTTCATATTGCGAAGGTTTATTGGCAAAGTACTGCGAAGGTTTTTTGGCAAAATACTGTGCAAAATCAAAGCTCATTGTTGACAAGATACGTGCCCCTCAGCTCACTTGTATTGCAGAGGTGCAGATGGCAATTTTGTTTCAATCATCGTCACAATATTTGCAAGGCCCTTTGCCTGCAATTTTCTTTCAATCTTCAACACAGTTTCTACAAATCCCTTTGCACTGCCTCTCACTGTTTCCCATTCCTACAAGCTGAGACATGCACGCAAGCAATCTTCCCCCCATCATCTTTAAAGTTAACTAATGTAAGAATGTAAGTGTCTGGATAAAATCCTCCTTTATGCATACTCATCTCAATGCTGACCAAAATGGCCATTCCTTACAACTGATGCTTATCTACTCTTTGTGCGTTGCTTGCCACGCGTAGCGTGCTGTGCCAAAGCCTGAACCTCAATACAAGAGGATTCCAAGCCCGGGTGGCCAGGACCAGGAGCATGGCGGGTCCAAACCGTAAGCCACTGATGTTGTTCAGCTGGCCACCTTGTGCCAGCTGGGAAAGCAAAGTTCACCGGAGGGGGGTGCTTTGCTCTCTCACGCAGTCTGCTTTTGGTAGACCCAGGCTTGCATAAAGTGGTGCTATCAACCACCATTGCTCAGACGTAGGTAGAACTAAAAGAAGAAGAAGCTTACCAAAAGGGGGCGCTGTTACCGACAACCATCTTTAGAATGTGTGTCCCCTTATCTTTTGTCATCAGCTGATGTAGGCTCCCTGCCGTGTTGCTTGTGTTTATGATGACATGAGCAGTGCTAGTTTGCCACCATAAAAGGATCAGAAATGCAGGTTTTGTGCGGTTATTCAAGATGAAAAGCACTCTCATGAGCAATGTCTGGATAATCCCAGATTAAGTCATACTGTTATGAATGGTGGTGTGGACATACTTTGGAATAAAGGAATGCTGCCCTGTGCCAGTTGTGCAAAAGTGTAGTGCGCGCGTCTTTAATCTGGTGATCTTTCAATCTATTCCATGAAGCGACTTCCATTGTAATGTTGCGGGTGAGGAGGGTTCTTGGGTGCTTTCGATAAGACTAGTGTAACCATTCTTTTATTTCCACTCCTACGTCATGATGCCATTCATCTGTTTGGACACTGTCGAGCAACTTTGCGTAACACGGTCTAAATAGTCTACCTGGGCTTTCGATGGCACACTAAGGTTACAAGGTTACCAAAACAATCCTGAGCTTTACTTACACATCTCGACTGCATGGTTATTTTGCTCTTTCATTCTCCGGAGAAAGAGGAATGAGCAGGTCAATCATGACACTCCCTCCACTAAGTAAGGAAAAAAAGCTCGACTACAAACTGACTCCTGATGGATGTTGGTAACTGTGCTTTTAAAAAAGAAAATTAAAAAAATAGAGCCACTGTACTCGTTGCAGTGGCTCTCTCAATTTTTGTCGGGTCTGGCGACCTGTGTTGGTTATGCATGGTTATCAGGAGATCAGCCTCGCCGTCTCCTCTTCACGTGTC
>Ga0307942_1004559_pt1 | contig 10972 bp, 11 predicted proteins | sample OrgLakmetagen175_FD_201846 | JGI IMG/M metagenome (GOLD analysis project Ga0307942, IMG submission 201846) | Saline water microbial communities from Organic Lake, Antarctica - #175 | ecosystem: Environmental > Aquatic > Non-marine Saline and Alkaline > Saline | place: Antarctica: Organic Lake...
GCCACTGGCACGGCATGCCAGAGGTTGTGTGCTGCAATTGTCTTACAGGCTGTGTTGTCAGCAAAGCCTTACCAGTGTGGCTTATTGGTAAGCTAATTTTCATGGTTTACTGATCAAGTTACCAGAAAGCGCATTAATAATCGAAGGCTTACTGATCTGGGTTACCAGCAAGCAACCAAGAAAGCGTAGAAGAGGAAGCATTACCACTACTAGTTGGCTTATTGGGAAGCCTGGTTATATAATGGCCTACTGATCAGGTTACTAGAAGGCGAAGTAGTAGGCAAGGCTTACTGATCTGGGCTACCAGCAAGCAACCTAGCAAGCACCCTGTTGAGATTCAACACGGCTTACTATTGTGGCTTACTGGAAAGCCTGGTTATACATTGCCCTACTGAACAGTTACTGGCGGCTTACTAGTAAGCCACGCTTACCACTCGCTTACTTTGTGGTGGTTACCAGTAAGCGTATATCAAGGAACAATTAGCATTACTAGTGTGGCTTACTGGTAAGACTGGTTATATAATGGCCTACTGGTCCGGTTACTAGAAGGCGAAGCAGTAGTCAAGGCTTACTGATCTGGGCTACCAGCAAGCAACCTAGCAATCACCCTGTCGAGATCCAACACGGCTTACTAGTGTGGCTTACTGGTAAGCCAGGTTATACAGTGCCCTACTGATCGGTTACTGGCGGCTGACTAGTAAGCCACGCTTACCACTCGCTTACTTTGCGGTGGTTACCAATAAGCGTAGATCAAGGAACAATTAGCATTACTAGTGTGGCTTACTGGTAAGACTGGTTATATAATGGCCTGCTACTGATCAGGTTACAAGAGCGAAGGCGAAGTAGTAGTCTAGGCTTACTGAGCTGGGCTACCAGCAAGCAACCTAGCAATCACCCTATTGAGATCCAAAACGGCTTACTAGTGTGGCTTACTGGTAAGCCTGGTTATACAGTGCCCTACTGATTAGTTACTGGCGGCTTACTAGTAAGCCACGCTTACCACTCGCTTACTTTGCGGTGGTTACTAGTAAGCGGAGATCAAGGAACCAATTGCCTTACTAGTGTGGCTTACTGGTAAGCCTGGTTATTTCTTGGCCTACTGGTCCGGTTACCAGAAGGCGAAGTAGTAGTCGAGGCTTACTGATCTGGAATACTGTTAAACCGCCAGTAAGCCCAAAGAATGTGTGTTATACTGGCCTACTTGTCCACTTACCAGAAAGCTAAAAGTAAGTAGTGGTTACCAGTAAACCATGGTAAGCGTCTTCAGTAATCAACACACACAAATGTACGCTTACTGTCATCAGTTACTGTGGCTTACTGGTAAGCCACGCTTACTACACGCTTACTTTGCGGTGGTTACCAGTGTATAATTGGTAAGCCGGTAGTAAGCCTGGTATGCCAGACTGGTAACGTTATCTAACATTCCGACGCTGGGCCCTCAGGTAGTACCAACTCAACCTTATACGACCGCTTTTGCACACACACAGCCTCCAATGTCATCCAACTGTCACACAATTTGATGCTGCCACCAAGCAAGTGGGCGTAACAATGCACTCAAACAAATAGAACACGTCGTTTTCACACGGTGTGATCATTATTTTGACTGCTCAGCCAGCAGCTCTCACACCAATTAATTGCTCCTATGGGAGACATGGTGGTGTCGCCTAATTTAGGCGACTTTGAACTCACCTTCTTATACTGGCTGAGATACCTGTCGTCATCCTAGGGAAAGTCGCATGACAACTTGTCAAGTGTTAAACGGCTCATGGTGGTTGTCTCTGTTATGTAGCGTGATTTGCTCAGCGTGTGTAAGTCTAAGATGTGGCACGATTGATGTGTCGTGCACTTATAAGACTGCACGGAACGCAGGCGATAAAACACACCAGTGGCAGCAGTTAAACTCATTGAGTCAAAGTCAACATTTGTACTTGCACACACCCTGAAGCCTCCAAGACAGACCGCAACAGGCAAGGTGGTGTTGAAAAATACCGTTTGTTTTGTGGCTGCTCCTTGAGGGGGCATGCCGAAAAGGTGAAGAACAGAAGCCCTTCTGCACCCTTAACCCACGTACACACGCTTGCTGCTTAGCCTCCGAAGCCGTACAGGGTGCGTCCCTGGCGCTTGAGGGCGTACACCACGTCCAGGGCGGTCACGGTCTTGCGCTTGGCGTGTTCGGTGTAGGTCACGGCATCGCGGATGACGTTCTCCAGGAACACCTTGAGCACGCCGCGGGTCTCCTCGTAGATGAGGCCGCTGATGCGCTTCACACCACCACGGCGCGCCAGACGCCGGATGGCGGGCTTGGTGATGCCCTGGATGTTGTCACGCAGCACCTTGCGGTGGCGCTTGGCGCCTCCCTTGCCCAATCCCTTGCCTCCCTTTCCGCGTCCAGACATGTTTGATTGAGTGAGTGTTGGGGATGAGTGCTAAATGTTATATATTTTCTGCAACTAAGAACCTGGGCTTTGTACGGCCACAATGCGCGTGCAACGCGGTGGTCCTGCTGATTCCGAGTGCACGGCTCGCCAGGACCAGCTTTGTAAGCCAATTGCACGGTTAAAATACGATTGCTCACTAGATACATTACAATTCTAATCTTACACTTTCATCCAACAACTCAAACACAATGGCCCGTACCAAGCAGACCGCTCGCAAGAGTACCGGAGGCAAGGCCCCCCGCAAGCAGCTGGCCACCAAGGCCGCCCGCAAGTCCGCCCCTGCCACCGGTGGTGTGAAGAAGCCCCACCGCTACAGGCCCGGCACCGTGGCGCTGCGTGAGATCCGCAAGTACCAGAAGTCCACGGAGCTGCTCATCCGCAAGCTGCCCTTTCAGCGCCTGGTCCGTGAGATTGCCCAGGACTTCAAGACTGACCTGCGCTTCCAGTCCAGCGCCGTGCTGGCGCTGCAGGAGGCAGCAGAGGCTTACCTGGTGGGCCTGTTCGAGGACACCAACCTGGCTGCCATCCACGCCAAGCGTGTCACCATCATGCCCAAGGACATCCAGCTGGCCCGCCGCATCAGGGGAGAGCGTGCTTAAGCACTCTCTGTGCCAGGCTGCATGTTTGAGGGAGGGAGGAGCTTCCTTCCCTGAAGGCAGCAAACAAACGGTGTTTTTTAACACCACCCTCCATCGTTGACCATTTCTGAGCGCTCCAGTTTCCCATTGTAGGTGCTCTTATCACAATTTATTGCATTCAGGAAGCAAGTCATCTCTCTTCAAGGTCAAGGTGTCCTTGGGTGTGCTGATGACATGGCAAAATGCTCTGCTCGGAGAATGTTAAGGCCGTCACAGTCAACACTAATAAATTAATTTATACGCACATCAAGTTAATACCTTCACAATCATCAAAACTTACCGCAGTCATCCTGCGGGGCATGAATTCATATGCATTGCGGTGTGAAAAGGAACTGCCAGGGAACAAAGGCAGGTGTATGTGTAGTAATGTAGTAATAGTGTCACGTGGATTTCCTTCATCTGATAGTTTGGACTGAAGTTGTGAGATCTAGGGTGGTGCGTAGTCAAATGGATGGTGAGAAAAAACTACTAACGCACTTTCATATGCTTCCTGAAGAAGAACTTTCTGGCTTCATGTTGATTAAAGTTCAAGCCAGCGTAAACACATCTGGTCAAAGTACGTGCTCCTGGTGCCAGTTACACGCACTCCTTTTCTCCATGCATCTTGCCGCTCATACCCCAATTAGCATGCAAGCCACAAAATCGTGTTTGCTGGGTCTTGTACATTGCTGTGTCAGTAAATAGCTATGACAATGCGCCTGTTGCTTGCAAAGCTGGCTTGACCGTCAAAGCTGGCTTGACGCACCTCCGGTGTCTAGCTATGTGGTGGTGCAGCCGCTGGCACTGCTTCGTTTAAGAATCTCTGTGTTCAGACCAAGCTTTTTCTGCTGGTTATACTTTAGCTCCCTTTTTGGCTTCCAACTTCTCGCCTGCCAGTGATTCTCCAACTTTCCTTCTATCATTCCGTCTCTCTTTTTTCTTTTTAGGCGTTTTCCCTTTCGCCTAAGTAATCATATTACTAATAACTGTGAGGTTACAGGCTTTTTAACAAGCTTCCGCTCAGATGCCCCTGAGGCATGGTATATAGCGTTGTAACCTTGCCTTACCTGCCTATGATAATGCACCTGTCGCAACTGGCTGCCTTGTAGCGCCCCTGATGACAAGTTCTAAGCCAGCTGTCAGCAAAATCACTGGCTAGTAACAGCTATATTACTGATAACTGATAACACTGCCTCCCCAGTCCCAGCCGTGTTTACTTTGATCCCTGACAGCATGAAGTAGGGGGCTGGCAGGTCAAACGAGAAACAGCGCTTAAAAGCTACTATTGAATTAGTTTCTGCAATGTCACGCCCAATCAATGGCAGCGACGAATTGTGGGACAAAGCAGTATATGGCCCATACCACTTGCAACCCATGCTTTAGCTGGCACCATGTTTCGTCATGACAACTGATTGAGTCTCTCCTTTGCAGTCCCCAGCCTTTGCTCGAGGGAGACTCGACCTTATCTCAAAATATTTCTTCAATAAACTGGCTCTACAGCTTATTGAGCGAGACCAGGCAAAGCAACCTTAACTGAAAAGAAAATCACACGAATTGTCACTGCCACCGATTGGGCGTAACAGTACGTCTTGAAACAAAATCTTTCGCGTGGCAGTTAATAAGAACCACCATTACAAATGTACTGTTTGGTAATAACGCACTTCATGATTTACAGCTTTAGAATCAGTGTGGATCAGTCTGACAGTGTGGAAGAATCGTTATACCTCCTCTGCAATTGCCAAGATATTTGTCTCTGTTAATACAAGTTGGGTTTTGTCTAAAACCTAGATTTAACAGAAAGTATCTGCACTGTAAGAAAGGCAAGCAGCGCGCTTCAAGGAAAGACAAAGAAATGTTCACTCTACAAAGCTAGAGTCCCACCACTTCCTGCTCTACCGAGATGCTAAAATAATCAATTTGATTGGGACGAGGTTAAGTAAAATGTCCAAAAGACATCACGCGTCTACTAATAAAACTGTGTCCGTGACACAGTTTAGCATTGAAATTGGCTGTGTGCTCCAATTTTTCTACAGGGGCATTTTTAGGACTTAGAAATTAAAAATACCAACAGGCGTACTTGTACATTAGCATAACCAGAGCAATCCTCAAGCATAGCTTGGCACAATCACTTACAACACGCAAACTCAACGACACAAGAACCACACACCCGTTTGCAGGCTTATTGACGCCGCTGCTGCTTAGCAGGCGGCTGAGATAAGTGGCTATGCTTTGCTGCTAGGTTGGGTTTCATGGACGGCGGCGCCTGCGGCCGTAGCTCCTCTTCTCTTGCAGGCCGCTGTGATAGAGGAGAGGAAGATTTACACTTATCAGACTCGTTCATTATCGTGTTAGGTCACCGCACTTGATAAGCAAAGGTGTAAATATTCGTGCACAAAGCATGCGGTAATGACACGGCTATTAAGAAGTTGTATTCTTGATAATCGAATTTGAAATGGAAGAGAGAAAGAGGCAGCTGCCTGTGCAATTGCTTGTTCCTTCCAATTCCACACCTGCACAAACAGCCGGTCCTCGTCGTTGGAGTGCAACTTGGGAGGCTTGAGCTCTCCTACAGCCTTGCCTGCAAACACAAGAAACAAAAAACAATGACCAAAGAGGATACGGAGTCACCAGCCACCCTGTTGAAACAGTGCTGAAAACACAGGACACACGCACACCATGCGCACACGCAGGTGTCTGCAAGGTACTACACAATGATGAATTGAAACGCAGTCACCGCTACGCAAGGTGACAAGCGACAAGTCAGAAAGCAGACAAAAGTCACGACACTCACTGCCTCCTTTCTTAGTCATGAAATCTCTCCAGCCTCCGACACGCGTCTCCCGAGTCGCCTCCCACTCTTTCTCTGTCTTCTTCTTGTCCTTCGCCTTTGAGCGCTCCTCTTTCTCCTCCGACTCCACGCGCGAAGTTTCATCCTTGAGCTGCACAGGGTAATTGCGTGGAGCGGTTGATGGCAACAAGGCACATGTCACATGTCGTCAGATGCCTCAGCGCCAACACAATCAGGTACACCTTACCTGTGCGTAATTTGCGCTATAATAGAGGCTTGAATTGTTGACCAGATCCACAATGCTTTAAACTTTCACTGAAAGTTTCAGCAGGGAAGTCTTATGTCATATCTTGACTAGCATGAAGCATAAGACTCGGACCAAATCACACGCTGTTATACAGGTTCTGACCATGCTTATCAATATTTCATCATATTGGCTAATTAAGTGTGTGCACAAAGGCTATAACTTTTCAAACCTAGTCACAGCCACGAGTCAAGTCTTGTGGTACGATGGCAGTACGCTGAACTTTAAAGCGAATTAGTGCACTCGCCAGGGAGTCAGTACAAAGCCTGCCTGTTACTGAGTGCCTCTTCTGTTGCTGCAATGCAGCAGATTCATAAACATCTTGCTTCTGTCACTCACTCTTTTTGTGACTTTTCGTTTCCGCCATTCCATGTTTGCCAGTAGCTCTCGCGCCTTGAGCTTCCATTTTTCTCTGAAATCCTCACTTTTTTCCCACTCAGCCTCTACGCCCTCCCGGCCAGCCTGCGCTCATGCATAGTCAGTGTACGCTTTTGGTGTACGTGTGTGTACGTGTGCGTATTTACATTTGTTTGTGCGTTATGGTACTCGTCGCTATCAAACATTATTGAGGTTACAAAGAGCAAATAATTCAAAATGGTGAAAAATGATGAAAATTAATTGTACAACACCAAACCTTAGCGTACTCATTCCGCACCCCAAATTCAGAAATATTTAGTAGAACCCCGCACCTTCCCGCACACCTATAATGTATATTTTAGCCCATCCCGCATCAACCCCGCAGGGCCTTTAGCCCTTTTCAGCACCATTAAGCTTCACAAACAACCTCAATGAATGAGAACACCACAAAAGGGCAAAGGAAAGCAAACATGCTGCATGCTGGTGCTCTCTAGTCTGCTGCTGCCCACATCTCAAGATTTGCTTCCTCTTCCTCAAGCCACTATCACTGCTGCTGCTGCTGCTGCTGCTGCTCGTGCGTGCTGATGGTGTTGCTCGGGTGCGGTTTTTATTGGCTGCCTCCTTTGCCAGCAGCTCAGCCCGTTCCGCTTATGCTTGCTGGCTCGGACTGTTCAATGCCAGCTGCTCCTCGGCCGTCGCTGCGGCTTGCTTTCTGCTGGAATCCCCCCACGGGAGCAATTGGTGCTGGGACTGGTGCTGCTGTACATGAGGCTGCTGGGTGGGGCTGGGGGTCCCTCACTGTTCATGACTGGCAGCGACCCAAAAAGGGTTATTTTCACCAACCCCGCACAACCCCGCAGGGTCTAAATATTACATATATTCATATATTATTAATACCACAGGGCAAAAAACGTCATTTATACAGGGTGTTATCCCTAAGGTACGGTAGGTAAGACCTGATTTTGTAAGATTAGGTATGGCCAATACGCACCACTCTACATCCATAGTTATCCAGTTGAAGGCACAAGGCAAGGCCTTATGAGCACAAGAGGAAACCATTGCATAAACTTATGGTAAGCAACATAATTGGCCTGCCAATTTAAAGGAGACAGAAAATCTGACTGCAGAGATTTGACACCATCGATTACATACGACAGGCACACAAACAAACACACAAACACTGCATACCTCGCTGAGGAGGCCTTTGACGCGTACTAAGTTGTCATGCTTTGTTTCCTTTTTGCGCTCCTTGCGCACGTTTTCTGCAAAGGTGCAAGGATCCCAGGGAGTGACACAAATGCTTGAGCAAAGCATGAGGTTTGGAGCAGAAGATATCAAAGCAAGGTATGTGTTGCAAAAGGAAGTAAAGCCACGAGATAACTTTGAAGTGGGTCTGAGCGTGTTTGTAATTACAGCAAGCATGGCAGCACCACTGTGTGTTTGCGTGAGAGAGTGTGTGTGTGCGTGTGCGTGTGCGTGTGTGCGTGTGTGTGTATGCCCGTGCGTGTGTATGTATGCCAGAACGGTAATGCGCATGTAACGTCCATGAACCATTGGTCACATATAGTAAATGAATACTTAATTGGCCTTAAACACCCTGCAAGCTGAAGCAGGTCCAATAGATGCTAGCATGAAGAAGAAGAATCGGGCCAGTCCATTCCTGACATCTAGGACTTGCATAGGTTGATCACGTCCAATTTGCTCCACTCCATTTTACTAAGTTTCTTGTCAAATTTTCTTACAACAAGAAACTCCAGCAAACTCTACATACCTAGTGCCATATCCAGAACTTGCTTGAGCCGCTCCCGGTTTCCGTCGTTGTTCAACTCTTTCTGGGCCTCTCCCAACACTGGGTGCACAACATCAAAAGGGCATCATTCATTACCATGGTCGTGCGCACACACATGCATACACGCTCACACATACAAAAAAGCAGACAGGCCATTAAAATGCAGCAAATGCGTGAGCAGCGCCAGGCCTGCACAACGACCTTGTACATGAAAGGAAGCCCACCCTCACGTGCATCAAGAAAGAGTGGCTACACAGCCTGCACTCACAGTCAAAGGCGGTGGACGCTTGAGGGTGGCTGCACTTGTCAGGGTGCACCATGAGGGAGATCTTGCGGTACTGGCGCCTCACATCTTCAGGGCTGGCATCAAAGGGCAGGTTCAGCCTTTCATAAGGATTGAGCTTGAAACTCCAAAGGATCCTGCATCGGCAGTTGAGGTGTGATTGGACACAGCAGGTGCTACTCATGAAAGACAGAGAGGAAAGCTTGGAACAGGAATATGGTGGGACGTTGAAGGAGGTCGTCCCAAAAGAACTTCCTGATAGATGTTGCCTTACAACATCGGAGGGCCGTAACTAAATAAGCTTCAGTGTATTAACATTACAACGTCTTAGTCAGAGATTAATAAATGATTTGTGACCATGCCTGTACAAAAGTGGAATTCTATGGCCATCACCAAGATTTGCCACTCAAATATGCGCGTGTCTAAACGCGTGTGTAGTTTGTTTGTGTAAAAGGGGTGCGAGAGCATGCGCACACGTGTGTGTGTGTGTGTGTGTGTGTGTGTGTGTGAGAGAGAGAGAGAGAGAGAGAGAGAGAGAGAGAGAGAGAGAAAGTATGTGTGTGTGCACTGAACATAAGCACATCCTCACATCCTATAAACATAGGATGTGCGGATGTTTATGTATGTGCATGTATGGGGCGTGTGTGTTTTGTAAATGTGTGCATGCTCATCTGAGTCTATTGCATGCACGTGTGTACTTTCTAGGCATAAGCCGTGACTGTTCTTCTTGAAGGTCGCATGCGGATAAGTATTGCATGCGTATGTGTGAGTTTTTGTGTGCGTGTGTGCATGTGTGTGTGTATATGTGCGTGTTGCGTGTGTGTGTATGTGTGTGCGCTTTTGTATAAACTGCACTACCTCAGTGCACTAACTCAGTTAACTGCCTTTAAAGTCTTCCTTTTACATGCTTGTGTGCGTGTGCCGAAAGACTGACCTGTTGACCTCATTATCCCTGTCCACATCCTTGAGCTCTCCCCAGAAAGCCTACGCGTGCGACGTGCAAGCGGTTACCTATATGTTAATGCGTGCAGGTTCATGCATGCTGGGGTGGTCCCAGTGTATTCAGTACACACCTTCAGGACGTCGTCATCTATTGGCTCTGGAGCTTGAGACGTAGGCCCTGCCTCTTGACCACCTGTCAAAGCCAGAGCAGTGGAAGGCCGGTCCCCCCCTTGCCCTGACTCCTGGTGCGGTTGATCCTCGTGCTGCTTTCCCTCTTCCATTGTTACAAAGATATGTGTACTTCCTTCAATAAAATTGCGTATAGCGAAAATCTGGAGTAGAAAGTATCACGGCATGCGTGGGAGAGGTAGCACGGCAGATGCAAAATACCTGCAAATTTAATTATATGTCATATAGGTTTGAAGGATTTTTCGTGCGAAGACGAACGGTCCTCATGACACAACACTCGTGGAAAGTATTGATACAAATTTGTATGGCATGTGGCATCGGCGTTCGATCTTAATCATTCCTTTTTGCCAGTAGACTCGCCATTCCCTTTTCTTTACCACCTATGTATGCCTGCTACAGGTTGCCTCGCAGAAGAGGTGTAGATTGACACGAGTTTGCTTCATTTTCAGAATAGAAGGCCCCTATGCACATTAGTTGCCGGTTTGCGGTTCTAGGCATCGAGCAGGTACCTACTTTGCTGGTTAAAAGCAGTACCAAAAGATTAGAGGTGGTTGAGCGAGGTGCTGCTCAGGCAGTGCTTTGCACAGATAGAGTAGGCTGCATGGTGGTAGTTGTGCTCCTCTGACAGAGGTTAGGGGTACCTGCTCTCTCTGCTTTTCAACGTGTGGGTTTATGCTTGATTTTTTCCCCAGGTGGGAGGGTTTTCCAGGCAGACTTCCTTTCTTTTTCTGACTTATGGTTTATGGTGGGGAGATTGTGAGTCTCTTTCCCTTAATCAATGCTAGATGTCTTACCACTAGCGTTGATTTTTCTTCTTATATGCTGGAGTGAGCAACAGCACAACAAATTGGGCCGTGCTTAGAGAGTGCGGTCAGGAGCCCTTGCAAATTTTCTGGTTCTGTGCTTCCATCAGGTATTTAATAGTATGCTTAATTCCAACAGTGAGACTCTACGTCGTGTGCTGAAGGCAGATTTGCATCTTGCTTCTTTTGATAGTTCTCGCTGGTCTGCTCAAGTCTCAAATGCGTTCAATGGACTGCAAGGTAGTGCAATGTTCAAAGAGAAAATGCTGAGAGCCACACAGGTTCCCATGCAAGAGTTCATTTGCGATCTGCGTTTCAGACATGTGAAGGTATGGAGGGAAGCTCATTTTTCATGTCCTCGCGCAGTAAACAAGAAAGCAGTGACGTATCACAAGTGGTGTGGGAGTTCTGAGAGTGGTCCTAGAGGTTCTCCTTTTTCTATCCCCTCCTACTTGTACAAGG
>Ga0307942_1004560_pt1 | contig 10970 bp, 8 predicted proteins | sample OrgLakmetagen175_FD_201846 | JGI IMG/M metagenome (GOLD analysis project Ga0307942, IMG submission 201846) | Saline water microbial communities from Organic Lake, Antarctica - #175 | ecosystem: Environmental > Aquatic > Non-marine Saline and Alkaline > Saline | place: Antarctica: Organic Lake...
TGTAATCTGAAATCATTCTCAACAGGCTGTTTGAAATGTTGCTCAAGGTGTGCAGTCCAAGCATCAGCAGAAATGGGAGTAGTGTCAACGCGTTTTTGAGCCTTCATCATTTTGTATATATCAGCGACACGGACAGAGGAGTGCAATTTGCCCAGTTGCAATTGTACACGCACGGCAGCTTGTGTCCTATTTCACTAGCACTCCATGATTTTTAACCATCTCCACTGCCTGATTTAGAACCACTTCCACTGCCTGATCTAGGGCCACATCCACTGTTTGTCCTATTCACTACCACTGCTTGATCCAGAACTGCTTGATCCGGAGCCGCTGCCCCTACTTCCCCTTCTGCCTTTGCCCTTCCCTTTCTTCTTCTCTTTCCTCTTCGCGTTGCCTTTGCCCTGTGCGAGAGATATGGCAAAGGGTGTGAGAACTATTGCACTTCAAGCAGTTTGGCAGTGAGTCCCCTAGCAAAAGAATCAAGACCAAGCGCTCTGAACTCAAGGTAACCTGATCAAAGCCACCCTGCTGAGGCCTTCAATGCAGCATGACCACTCACCACCCAAACCTACCCACGTTTGCATCTGCACCCATGCATACCTTTCTGGGACGGCCTCCACTTTCTTCATCCATTCTCATCTTTTCCATCTGCATTTCCATGCGCTTGTGCTCCAGTTCCATGCGCTGGATCTCAAGCTTCATCTTCAGCTGCAGTTCAAATGTATGTCCGCAAGCACGTATGAGTCAAGTCTATGCTGAAGGTCAATCGAGTTATTTGTGTCCAGAAAACTCGTCACAGCAGTGCACCGTTAGGTGAGCTTTGGACTCAAGTATGTCCATGATGTTCTTTATCCATTTGGCAATGTGTTGTGGCTAATGAGGTATCGCTTTACTGCTCAATAGGCACTCTTTCTCTTTGCAATTTTTGCAAATGATGACTCAATACTGCAAGGTTTGAAAAAAAACAATTAATAAACCCCAATGCGAGCAATGCGAGGGGGGCAACACATAATTAATAAACACAATGCGAGCCTATGCGAGAGCCCTCTGGCCCAACGAGCTGCACCAACATGTGTGCGCGCGTACGTGGCGTGCTTGCACATGTGTGCGTGCGTGCGCGTACGTGCGTGTTTGTGTGTGTGCGTGTGTGTGTGCGTGCACGTACGTGTGAGCGTGCATTGCGTATGTGCGTGTGTGTACAGTTGTGTACATACATGCGTGCATGCATTGTGTACTTGTGTGTGCGTGCGTATGTGAGTGCGTGTGTGTGCGCGTACGTGTGTACGTACGTGTGTGTGTATACATGTGTGTGTGCATGCTGGTACGTGTGTGCATGCGTGCGCTTACGTGCGTGTTTGTTTGTGTGCGTGCGTTTATGTGTGTGTATTTGTGTGTGTGTGTGTGTGTGTGTGTGTGTGCGCGTGCGTGTGTATACAGTTGAGTACGTACGTGCGTGCGTGCGTTGTGTACTTGTGTGTGTGTGTGCGTGCGCGTACGTGTGTGCATGCACGTAGGTGTGTGTGTATGTGTGTGTGCATGCGGGTACGTGTGCGTGCGTGCGCATGTGAAGGGAATGAAAGCGCCCTTCCTCTTGGTGTCCTTCCTCCCCAAAAGAGGGCCAGCCTTCCAAGTTGCTTGTCCACCTTGGGGGCCTTGAGGGGCAGCTTGGGAGGCCTGTACCCGTTTACGCTTCAACTTAAATATATAACCCCGATGCGAGCTTTGCGGGGCCCTTGTAACTTAGTTATTTAAATGCTCCCGACACACTGCGAGGGGGTAAAAAAATTTGCGTAGCGCGGTGATATAAGTTCCATACGGTATCATAAAACTTGCAGAGTCAAACACGCCACTACATCATGTTTACTTTACAGACGTGAAGCAGCGGATTGCTGCATGTAAAGAATTATGTCAGAAGGAGATGCAATAAGGCACATGCCACAGGATGCATTTTTAAACCCATCTATTCTCCTTCTCATTTGTTCTCTTTTCTGCTTTGACGAGAACAACATACCCACGGGGCACTTTGACAGTGGCCCAGATCCTTACACAGGGGCTGAGCGCTGAGTAGGAGCCCGGTTGAACTCAAACCATTATCCTCAATCTCACACCTGCCCTGATTGTGACCGCAAAGCTTTCTCTTTGTTTCACTGGTTCAAACTCACCGCCTCCATTTTTGCAGCTGCCTCCTCTTCGGCTGCTGCAACTGCATCATCATCTTCGTTGTCCTGCATGGCAAACAACATAAATGCTGGTATGGAATCATAATAGTGTCGGTTTGGCATCTTGCCACCAGGCTCTAAGAAGCAGCCACATTCCAAGATCCTGAGCAAGAAACACCAAGGACTGCAGTGGACTTGTATTCATAATAGTATCCCTCTGCTCATGCGATCCTCCCTGCCGTTTGCCAAATCCTAAATGCACACCTCTGCCTCCTCGTCCTCCTCCGCCTCTGCTGCTGCCTTCCTGGCCAACTGCGCACCTCATGGGCACAAAAAATCAAAATAATTAGGTTGTGTACATGTGGAGGTAAATTGTGCCTTGCTGGGAAATAAGCAGGAGGGGGGACATGAACACAACGTTGTGCCCCTTTTAACATGCTGCAGCTTAGCACGCACATTCCCTTACGCCCTCTTTCACTAACACCCACTTATCAAATGGCTGTTCAGCATGCGTGCCTGCTCTGACTTAAAAGCCTGCTTTCTGTTGTACAAGACGACTTAGCAATCCACCAATCCTGCATTTACACGTACAATTGTGCACTCTCCGTCCAAGCACAAGGTGTTCTCACCTCTTACCTCAAACATGAACTGCCCCCAGACTTTGCTTTCTCTCAACACTCCCGTGCGTATCTCTTAACTGCTGCTTTTCGTGCCCCTTATTCCCTGTACTCTTTACTGCTGCTCTTCGTGCCTTACCCCTTCTCTAGCATACCTCTTGCATCACTCACAAAAACATCTGCCTCATCAATAGCAAAGCTTGCCTCTTTAATTTACATACAAGTTGTGTCCGCTGGACACAAGAAGCTTCAGCAGCCAACCTTCCAAATGTACGGTTGTATGTTGTGTACATGCAACACCTCTGCCCACCCCTACAACACAAAAAAGTCCTGCTTCCTCTAACAACATCCACGTACCCGCTCTTTGCGTGCTTTCACTGCTGCTGCTGCTTCAGCCGCTTCAGCTGCTTCTGCTTCAGCCTCAGCCTCTGCATAAACGGGCGAGACACTTGGTGTGTACCATGAGCAGATCTGTGTTGATGTGTGTCTTCGCCACTGTGCGTGTTTGTCTGCTTCTGTTTAGCCCTCTGAGAGTAGAACGCACTGCTTGGTGTTGACCAATTATGTGTGTATGCACAGCTGTACGGTGCGCAAGTGTATTTCATGGTTGTTGTTTTTTCCTCTTCCTGGACCTCAGAAGAGTTTTATACCATTGGATGTTCTGCATTTTGCATGTAATTATGTTATGTACATTAGTTGGTGTGTGCCTGTCAGTGTGACGGACATTCCCCCCCATTTCAGGAGCAACGTATTTGACCAAAACTTCTCCAGACAGCCTCCAAATTTTTCCTTATGCAAACACGCTTCTTCACCGGCCTTATAATCAGGTCGCAGTCAATTTGATCTGATCAATAATGAACAATGACGGTCTTGACATCTCTTTCTGGTTCAGCTTGCTTTTTGTCTTTGAGTGCATGAGAAATGGCACGACCAGGGATGTGAATGAACTTGAGTGCAAGAGGAATGGCATGACAGGGATGTGAGTTGATTTGAGTGCACCACAGATGGCACGAATAGGGATGTGAATTGACAAGACCACCTGCGTGGCAACTCTTTTCGCATCAGTGGTGGATCTAGTTTGGTTTGTGTTTGCTGGCTTCCCCATCAACCTATCCCTTACAGACGATGTAAAGTACCGCCTAAACATTTGCTAATCCCTTGTGGGTATTGCAACTTTTCTGGGTAGCTAAATTGGTGAGGCTTTGCAAAGCTAGCATTAGGTGGAAATAATTATGTTGTGCGTGAACAGGGATGAACGGAAAAGGGCTGGGAGGGCCTTACAAGCCAAGGGCCCCCAGGGGCACATACGGCTTGGCATTACCAACTTCTTTGAGCCCAGTCATCAGACAGCAAGTAAGAAGCGGGCAGCAGAGGAGCAGGCAGCAAATACACACAAACAGCATGCACATAAACAAGCACGCACACACACATACACACAAACACACGCAGCTCTCACCCACAGCAAACCTGCGATTTCATGGAAGAAACATGGGAGGGCACGCCCCTTGTAAGGCAGTTTATTGCAGGCAAGAGTCACTTCAGTAAGTACATACCTGCAGCTTCCTCTTCTTGAATCTTCTGCAGTGCCTCCTCTGAAAGCTGTGGCACTTCTTCTTCCTCCTACACAACGAGCATGTGTGTGGAACAAAAACGTACATAGCTCTCATCTCTCATCGTGTTCAGCTTTGCGTCGCATATCCTAAATTGCAGCCTTGTTCCAATCAAAACACAGCTTATCCTGAATTGCTGTCCTTGTTTTATCGGTGTTCTGGTATTCATTGCCCTGTGGACCCTTTTCACAACACTCGTGGCCCTCGTGGCAGAGAGGCCAACCGCTCACACAACACTTGTGACCCTTATGCAACCTCGGGTGGCCCTTTTCTCTAAGCAGCACTCAATTAATGTGTCCTCAGTCACCCCAAAAAAGCCCATGCCTTCCCAAAGCACCCTCTACGACCCTGCACAAAAACATTGCTTGCAACTCTCCTCTGCAACCCCTTCACTCTTTCTCTCTACCCTTGAGGCCCTCTGCGCACCGCAGCCTCGTAGACCTCCTTGCCAGCCCTCCTGGCACTCTCAGACTCAGCGACCTTCAGTAAGGACAAGATGACCTTGCCAGCTTTCTTGGCAGAGACCGCATGTTCATCCAGCAGCCGGAACCGCAGGGTTTCCTGCAGTCAAGAGATCTCTTGTTGCAAGTGTGGGTTTTGTAATAGCAAGTCATGCAAGCAGAGATCAGTCAGTCAAAGCACAGCATTTTTGTCATGAGTCAAACTTGTGACGTGCTAATACGAACACTTCTGAGGTTGTTAAATGTTACACATCCCTTTGCCCTTGGAGCTTGGAGCACACGACTTTTATGTGTCACAGATGGAAATCCGTCAGGATAACATGCACACACACATATACATGCACTGTCAGGATTGCAAGAGGCTCACTTCATTTTTGGATGGAACCACATATACACACACACGCACACACAGAAATACACACATTCCCACTCACACACACACATTCACACTCACATACACACACATACACATACACGCACGCACACACATAAACAAGACCCACCCCATACTCCTCCATGAAGAAGTTGCAAACCCTGTGCATATGCGTGTGAGAAAACAAGTGTGGAACAAGTAAAAATACACTTATGTCTGAGCAAGTGAGAGGCACTGAAGACTCCAGGCAAACAGCAGGACGGTTGATAACCCTACCGTGCGCCATGTAGCGCATTTTCATATCTGATCTTATAACTCATTCAGGTATGGGTGATACAAAATTTGCGTATTTTACATCGTATTCATCATCGTATTTAAGAATCTTATACCCATCCCTAGATATAATTTGAGTCTGGCTGAGACCAGTCAGCAATCAGCCAAACAACCAGGCTGAAATTCCCTCATTGTATCCACACGCATTTTACTTATTTTTTATGATCCATGATCCTTCAATGTCACTAGCAGGTAAACCTATGTGTCAAACACCACCACCGCCCACAACAAGGGCGCCAGCCGCTGTAAGTGAACCAGCCTGGTGGGTGCATATGTCAGTGGAGTGGAGTGTACACATACACAAGATGCACGTGTTTGCTCCCACATCACCTGTGCATGACGGCCCTCCTGCTAGCAATGATGCGTGTTATCATGTCCACGTCTGTTCCAGCCCCTGCAAAAGGAGACGACATGGGGACGGCAGAGGAGGTCATTTGGGGCCTAGAGTACTCCTACGTGACTTGCAGTGCCTGCCCCTTTTGTCCACTGAAACATAGGGTTGGCCAGAACCATACATTTATAGGTATATACGGTGTATATACGGAATTTTTGGCAGGGAAATTATCATACATACGGTCATATACGGTGTGTATATACGGCTCTGGCCAACCCTACTGACACATGATGTGAGGGTGCAACGCTTTTGCATGCACGCTTTGAGCCTTCAGCTTTTGATCCCTTACTCACTGAATCGGCCAGAAGTCTACAGCGGCACTGATTATTATCGCGTCAATACAAATGATCTGCCGAATCTCTTGCGTACACAAGTGTGCATGGTTCTTTTAGGGGTCAGCTTATTAGGGGTTTAGCAAACTCTCTTCTTCCTCAATTTCCATTGCATTGCAGAGTGGAAACACATAACAGGTGGCCTGCTCACCTACCTCAAATGCACAAAAGCCATCTCAAATTGAACCCAATCTAACTTCACACTGTTGCTTATATTATAAGCTACCAGAGCATGTGCTCAGATTTATTTAAGCCGCCCTGCGTAAGGAATGACAGGACTAAATGTACACGTCGTGTACCTTCAGTTTGAGATGGCCTGCTCACCTGAAATAGCCCAGTCCAGCTCTGACGCATAGTACCTGAAAACAAATATGCACATGTGTTTAAATGCACGCAAGCAGGCATCCAAATGCATTTCTGGATAAGTCAGGTACCAAGCAAACTGCCGTATTACAAAGGTACAAGCAAACCCTGAGTGTCCGAGAATCTGAGCAGCGACCCGTTTGCCATGTTTCACATCGCAAGCATCTTTGTGGCAACAAGTGTGCACGGAGGACACTGACGGCTTTAATCCCATGCATACCTCCTCGCGTCTGAATTATAGTACATGCAAACTTGGTGGGAACCGACAGCTTACACCTCCACACAGCACGCTTCAAGCCACATAGGAGGCAACAAAAAACAAGCTAAGGAGACAACAAACTACGTTCGTTCCTTGTACCCACTTGTCGTGCTTTGTAATCATTGCGTTCATGGTGGCTGCTAGCACGCCTCCAGTCTCCTCACACACAGCGGTGTACAAGGTCTGGCCGTGCGTGCGTCCATATGCTCGGTTCAGCTTGTAGACATAGCTGCAAGGTACAAACATCACGAGTAGGGGCAATGTGTTTGTGTGTGTGTGCACGTATGCATGTGAGCGTGAATGTGTGCGCTTTCATGCAAGCTAACAAGGGCTGAGATCTGACCTGATCTCAAACGATAAGCCATGCATTATATTCTAGGTACTCAAGTGACGCATACATGCATCATTAGTAGGGTTAGCCAGAACCATGCATATACGGTGTACATATGGTATTTTTGCAGAGGGGGCTGACTGAGCCAAAATAAAGGGTCTTTTTAAAATGTGAATTGAGCACGTGCGTTCTAAGTTGCTATGTTTAAGCTTAGCACCCAGAGGTAGCCCTTGCTCTAAACTTTTGACAGCACCTGAGCTTGAACAGAGCAACTTAGGGCGCACGTGTCTGATTTCTGCGGCGTGGACCCCACTTTTCACCACAAAGTCTTCACAGCAGATCACCCACTCCACCAAATGGCATACTTTCGTGTGGTATAGAGTTGTTGTAATAAACGAATATGATTGCAAAAAATATTAAGTGAAAAGATGAAGTGCGTGGTGATGTGGCTCAACATGTGCTGTTTTCCCATAAAAAGGCCCAAATTAGGGTTTGGGCAGTCAAAGTGAGCTTTGACCCCCGTCAATTTGCGCACACTGTGACTTACATGGATATAAGCACATCCTCGTGCAGCTTACAATATCAGCTTTCATTTAAAGCCAGGATGGTGTCAGTTGGCTGAGTGGGCAGTGAATGGCTGGATTCAGAGTGCAAAAAGGGCACATATTTAGACATTTCCTCAGTCAGCCCCCTCTGGTATTTTTGGCAGGGAAACGACCAAAAAGATGGTGCATATGTACGGTGTAAATTGTTGTCTGAGTAAGCGAGGCATTAGCAGCTTATGTTGTTCTCGTGCCTTTTCTGCTTGTTCGTCACGACAAATCATGGTACCAGCTTAAGCGTGGATTGCAAGTATGAGCTATACTCCCTTCTCCGCTTCTACCCGGCCCGCTGTACTGGCATTCCCCCCTGCTGCTATAGTAGCTACCGTGTGTGCTTCCGCTGTGAAAGAGCTTGCGCTGGGCGTCTGGGTTCTGCCAAAAGCCCCCCATAAAGAGTGAGTTTAACGTCTCCTCCCTCTCCACGCGAGAAGGAAGCGACGGCTCAGCAACGCACCGAGGAGATGGTTATTAGACAAGTCTGAGAAAAGAGCGAGTTTGTTACAAGAGGACCATTTAAACTGGCCAAACAACCATATAACCGTGGAATTATTAAACCGTTACATCGTTTAAATCCCAGGGGAAACCACACGCCTCGTCCATGCCACTGATTTAGCATGACATGTTGAGTAGGGAAAGTGTCTACACAGTACTTACTTTTGATTATATGTACTATGTGTCGCGTTTGGTTGGATGTATGTCTCTTGAATTCATAGCCAGGGGTATGATTGGCAGCGTCATCTAGGTTATCACGGGCAACTCTTCTTGCATTATTGGCACACCTAGTTTAATATGTATTTGTTGGGTTTTGTTTGGGGCGAGGTTGCTGGGTCGGCGTAACTCTGGTTGCATCTGGCTTGCTAAATTTCCGCCGCGGTTGTGCATTGAGGTTGGAAGGTAAGAGCCAGGTTGGAATCAGTCCTATCTGTGTCTCTTTTGAAGGCGTTGAAGGCTTCACGACTGCCTACATCTGCTTGTGCTAGCAGGCATGCACCCTGTGTACATTGTCGTCATAAGTTGTGCAGAGCCCCACCAAAACCTCCCCAAAGCATGCTGATCTTGTCTCACCATCCCTTTAACCATAACATCACAACAGATGGTAACATTGTGACTGTATCCTCAAAGGGCTACCGTACAGCCTGGTGCCGCTCAATTATTGATGCCATGCTTAGTCTTTGTGCTGCAGCCACTATGGGCTGCCTGCACTTCAATCACGAGTCATATATCGTGTGCAGTAGGCCTCCATTGGGCTAGCTACGCCAACAGTGGCTGAAGTTCCACCACTTCACGACCTAATAATCGTGGTTCATCTTTTTCTTGCCATCGCATTGCATTGGAGGGCTTGATATTGCTAGTAGTAAGGAGCGCAGCACAGTTTTGCTGGCTGGCTTCTTAATTCAAAAGCCACAACAAAAGAAGTGATTGTGTCGTCAGCATATTTGGAGAGGCTGGGCCGAGGGGAAGACGAGACTTCTGACGTAGGTGACAATAACTCCTTTTGTGCCCGCATTGCTGCTAGATCTTGCCGCTTAACCTGGGAGAATCGCCACCTTGTACTTCAACACCCTAAATAGCAGCTGACTGGTCTTGACAGCAAGTACTACAAGAACAGAGCAGCATATTTCCTTTTTTGTGCGTAATATGTAATGTACAATTCAACTCAATGACGAAGCGAACCTATAAAGCAATGATGTGTCAACTCTTTTCATCTCACGCGATTTTCTTCTCAATGTCGTCATGTGGTCTGCGCCAAAATTTTCTTCCTCCCTCTCTTTAGAAGTTGTCTTTGGCCTCCCGAATTGCCTGTGATTGCAGGATCAATGAAACCTGTTAAGCTGCGTTTGCATGTGCTTTGATTGAGTAGTAAAATCCAACAATGAGGAAGAATGCATATGTAGGTGGATTGCAAATTGGAAAGACCTTAGGGAAAAGGACAAGTAGCACTTCGCTTGGCATTGCAGGGTCCCTTTAGAAATGCACATAAGAAAGAATTGGGAATATTCTCTCCTGTAGGTCCACCAGGTTTAGCTATAACATTTCAAAGGATGGCCAGGTACTTGAGCATAAGGAGGAGTGCAAGGGACATGACTTGCAAGGGATGTGACCTGAAAAGCCTATAATCTATAACTAGGGTTGGCCAGAACCGTATATATACGGTGCATACATGGTATTTTTGGCAGGGAAATCACCAAATGTACTGTCATATACGGTGTACATGTACGGTTCTGGCCAACCCTACCTATAACCTGGCCGAGTTGTGCTTACCTTGAAAGCTACCCAGTCAGGTGCATCTACAGGTACACCCAAGTGCTTGCGGATGGCTAGGTCAAACGGCCTGCATTAGGTTGAGGTATTTCTAACTCAGTACGCAACTTCAAAGAATTGTGCAACTTGGGACTCCGCAAACTAAATCTCCCTCCTAGACGTTTCACTAACTAATGTAAGCATGCAGCAGCTGCGTGCTCTTCCGGTTTCGTGCAGTTGTTGACTGCCGGATTACCGGTTAGCAATCATGGCAGGCTGTCCGAGAAGCCTGTATTGAGCATCTTGCGTGCAAGTGTAACGGTGCATTTTCCATAAAAAAGAAGGATCGATGCAGATCAATGGGTAATTATTAAGTAATATACTAGCCAGATATTAGAAAGGCAAGGAGGCCACGTGGCAGGAATTTAAGTACCCTGAAATTGAGTGCTCCACGCATTTCAGCTGTTACCAATAGCTGAAGCACACCTTGAAGCACCTTTGAGCACGCAGCCAAAGTAATCTGGGAGCTGGCAGATTCAGTGTACAAAAGGCATCTGCTGATACCCTCTTTGTGCTCAATAGCATACCGCTGATACCCTCTTTGTGCTCAATAGCATACCCTCTTTGTGCTCAATAGCATACCCTCTTTGTGCTCAATAGCATACCGCTGATACCCTCTTTGTGCTCAATAGCATACCCTCTTTGTGCTCAATAGCATACCCTCTTTGTGCTCAATAGCATACCCTCTTTGTGCTCAATAGCATACCGCTGATACCCTCTTTGTGCTCAATAGCATACCGCTGATACCCTCTTTGTGCTCAATAGCATACCCTCTTTGTGCTCAATAGCATACCCTCTTTGTGCTCAATAGCATACCCTCTTTGTGCTCAATAGCATA
>Ga0307942_1004563_pt1 | contig 10962 bp, 12 predicted proteins | sample OrgLakmetagen175_FD_201846 | JGI IMG/M metagenome (GOLD analysis project Ga0307942, IMG submission 201846) | Saline water microbial communities from Organic Lake, Antarctica - #175 | ecosystem: Environmental > Aquatic > Non-marine Saline and Alkaline > Saline | place: Antarctica: Organic Lake...
ACAAGCGCCCATTAAGCGATGCTTCATCAACAAGCGCCCATTATGCGTTGTCTCATCATCATGCACCCATGAAGCGATGCTTCATCAACAAGCGCCCATTAAGCAATGCTTCATCAACAAGCGCCCAATATGCGTTGTCTCATCATTATGCGCCCATTAAGCGTTGCCTCATAAGCACGCGCCCATTATGCGCTGCTTCATCAACAAGCGCCCATTATGCGTTGTCTCATCATCATGCACCCATGAAGCGATGCCTCATAAGCACGCACCCATTAAGCGATGCTTCATCAACAAGCGCCCATTAAGCGTTATCTCATCATTATGCGCCCATTAAGCGTTGCCTCATAAGCACGCGCCCATTATGCGCTGCTTCATCAACAAGCGCCCATTAAGCGATGCTTCATCAACAAGCGCCCATTATGCGTTGTCTCATCATCATGCACCCATGAAGCGATGCTTCATCAACAAGCGCCCAATATGCGTTGTCTCATCATTATGCGCCCATTAAGCGTTGCCTCATAAGCACGCGCCCATTATGCGCTGCTTCATCAACAAGCGCCCATTAAGCGTTATCTCATCATTATGCGCCCATTAAGCGTTGCCTCATAAGCACGCGCCCATTATGCGCTGCTTCATCAACAAGCGCCCATTAAGCGATGCTTCATCAACAAGCGCCCATTATGCGTTTTCTCATCATCATGCACCCATGAAGCGATGCTTCATCAACAAGCGCCCATTAAGCAATGCTTCATCAACAAGCGCCCATTATGCGTTGTCTCATCATTATGCGCCCATTGAGCGCTGCCTCATAAGCACGCGCCCATTATGCGCTGCTTCATCAACAAGCGCCCATTAAGCGTTGTCTCATCATTATGCGCCCATTAAGCGGTGCCTGCTGCCTCTTGTGTCCGCGCACACATTGCTGTATACTCAAGCAGCTGCGTATAGAAACACACGCACACCCGTGCTCAGATCGGCGTGATCACACACGCACTACACACAACGCACCCTCACATTCACATTTATAATTGCAAATTTGCACGTGCATTCAATGTTGCAGGGTCGAGGGGAGCAGCCAGCCTTAGTGATTCATGAGGCGATGAGCTCAATGCTGCTTGGGAGCAGCTCGCCTTTCCAATCACAGGTATGGTTGCTTACAAATCCCCTCGGACAAGTTAACACTGTTAACACTGTAGCCATGGAACTGTGAAGGCAGCTCTGCTGCTTTTACAGGGTCGTTCTGCTCTGCTTGCTCACGTCCTGTTCATCTGTCCAATTACCGTCGAAAATCAAATGATAAAAAAACTTCGCACGGCGGCTGGTTTGATGGCAGCCTTTAGCTTTGCTCATGCCATGGCTCTGACTATCCCTCTCTAATTACTACTGATAAAGTATGCTGTGCACGTGTGTAGCTTGTTGTCCACACCATTAATAACATTAGCATTTGCGGGACCAAAAAATAGTATTATGTACAGCAAGGCTGCATGTCTGGTGTAGGGGCTGCTTGACCGCACCATTATTGCATAGACCAAATCTTTGGTGCTACTGTTCTTACCTCGTGCCATTTTGACCCACACCGTGCATCGATGCTGTGTGTGCATACGTGCAGCTGGTCGACCAAACCATAACCTTAGAAGCCAGCTCTGCTGCTCTGACGGCTTGGCTCCAATCCACCAACTTTGCTGAGCTGGTGTTCCTTGTACAGGTGTGTGCTGATGGTCCTTAAAGCTGCATGCGCTTCACATTAGCGTGTATTCTCTGTATGTGTATTTGTTGTGTGCGTGTGTGTGTGTGTGCGCGTGTGCGTGCGCATGTGTGTGCATGTGTGTGTGCACGTGTGCATGCGTGTGTGCATGCATGAGTGTCCTGATGTGTAGCAGCTTAGCCCTTTAGAACATGTGTGTGCATGCTCACTTCGCACTGCCCCTGCTCATCTTCCTCTTATTAAGCTGATTTGCCCACTTGAATGCCCTGGATATTGCAAGACGAGGTACCAGTGTAGGTACACTACTATCACAAACTCTGTAGCAACCGCTCTTTTTCGCTGCTCTACCGGCCCCTCTCTCACTTCTTTGCTACATTTTTTCTTCTCTTCTTCACTTCTTTCTCGCCTCTACGCTTCATCAATAATTGAATGTGTCAAGGGAGAGGAGAGGCTCATTATATGGAAGGACGAGGATGCTGCATTGCAGTATGAGCACTCCCATATTCCACATTTCACGCTCTTCATTCCACAGTACAGAAACGATGCTCCTTTGCACATACCACATTGCTCGATTCACAGTACAGAAGCAATGCTCCTTTATATATACCACATTAATTGATTCACAGTACAGAAGCGATGCTCCTTTGCACATACCACGCTCCACATTTCACAGTACAGAAGCAATGCTCTCGTGCACATACCACGCTCCTCATTTCACAGTACAGAAGCAATGCTCCCGTGCACATGTGCACATACCACATTTAACGATTTACAGTACAGAAGCGATACTCTCCTTTGCACACTCCACACCCCTCGTTTCACAGTACAGAAGCACAGCCCCTTCACACATCCCACACTTCCAATTCCACAGTACAATGGCAATGCTCCTTTCCACGTTTACCATTCCGCTGTCCAATGGCATCATTTTTATTTTCCCATCTCTCCTGCAGAAAAATTTTGTGCAGGTGTTTAAGACACCTTGCTCCCCAAATTATGTTATTAAGTGTGCTCGCTGTCCATCCTGTTGTAGGGGGGCTCTGTGCGGAAGACAAGCCTTGATTTGTTGCTGAGTGAGGACGTAGCAGTGTCTGCTCGTTGCGTAGAAGCCTTCAACGCCATACAAAGGTGAGCGAGAAGCGCCGCTGCCATTGAAACCAGTTCAGATCATGGAAGTTACTACGGCGTGGATGGAACATGTATATTGACACACACAGACGCACAAGCACATGCACACACACAGATGCACGTGCTCACGCTCTTAACCACAACACACATACGCACACATGCACACCACACGCACACGTACACGCGTATGCACAAGCACTCATACACGCACAGATGCACGCGCGCACGCTCACACACACACGCACACACACACACACACACATACACACATACACACACATACACACACACACACACATACACACATGCACACCACACGCACGTGCGTACACACTCACGCGTATGCGCTCACGCACACGCACCGCCCACGCATACGCACAAGCTCAGGCACGCAAAAAACAGGAACACAATGTGTGCTTGTAGTTTGGAAGAGACGACGATGCCCAACGCCGCGCTGTACAACTTGGCAGTCCTGCAGCAGAGACCTCAGGTGTGTACAATGGCAGTCCTAGGTGTGTACATTCTTAGGTGTGTACAACATGGCAGTCCTGCAGCAGAGACCTCAGGTGTGAATTATTGTGTATGTGCTTACACACATGCTCTCTTTGCTGGTGTACACACCGGGCGAAAGCGTATGTACAAGCATGTGCACGTTCAGTCACACACACACGTACACACACACACACACACACGTGTTGACCCTGTTCTGTTAAAATAGGCCACATGTATGTGTGCATGTGTGAATGTGCTCATCAGGAGCAAACCTGCATGCCCACATTTTTATTTGTGTTTCCCTCGTTCATCTTTCTTTCTCTCTCGCATTCAATGCGCCGCAACCAAACAAAAGTTAGCACAGCGACGTCTTTCTTGGGCAACACCCTATTCATTTTTGTGTGACCCTACTATAGATCCCAAGCTCCAGGATGCACGACGCTCAGTCTTATTCAAGTACAGCATGCTCATTCCTAAATTCCCTAAAGAAATACTTGTGCATGTTATTAGTGTGTGTACGTGCAATCTTGTGCGTGCGCGTATGTGTGCTTTTGTGCTTGCGTGTGCTCCCACATGAGCACCTTGCCCCAAAGTGCAGGTGTTGCAGCCCCTTGCAGGAACGCGTTCACTCGTGTGTTTGATCTCTTTCACACACACACACACACACACAACACACACACACACACACGCACAAAAACACACACACAAACGCACACACACTCTTCTTGCTTTTCCTGCACAGGTCGTCCACCTCGCCCTGAAATACGGGGCTGCATTCTCCTTCCGAGAAGACGCAGTGTACGACAGCCTCACGCTTTTTGATCGAGTCATGTGCTGTGGCATCGTTTTCAACCCTAACCTGTGGCCGCTGTGCTTGTGCTCCTGCATCCTGCTGTGTGCGTGTCAGGTGGGCTTCATAGGCCGCTTCCATTGACTCAGCATGTGATGTACTGTGCTCCTGCATCCTGCTGTGTGCACATGTCAGGCAGGCCGCTTCCCTTGATTCAGCACGCGATGTACTGTGCTCCTGCACCCTGCTGTGCGCGTTTTATGTAGGCTCGGCTGCTTAATTTGATTCAGCATGCGATGCACTGTGCTCCTGCATCCTGCTGTGCGCTCGCGTTAGGTAGGCTCGGCCGCTTAGTTTGATTCAGCATGTGATGTACTGTGCTCCTGCATCCTGCTGCACCTGCGTTATGTAGGCTCAGCCGCTTAATCTGATTCAGCATGCGATGTACTGTGCTCCTGCTTCCTGCTGTGTGCACGTGTCAGGCAGGCCGCTTCCCTTAAATTAAGCACGTGATGTACTGTGCTCCTGCACCCTGCTGTGCGCGCGTTATGTAGGCTTGGCCGCTTAATCTGATTCAGCATGTGATGTACTGTGCTCCTGCATCCTGCTGTGTGCACATGTCAGATAGGCCGCTTCCCTTGATTCAGCACGTGGTGCGCTGTGCTCCTGCATCCTGCTGCGCGCGCGTTATGTAGGCTTGGCCGCTATGTTTAATTCAGCATGTGATGTACTGTGCTCCTGCATCCTGCTGTGTGCACGTGTCAGGCAGGCCGCTTCCCTTGAATCAACATGTGGTGCGCTGTGCTCCTGCATCCTGCTGCGCGCGCGTTATGTAGGCTCGGCCGCTTAATTCGATTCAGCATGTGATGTACTGTGCTCCTGCATGCTGCTGTGTGTGCACGTCAGGCAGGCCGCTTCCCTTAAATCAACATGTGGTGCACTGTGCTCCTGCATCCTGCTGCACACGCGTTAGGTAGGCTCGGCCGCTATGTTTAATTCAGCACGTGGTGCACTGTGCTCCTGCGTTGTGCTCCTGCATCCTGCTGTGTGCACGCGCCTTAGGAATAGGCCGCTTCCCTTGATTCAGCACGTGGTGTGCTGTGCTCCTGCATCCTGCTGTGTGCACGCGCCTTAGGAATAGGCCGCTTCCCTTGATTCAGCACGTGGTGTGCCGTGCTCCTGCACCCTGCTGCGCGCGCGTCAGGTAGGCTAGGACGCTTCCCTTGATTCACAGCACGTGGGAAACAGTTGTCTGTGCGGCTTGAGGTAAACTGACTCAGTGTGGCGGCAGACCTTAAGTGCTCGTTTGCCTAAGCTCGTGCTTCTGTACGAATGATGGATTAGTGTAGCCTTTTGTTTTTGCTTGTGTTCTGTCACTCAAGTGTGCGCGTGCCTGGTATGCATCTCAAAGTTTGTGGTAATCACACACAAAAAGTACTCATGACAGCTTACGCTCTTGTGACGTAGCTCAGTGTTTGAAGCCCTGCATACTCATGACAGCTTACACTCTTGTGACGTAACTCTGTGTTTGAATCCCTGCACTTTGCTGTGCGCGCAAAAGACGTGGACAAACACTAGGTGTTTGCTGGGCTCAATACTTGCAAGGCTTTGGTCCGGTTCAGGCACAATTATGCAGTAGTTACTGTGTACATGCTCCTTTAGCCTTCTGCCATGAGCCTGCGACTATGCTGAATTGGAAAAGAAGAACCCGCCCTACCTTTTGTACACCTCAAGGTTGTACCCAGAACTGAACGCGCACAGAGGGCTGCTCAAACTTCAAGCAAGAAATCCTGCAAATTGTGATCATACATCGTATGCACATAGGGCTGGCCAGAACCATGTATATACGATTTTTTGGCAGGGAATTCACAAAATTTACGGTCATATACGGAATTTTACAGCCTATATGCACGGCATATACGGCCCTGATCGGTCCATCTGAAACCTGCTTACACATCAGTATGGCTCTTTTAATCGAGATTACTTCTTTGCATTCTGCTGTGCGCGTGTCAGGTGTGGCGAGGGTGGGCAAGCACACACATGTACGCACGCACACAAAGGCACACACACACACACACCTAGTCACACACATGCATGATAAGCGCAGTCGGATGTGCAAATGGTGGTACAAATCGGCAAGCCTGCAACTTACCTGAGATTCACAGAAGTCTGAGTGCAATTAGGTCCACTTTCTGCGCTATAACAAGTCTGATTAGTGATTGCTGGTTTGATCCTTTGTGATGCACACCTACGCCCATGTACATACAAACATACGACACATACACACATACGGACACACATACGCGCACACACACACTTCCATACACACACGCGAATGCACACAGGGGGAGCCTGGCAGTGTGCCTGCATGGCCCGACTACGACAACATTGCCCTGCTGACAGGCTTTGGTGCAGACGCTTTGGCCACGATGGAGCGCAACGTACAGGTGTGGTGTGCGGGGGACACCAGCATGTGTGCGTGCTCACATTTGTGCCACGATGGAGCGCAATGCACAGGTGTGGTGTGCGGGGGACATCGGCATGTGTGCGTGCTCACATTTGTGCCACGATGGAGCGCAACGCACAGGTGTGGTGTGCGGGGGACATCAGCATGTGTGCTCACATTTGCGCCACGATGGAGTGCAGCGCACAGGTGTGGTGTGCGGGGGACACCAGCATTTGTGTGTGCTGACGTTTGCAACACTTGCGTGCATACGTGCCTGTGTGTGGTTAGCCAAGGCAGGTGGAGTCAGGTATGGCGCCAGCCATGGCCCCGCGGTAGGTGGGTCAGGCGGGACAAACTGGCTTGTGTGTGTGTGTGCTTTTACGTTTGCGACACTTGCGTGCATACGTGCCTGTGTGATGTAGTCAAGGCAGGTGGAGTCAAGTGTATGACGCCAGCCATGGCCCCCGATAGATGGGTCAGGTGGGACAAACTGGCTTGTGTGTGTGCTGACGTGTGCGACACGCGCATGCATACGTGCCTGTGTGATGTAGTCAAGGCAGGTGGAGTCAAGTGTATGACGCCAGGCATGGCCCCCGATAGATGGGTCAGGTGGCAGAGACAGCTCTGCAAGAAGCTAAGGACATATGGTATACATTGTGTACACGTACCCCATGTGTGCATACGTACCCTATGTATGCACACGTACTCCTTGTGTACATCGGTACTCTTTGTGTGCTACGTACTCCATGTATGCGTATGTACTCCAACTCCATGTGTGCATACGTACTCCATGTGTACATACATACTCCTTATGTGAATACATACTTTTTGTGTGCATTCTACTCCTTGTGTAAATACCTACTTTTGTGTGCATTCTACTCCTTGTAATAAATACCTACTTTTGTGTGCATTCTACTCTTTGTGTGAATACGTACATTTTATGTGCATTCTACTCCTTGTGTAAATACGTACATTTTGTTTCCATCTGTACTCTGTGTGCGTACAGGGAGTACAAAAGGAGTACAATGGAAAACGGCCTTCAGTCAAGGCGTTTGACTGTAGGCCTTTGTGTGCATAAAAATGTCCTAAAAAATGCCTTGAAAAATGTTTCATGTTTACGTGCATCTGTAGCATCCTGCCTGTGTAACTTGCAAAACGGCAGTGCAGATGCACCTGCCGCTAGAGGGGATGGCGTGCATGTGACGCATAATGGCAGGCCCGTGCGTGCTTGCTTCTTTGCAGCAGAGTATTGTTGTTGTCAGGAAAGACAAGTCCTTTTGCGGCTCGTCCTTTAGGCAGGGGGAACACACACACACACACACACACACACACACACACACACACACACAAACACACACACACATACAGAGATCATAATGTGCGCCACCAAAATCACTCGCCTACAGCAACTGGAATTCTTCTGCAAGCAGAGAACCCTGCAGTTTGCGTGTTAGTAAGCACGTGTGTCTGTGGCTGCTCCCTTGCTCGCAGAATTGGCTGCAAGGGGATGTCACCGCCATCAGCGCGCAGCGTGTGGTCCAGCTGTACGAGGAGCGACTAGGGCACTACCTTCAGGTATGAATGTGTGAGTGTGAGTGTGAGTGTGAGTGTGTGTGTGTGTGTGTGTGTTTGGATCGTACACAGAATGGTCAAGAAACATCTGGTAGAATCAAAGGAGTGATAGGTAAGGTTTTGCGACTGATCTAAAAAAGAGAAGACATCATGCAGCATGCCCATGCCCATGCCCATGCGCATCTGGCACGTCCACACACTGCCTTTTGCTTACTTTTGAACTTCATACACCAGAGATATGATTCCATACCTGAGCGCACCTAACACTGGCTGATGTTTGTTTTCTGTTCTTTACCTGCAACGAAATGCGTGGTTCAATTCACTTTTTGTGTTTTTGTAGCGTTAAGTGTTCCATGCAGGATACTTGAAAGCCCGCGCACCACACTTGCACATAATTTACCTGTGGCACGGACGGTTCAAGGGAACGCACTTACCCACACCTGGTCAAAAAGCAAGACACTGGAGCGCACCCAGCATACCGTGTTGCCTGTTCATGCCTCTAACAACAAAACAGGAGTTCAAGCCCGCGCACCGTACCTGCGAAGAAATGCCGGCACTGCTGGTCAAGGCTGCGTCTTCCCCTGTGTGTGTGGGTGTTCGCCCCACTGTTTTGGCTGCTGCGGTGCTTGCGGTGAGTTTCCCACCCCTTTTGTAAGATCAGCTTGAGCCTTACACTGTCAACACTGTGTGTGTGGTGTATGAGCATATACATGGAAACTCTCCTGCTGAATATATCCAAATTTCTACTGTACATACGTACATACCTGAATGTGCGCTTTTGGCCAACACGAACATTTTTGAGCAGGTACACTCACTTTTTAACCAAACGCATACTTCATTGCGACTGCTGTTCCATGCATTCATCACAGTCTATGTTTGTGCCATGCGCATGTTTGTGTACGCGTGTTGTATTTACCTGCATGCGTATGATTGTGTAGTACCGTCAATTTGCAAGAAGGTGTTATAAGATAACTTATGACCCTTGATCCTGTTGTGTTTTCTTCGTAAACCTACGCCACTCACTACCAAGTTCACTGTTTTTTCACGAACACTGTGGAAAGTGCACTTACTACGCGGTCTGTTTCTCCCCACCCTATGCTGTGTGTGGCTGGTCGGTGGAGAAAATACTTGACTAGTGATGGTTTCAGCGCTGTGTGTTGTTTTTCTCCCAACCTGTGCTGGCTATGGTTGTGAAAGCAATGAGCACATGGAGCAGGCCACTAATGGTTTCACTGTGCCTCTGTGTGTTTTTCTTGCCCACTGTGTGCTACGTGTGGTCGGTGGAGAAAATACTTGACTCGTCATGGTTTCAGCGCTGTGCGTTATTTTTTTCCCGTGAGAGCAATGGGCAAATGGAGCAGGTCGTTTGACCTGACATACCGCAAGGAAACTCTTTGGGAAAGAGTGGCGCCCTCCCTATTCAAACACCTGTTTTCAAATGCACACCTGCAATGATACACAAGAATTGTGCTTTTTGCCTAGGGTAGTACATTGGGTACTTGAAGTATTCAGGGAGGCCAGGAAAAGCTTCTGAAATGTTCCAGGGTCTCCCGGAACTGCTTTTAAATTTATTCAGGGTGTTACAAATGTGTGCCGTGTGATATGAGAGAGGCGGGAAGGCTTGGACATTGATGCGATGGGTGTACCTACGGTAGGCCAGAACCATATATAATTTGTAATATATATGGTATTATATTTGTATTATATATGGTTCTATTCCGCTTGCATCGTGAGATGCATAGGGTTCTGTCATTACTACCAAGGGGAACTCAACAACTCAGAGAATCTGGAGAAACGGGAGAAAGCCTAAGACTAAAATATAGAAAAGAGGTGAGGGAGGGGGGGAAGTATGCAAAGGAGAGAGTTGTGTTCTCCAAGGAATAAAAAGATTGGAGAAGGGAAGCAGAAACCTGAGAAAATCAGAAAATGAGGTCATCTCACTTTATGCTACACTTCAAGAACCTGATTTCAGGTGTTTCACACTGAAATCATAAGTATTCTTTGCAGAGATTGTACCTTATATACGGTCATATACAGCGTATATATACGGTTCTGGCCAACCCTAGTTGTACCCCTTCCTGCGCGCAATGCAAGCACTCGTTGCTGCATCGTTTCATTAAGAGCTCATAGCGCACGGGGAAAAAGGGCCTTTCCGATCGCAACGGAAGTGTGTGTTGCTGTGGTGCGTGCGCGCAGATGTGTGTATATGTGGTGAGGAGGCGCAGATATATGTATGTGTGGTGCGCGCAGTTGTGTGTATGTGTGGTGAGGAAGCCACTTTGTTCAGCAGAAACTTGATTCAGTGACTGCATGTACCCCCTTTCTACACGCATTGCACGTAGTGATGCAAGTGCTGCTTTGCAGTGTGTATGTGTGTTTGTTTGTGAGGTTAAAAAAACTCCTCGTTCAATGCTTTGAATGCATGAAACTCATCCCTGGTTCTGCTCTTTCCTCGTACAGTGCGCTTTCCTTGTATTCCTCGTACAGTGCGCTTTCCTCGTGTTCCTCGTACAGTGCTTTTCCTCGTACGTACAGTGCTCTTTCCTCTCGTACGTACGGTGCTCTTTCCTCTCGTACGTACAGTGCTCTTTCCTCGTACGTGCAGTGCTCTTTCCTCTCGTACGTACAGTGCTCTTTCCTCTCGTACGTACAGTGCTCTTTCCTCGTACGTGCAGTGCTCTTTCCTCTCGTGCGTACAGTGCTCTTTCCTCTCGTACGTGCAGTGCTCTTTCCTCGTACGTACAGTGCTCTTTCCTCTCGTACGTACAGTGCTCTTTCCTCGTACGTACAGTGCTCTTTCCTCTCGTACGTGCAGTGCTCTTTCCTCTCGTA
>Ga0307942_1004564_pt1 | contig 10961 bp, 8 predicted proteins | sample OrgLakmetagen175_FD_201846 | JGI IMG/M metagenome (GOLD analysis project Ga0307942, IMG submission 201846) | Saline water microbial communities from Organic Lake, Antarctica - #175 | ecosystem: Environmental > Aquatic > Non-marine Saline and Alkaline > Saline | place: Antarctica: Organic Lake...
CCACGTGAAGAGGAGACGGCGAGGCTGGTCTCCTGATAACCATGCATAACCAACACAGGTCGCCAGACCCGACAAAAATTGAGAGAGCCACTGCAACGAGTACAGTGGCTCTATTTCTTATTTTCAAGTCTAACAAGTTGGTTGTTGACCTGTTGCAGCAAAAAGGGTTGGGTTGCTGAAAAGTCCTCCAAAAAAGGTGTAAACAGTAGGAAAAGTGTTTCCTCAGCTCACAAACTCGATGGTCTTGGCAAATTAAAAGAGCATGCACCTCGTTCTGAACATGTTCATCTTCACCAGGACATTGGTCACATACGCAAGAACCATCTTCAAGCCACGCTCATTTCTAGAAAAAGGGATGGCAAACCAAGAATGATAGGTCACACAAATAGCAGTGCACCCTGTGGCTTTAAAAAGGAATTCCCCTGAGTTGCCTGGCCAAATTGCTGACTGGAACAAAAGCGTTGCTATTCACAGAGCTTACAGAGGTTACAGGTACCATTGGCAGTGCGTAATGTTATTGAGGTACCGCACTGGTACAGTTTTTTTTATCAAAAACACGGTCTTTCCCAAACTGCCCCACCTGCCCTTGCACTGATAGTGGCTTTACATACTCTCAGGTTGCCAACATACTAAAATGAGGAACATGATTATAAAACGCCATAATATGGCGAGCGTGCTGATTGTCCAAGCCCTACAAAAGGGACCATGTGGTGCCAACCAAATTTCCTACACTGACGTAGGCAGCGCAGATAAACTATCAGAGCAAGGCCTAGATCTGAGAAACACTGCCAACAAAACACTGCCCTCTTGGTTGCTACCAAAACTAACAACACATGCTTTGAAAGCCTCTTCTCGTCCTGACGCCATCCTATTTTTACCAAGAACTGTGTGCTCCCCTCGCATAACAACCCGCAACCCAAACTTTCAACAGCTTGCTAAAGACAAGAAACTGAATCCAAACCAGTGGGAGGTTCACGTGATTGAGTTTAAATTATGTGAAGACACTAGGCCTGATCCCCAACTCCTAAAGGCAAAAGCACAGTACAGCATGTTTATGGCCAACCTAAACAGACAAGGATATAGGGACGTCAAGCTTCACGTGATCCTCGTTGAAGCTATGGGGACTATCTACATAGGTAAGGTAAGGTAAGGTTACATTGCTATATATGCCTCTGGTGGGCATCTGAGCGGAAGCTTGGAAAAAATCCTGTAACCAAACCAAAAAAACGCTAGAAAAATCAAAGGAAACGGGCTAGGCACTTAGCTACAAAAGAGGCAACACCAAAAAAATTAGGTTGGTCCATAATGGTCCTCAAACGAGCCGGGCCAGCCTCAAACTGAGGTGGGAAGATAAGCTGTTGCTGTGTGCGAAGTCTGACAGATGTTCATGCGGACAGTCCAACAATATTTGTTCCTCATCCTGAATAGCGGAGATGTCTTAGCAAATCACTGTCACTGCAAAGTATAAGACTCAGCACAACAATCTGAAGAATTGTTTTAAGCCAGGGTCGAGTCTCTCTCGAGCAAAGGCTGGGAACTGCACTACAGACTGCAATTCTCCTGATACTCTCTCTCTCTCTCTTTCTCTGCTGCTGTTTCCCAAATCCGACTTGCTTGACACACTGACATATACTATACCACACACACTCTAGTCGGCTGCCGCACCTCTCCTCTCCAGGGCTGGGAAGTTCACTCAACCCTCTGGCTGAGCATTGTGTGTACTTTACTGAAATATCAAAACCAGAAAATGCCATCTTCAATAAACTGGCGTCACCAGCTTATCGAACGAGACTAGGCAAAACATCCTCAACTGAAAAACCAACTAACTAAATCACACGAATCGTCACTGCCGACAATTGGGCGTGACAGAGACGCTGCACAGACCCAGACCGACTTCGTGAGCTACGGCCGGGACGTCCGCAGCTAAGCAGGGGGGAGTGTCGATACATACACTCTCCAAATGTCCAGAGCGGTATCTCAGACAAAGACGTCTATTTTTACATGAACCCACTTCAGACCTCTGATGAAGCGACCCAGTCCCAGCCCAAACCTGATCCATAAAGTACAAGATTGGCGGGACTAAACCTACATCTACATTGCATTCTTAAAAAACACGAATGCCAAACTCCTAGAAACCAACGCACACCACATCTAGCTATCCAAAGATACCATCCATCTCTACAAGGTTGAAGCTCATGCTGGCATTCTAAGGAATGAATGAGCTGATGCCATAGCAAAGTGCTCTGCAGAAAATCAAAGTGGCCGTGATATCCACATTAACACCGACGCCCATCCCCATTCATCCATCTTCTGGCCAGCAAGGGTGGAAAACCCTTCTCCAGCTTGCCTACCAGATACTCTTAACACCTGCGAACAAGGGCCTCCAGCAGAAATGGCTCTCCATTTTCTCAGATCTCGATGCTGTTAAAGCACACATGCACGTCCAACACGATCTGGGGACTAAATCAAAAAAGGTTTCAAACCATCAGTCTGCAAAGTGCTACACAAAATATAATTAACTGATCAGGGAAGGCATTTTCGAGAACGACATGGTAACTCGTCATGGAAAATAACAAGTGTCTCCTCTGGAGAAAAGAAAAATGTCATGCTCTGCCGCACAGATTTGATATACACCAAAAGCGTGCCGCTCAGTGCAACCATATAGAAGGCCCACCAATCTGCCCCATCTGCCAAAAGCTAGACGGCACCTACCACATGCTGTCAGGCTGCAATCCCATTATTTATATAAGGTTCATTAACAGGAACAATGCTGCTGGGAAAAGAATCTAGAAGCGATCCGACAAGTTACACAGGGTGCATGCCTGCTAGCACAGCAGATGTAGGCAGTCGTAAAATCATCAACCTGAGGCAAGACATTGAACACAATCCTTACAAGTATCTGAGCAATACTCCTGGTGGTGTACAGGTTTTTGCCTCCCAACTACCTGACCCCCACTGAAAACTCCTCTAATCTATATGCTCCAGGTGGGTGTTGTGTCTCTGCATCCATTGGGTGGTGCAAAACATAAAACATCCTTTCCTAATCCATGCTGATAGTGTTAAACTATCTTTCTTTTCTTTCAAAAACACGAAGAAGGGCGAGACACAAGATCAGGTGTATACTACCCTTGCTCAAAGGTATCCCATTTCGTGAACATAAGAGGCGTAGGTCTAACCAATACCATCTCACGTGCAGAGCTAGCAGCCATAGCAGCTGTGATCATTCACGGCTACTCCCATTTTATAGCCACAGATAGTCTAACCTCAATGCACCAAATCAAATTACAGCTCTCACACCCAAACCTTCACAGCCACCACATCCAGGGAGATGTCCTCCAATCCACTGCCAAAGCAATTCACCAGTCACCATCGCCCATTCATTTCCACAAAGTCAAATCCCACGCAGGTGTTATAGGCAATGAATATGCTGTCGCTCTTGCCAGAAAGTCAATTACAACCTACTCTGACGTTGCGGATACCGACATCAAAACAGCTGGCCCTGAGGGAAATCCCTACTACAACATATACTGGCTTGCAATATAATTTCCTTTTTGCGGTGGAGGAGCTTTATGGTACTCGGTACCAAAGTTGCTCCTTTTCCTTAATTAATGTGGGAGTGGTTTTCACTGCCTGCGTAGTTTTTCTTTTTCTTCCTCTTGCAGAACATACAATTGCACACAATTGCATACAACTGCATAAGAACCACCCAAACACAGCCCAGTCACCTACCTCAAGGCTTAGGTATCCAATCACTATGACGCCTTGCACCCCCTCCTCAAACTGGGAAATGCAAATACCGTAGAAAATTACCAGACTCTTATCAAAAATAACACTGCCAATGGAGCCGCTAGCAATGCTTTCCTAACAGCGTCCTATGCCCCTGTTAAAACCAAATGCTTCATTATGAAGTACAGGACAGGAACCCTGTACAACCAAAGCATGCGGGATGGTTTAAGCACTCAATAAGGCTAACTTGCCCCCTCTGCCCTCAACTAGACAGTGCCGTACATATACTTTCTGGATGCTAACACTCAAGTAAGAAATATGATTACTGAGAGACACAACTTAGCATGCAGCATGATCTTCAATACCATCAACACGACAGGCTCCCTAGGATCCTGCTTTGCCTGCATGAGTATAGGTAAGCAGCGATCGGCTGGCTATGCAGAATCTTCAGATTCCCAACACAGCTGAAACTAGGATGATACCAAAGTGGCTCTTTCTATCCCGCTTCTCAAAAAAACTAGGTTTACCTCCAGCCGTTCGATGCTGTACTGGTTGCTCCCATCTCCGCAAAACTTAAAAAGCACTAGACTAGCAACGAAGGGGGGCGGGTTCTTAGAAGTGGCAGGGGGCGACTAAGGGGAACTGGGAGCACCTCAGCAGCACCGCCAGCCACTGGCAGATCCACCTTTTTCAGACAGCACGCACCGACCCAAAGATCTCAGCATTCTCCAACGTGACATACATTCACCACATCGATGTCAAGTACTGTGTGGACACTAGACCGCAGAACCAGCAGCACCGCGCAGGAACAAAACAAAGGCCTCTCCTTTCAAAGGAGCCTCCGTTGCTCTCCACACCATCCTTTTGGGAGTGGGTGCAACGTTCGGGTTACAGTTAGGAATTCTCTGAGTTGGTTTTTCATCCTTGCCTTTTGAACACTAAACCTGTCAGGTTCTAGGCTTGTTATATTAGTTAGTATGTGTAATATTGCTACGCTTGTGGTTGGGGCTGAGGGCCTGCAGTGTAGTTGGCTTTCCCCCGCGCAGCAAACCTGCCCACTCGCTCTCAGGTGAGAGACCACCAATAACATTGCAGTGGGTGGGACTATCTACAACCATCACACGCTGGATTCTTTTAAGAAGCTATCTTGATCCTCAAACAATTAAGAAGCTTGCTTCTAAGCTTCATATTCATTCTGTCAATTACGCTGCCAAACTTGTCCATACCAGACGCATCCGTTCCAGCACTATCTATTTATCGGCTCTCATCAGGAGACGGCTTCAGGTCAAGCCTGCAGCCCTCCTAATCCCCATTGATCTATACCTTTTTTTTATGGTGGAGGAATTTTACGGTGTCCGGTACCAAAGTGGCTCCTTTTCCTGCCGTGATTAATGTGGGGATTGGTTTTTCACTGCCTACGTAGTTTTTCTAAAGGTTGCAGTCAATAAGTGCGACTGGTAGGCTGCATATGTAAAGTAATAAGTAATAGCAATTTAAAGACAGGAAATGAAAGATCTGCGATGTCCGCCAGAAAAAAGTAAGAGAGGGCCTGAAAAAAAATGTGATGGAATTTTTTAATTGGAATTCGTTTTCTCATAATTTGTTTGCACCGGTCGGTTAGGTATTTAGGTTTGTCGTGAGCTTATGTATTCCAAAAATCGAAATTAATAAAAAATATTATTACGCAGAATGGGGTGGTATTTGAAATTGTTCCTAGCTGCACCTGTGCTCGCAACATGCGCAATGTTTGCATCGTACTTCCCCCTTGAAGAGCTTAAGCTTATGTGGGCTACTGTCAAGGAGGAGGAAGTCAAGAGCGAAGAAGAGGCGTCTTCTGATTCCGATTCCGATGAGTTTCACGGATCTGGTGACGATGAGGAAGACGACTCTTCCTCTCTCTCCTTCCGCTCCCGTAATGTGCTAAGTAGCAGGGACGATGATGATGATGATGATAGCCTTCCCATGAAGACGAAGCGCGTGTATGCAAAGTTCCACTGTATTTGCGGACGTGTATGGACTTCCAAGATGGCGTGGTCAGGCGGCTACTATAAGCAGGTATGTACCTGATAAAAATATAGATAACCGATAGTTCATGAACGTCGGTAATCTGGTTGGCTATTCTCTCTGTAGTGGCTCTAACTTATGCACATTGCTGGTTGTTGCATTTTCATGGACGGTATATACATCCATTAAGAATTGCCAAAGAATTGCCAAAGAATTGCACACAATAGTCCATGCTGTGCATACGCTTCTTACTCGAGCTCATGCTGAAGTGTTTTAAACTACTGCTAGTAATGGTGTTCCAAACGCGCTCCCCTTTCCAGGCGTGCCAAGATTGTGGACGCAGCTGGTGAGTGTGGCTGTTCTATATGGCAAAAAGAGGTCTGTCGTCCAAAGGATGGCGTTTTCACCCCATATCAGGCTGCTGCTTCACTGATGAGACAACTATATATGTCGCAGATCGTACACGCAGTAGTGGCTGTATGGACAACAGGATAAGAAGCCACCTGTTTGAGGAATGATACGTTTGGAACTGTACTGCATTTCGTGAGCATCGACACAACACCGCACCTCGCCCACAATGAAAGCTTGCTTTAAAAATGCTGGCAGCAAGGAAATTCTTTCGTAAGCGGAGTGCGCGTCGTTATTGGTTGGAAAGTTTCTGGCTCATGCTGACGTCTGAAATTATCAGCACAAATTTGTGTCTTTTCTCTCACAGGCACCCATACAAGCAGATGCCGCTTACTATGGAAAACAAAGACAGCACGCGTCCACACCGTTCGGACTTGTGCATGAAATGCCAAAAGCTTGGACACAAGTGCTGCTAATTTCTCACATCTGTGCCTATTTGCATTATCACATGCGCCTCTCTTGTACTGCTGTGCTTTAAGTAATGCTATTTGTACTTCCGTACTTTGGGTAATTTGTCATTTGTACTGCTGTGCTTTAAGTAATGCTATTTGTACATCCGTACTTTGAGTAATTTGTCATTTGTACTGCTACTGTGCTTGGGCGCACTAAGGGTGTTTAGGAACAGACAAGGAGTTTGTGCACAAGTGCTGTGTCAATACAACAAAAATGTGAAGAAGACTGTTTGACATTTCCTGCATTTTTCCTCGTCATTATTTCCATTTGAAGGTATTGCCTTTGTGCTGTACAGCAAGAAGTGCATGACACTTGGCTGTTTTATGTATGTGTGTGTAGGTTCTCTATTTGACATGTTATGAGCTGAATACGTGCATTACAATGTTGGCAATTGCAGAGGCTAGTTTTTCATACTCGTGTGCAATGTGTGCATATATCAGTCCAGTTTGATATAAACAGAGTAGAACCTTTTTGTGTGAGAACAAATAATTTTAAGTTTATGTAAGGATGCTCTGCTCAGAGCTTGAGTGGGATTCATAATGTTCGAGGCTCGAGATACACAACTAAAAAATCACTCTCCCCCTGAACACCTGGTTTTAATATAAACAGATTTCCTTTTTTATTATGTAAGGGAATCAGATTTGAACAACCTATGCAGTCACACGGTGTTGGGCTGTAACTGCCACCACTAACAATTGTGCGCTAAATGCCAATTCTCCATCAGCAAAACAAAACGCCACCTCTTCCTGATGCAACATGGGGCATATGCATCTTAGCAGTCTGAAACAAAGCTGCCAGAATGCAACTTATTACAAACAACCCATCGTGGTTAAAGAAAAGAAAACAAGACCTATCACCAGCAGCAATCTTGAAATTTAAAAACGCAGGCACCATACCTTTTCTTGGATCGTCAACTGAAAGGATACTGTCAAGAATGGCGAAATATGTAGGCTCCCAAACGACTCAAGAAACACAGTTATCACTGCAAACATTGGCATGACCACCGATACGCACAGCCAGGTCCCCTCCTATCATGCATGTACAACAAAAGCGCTTGCTACAGCTCAAGGCCTCTAACTGGAGAGAGTGGGACCTAACAGATGGGAGTTGTATTGCAAACAAATGGATGTCAGTCTACTGGGCTGGAATGTAACACTCTCAATCCAACAAAATCACCACAGCAAATCCTGGAGGGACAAGCACCAACAAAACCATCAGCAGAGCCGAGCTGGCAGGAAACGTTGCTGCTTTGATGAACGAACACACCCATCATATTGCGACAGACAGCGCTAATACACTATTGCAAATAATAAATAGCATCCTTTACCCACAGCGCATGAAACGGCATAACATGGCAAACTCCTCAAAACCATTGTACACCACATCCAGCTATCTAAAGACACCATCCATCTCTACAAGGTTGAAGCTCATGCTGGCTTCCTAGGGAACACGTGCGCTGATGCCGTAGCAAAGTGCTCTGCAGAAAATCAAAGTGGCCACGATATCCACACTTACAATGATGCCCATCCCCACTCATCCATCTTCTGGCCAGCAAGGGTGGAAAACCCTTCTCCAGCTTGCCTACCAGATACTCTTAACACCTGCGAACGAGGGCCTCCAGCAGAAATGGCTCTCCATTTTCTCAGATCTCGATGCCGTTAAAGCACACATGCACGTCCAACAAGGTCTCAAATCAAGAAAGGTTTCAAACCATCAGTGCACAAAGTGCTATACACAAAACCAAGAACTCATTAAGGAAGGCTTCGAGAAACCATCAGTAACTCATTTTGGAACAAACAAGTGCACCTCTGGAAAAAAGAAAAATGTCATGCTCTGCCGCACATATTTGATGTACAACCAAATGCGTGCCGCTCAGTGCTACCATATAGAAGGCCCACCAATCTGCCCCATCTGCCAAAAGCTAGACGGCACCTACCACATGCTCTCAGGCTGCAATCCCATTATTTATAAAATGATCATTAACAGGAACAATGCTGCTGGGCAATTGATTAAAAAAGCGATCCGACAAGGTACACAGGGTGCATGCTTGCTAGCTCAAGTAGTAGGCAGTTGTGAAAAATGGTACAACGAGACAGCATACGCCCATCAGAAGAAACACAGATAGGAATGATTCCAACCTGGCTCTTACCTTCCAATCTCAATGCGCAACAGCACAGCGGCAGAGATTTAGCAAGCCAGATGCAATCATAGTTACTCCGACGACCCAGCAACCACGCTCCAGACGAAACCCAACAAACACGCATCAAGTGAGGTCTGCCAAATAATGCAAGAAGATTGCGAGAACAAGGAGCCCACTCCACAGCCTCGGAGTTACTGGTCTACATATCACAGCACTCATACAACAATGTATAAGAAGTAAGCCTACATGCAATCAGACCCGCAACAAAAATCATACAGATGAGACAGTGAACACAACCTCCAAAAATGGTCTGAGCAATAATACTCCTTCTGGTGGTTTCGTCCAGGCCTCTGCCTCCTGACCACTTGACTCCCACTGAAAAGCCTTTCCTCTTTTGTTCCCCAGGTGGGATGTGTGTTGTGTTTCTCTGCATCCATTGGGTGGTTCAAAAAACAACATCCTTTCCTTATCCATGGCAGGCTAAAAAACTACTAGACCTAGGTCAAGAAGGCAAACACGCTAGGATGGAAGGTGCAACAAAATAGCCAAGGTGTCATAGCAAATCACTGTCACTGCAAAGTATAAGTCTCATCACAACAATCTATAAATTACCTTTGTGGAAGAATGGTTTTAAGCCAGGGTCGAGTCTCTCTCGAGCAAAGGCTGGGAACTGCTGTTTCTCAAATCCGACTTACTTGACCACTGACGTATACTATACCACACACACTCTAGTCGGCTGCCGCGCCTCTCCTCCCCAGGGCTGGGAAGTTTACTCAACCATCTGGCTGAGCATTGTGTAGTTTACTGAGCTAATTGAATACCGCAATATCAAAACCAGAAATGCTATCTTCAATAAACCGGCTTCGCCAGCTTATTGCACGAGACAAGGCAAAACAACCTCAACTGAAAAACCAACTAACCAAATCACACGAATCGTCACAGCCAACAATTGGGCGTGACAAAGGAGCCGTTTGGCCTCGCAAGCACAAAGGGGTGAGCCTGGCCTAGGTCTAAGAAACTGGAGACACTACCTTGGCAGGCTGCAAAGTCACTTGATTCGATCTCCTCCTGGCAGCCCGATTAATGCGAGGAGGAGATCAACTGCCCTAGCTTCTACTTCTTTAAGCCTGTCCTGACTAGCATTAGACCCCTAGTCTAAGCATGGCAGTCCTTATTATGGGTGATTTTAGTTCCAGTTCATCCACTTATTCGACAATATCTCTGAAGGTGATATCAAAGGTTTTGTTTTTCAACATAACTCAGAAGTTTACAAATTTATTAGTGCAGCTGTCGATCTTTTTGATTGATTTATTTGTTGGGACCTGTAGGTTGAGCAGCTATGCCAGGCTGGAGGCCTTTGTAATCCAAACTAAACTAAACTAAGCATGGCAGTCAGGGCAGCTAGGCATACCACACTTCCTTCCTCACTGTTTGGCATGGCTGCTCTAGCAGCCACACATGCTGAGAAAAGCAGCAGCTGCACCCTCTCTGGGAGTTTGTGTTGAATGACTTGCCTGACGGACGGCTAAAGCCACTGAAAATCCAGAAGACATGCTCCCTTATAAGTGAATTAGCCGCAATGCATATGTAGCACGTTACAAGGCGGTTGTGTGGTGCCAGCCACACGGGCACGCTGTTCCCCGCTTCATCTGCGATCTGTATATGCCCCTGCTTCTACCACACCTTCTTGGAGCAGGCACCACCAGACTTCTTTCCAGGTGTTCTCTTATGGGAGCCTCCATACCTGGCATACTCATGCTGAAAGCGCCTTTGCTATGGCCTTGGCAGTGGGGCATGGGTCTTCATGCAGTTAAGTGAGGGCGACTAGCGTAACAGCTGCGCAACAGGTTGCCAGGCTTCCACCTGGCTGTTTGGCTTAAATTTTACCTTGAGCAGAGAAAAAGCCGCCTGAAAAACCTGAGAAAAACTGAAATGGCTAAAACTGAAGCCCTTGTCGTGGCATGTGGTGTTAGCATCTGAGCCTTTGACACCCATACCAGCCAACAAGAGCTGTCAAGAGGGAGAGGTGAAATAAAACCTAAACGCTGATTAAGGACCAAGTGTAAAAAGGACACTTACAACATGCTGCACGAACAATTAAATCCAATGGGTCGCCTAGGTTGCATGCTGCTTTCATTGATTTTAAACAAGCCTATGACACCATTCCAAGGGATGCACTATGGAAACACCTTAGGCGTACTCGCATGCCTGCGCCTTTGTTGTCTGTAAT
>Ga0307942_1004565_pt1 | contig 10961 bp, 7 predicted proteins | sample OrgLakmetagen175_FD_201846 | JGI IMG/M metagenome (GOLD analysis project Ga0307942, IMG submission 201846) | Saline water microbial communities from Organic Lake, Antarctica - #175 | ecosystem: Environmental > Aquatic > Non-marine Saline and Alkaline > Saline | place: Antarctica: Organic Lake...
ACCATACTGAAAAAGTGAGTTGCAGCAGAGTTATGGGACAAAAACTGAGCAGCGGACGCCCATGCATACCTGCCCTTCCAGGCACCCACAACTTGCTTGCAAGTCCACTAACTGCCCTCCTGACTTCGCCATTCATAATCACATCATACATTATCGCTATCCTGGAAGTTTGAATTGATTTGCTGCATGTTCACCTTTACACCCCCTGCCGCCCACACCCTTGCGTGCATGGCACTGACTCCCAGCCTTGCACACTGACCCCCCCCCTTTACTCAATTTACCCAAAGAGGGTGCCAATAGACAGTTCTTGAGCTCAGGAATTTAATGTCTTTAGAGTTCTGTGGAAGTGGCCCAGAAAAATTCTGGAGGGAGCGTCCCAAAAAGTCGAACCCCCCTCAACCACCCACCACCCCCCCCTCCTCGGATCGGTCCCATGCATATACCAAGCGACAGCTCTTAATCCCAGGATTCCGGATATATAATTTTTAGCAAGGCAGACAGGGGTGTTTCAAAAGTTGTGCTTCTTGCAGCCTCCTGGGTAGGGTGTGATTTTGGTTGAAATTGTAGCGGCGCAAGCCAGCATAAATAAATAAATAATTCGAAAAATATATTCTTCGTATCTTCTGTCACAATTCGTGTGAGAGATCTCGTCATGACGAGATTCATCTGAAGATTCATCTGAAGATGCATCGTTCAGTCCAAGAGGTTTAAGATAAACGAATCACTTAAGTTCTTCGAATTTGGGCCAATGGTTACTTCTTTTTATTGACGCCACAGCAGTCGATCTGTTGGGTTCCCAATTTCATAGCTCTCCTGGCCCCTGCTACAGAATAATACAAACTTTTATGTCGGTATTTATGGCGACTTGCAGGTATAATGTCCCAGTTGTGTCCCCGGGAAAAACAAAAAAGTGAAAAAAATGCAAATGCAATTGCTATAACCAGCAATGCTTACAAGGGGCGCAGGGCTCAACCCCTACAATCGCTGAAGGGCAATGGCTACAAGACAGTGGATGCTATAAGATAGTGGATGTCCGCTGTGCAGGCAAGAAGGTGTGCGTCCTGGTCGCCCCTGCCATGGACTGTGCGTGCAAGCATGGCAAGGGATGTGCAATGCAAGCATGTGTCAAACCTGCATGTCATCCTGCACAATAGACACCAGCAGCTGGGCAGCCACCGCATCATGCTTTGCCCACGCATCATGCTTTGCCCACAGGTGGGAGCGGAGAAAGCCCTTCCTGGGGCATGCGGGACTGCACGATGCACCCTGGATGATCCGCTGGACCATCTAGCAATGGCTGAGCACTTCACGCCACTCACAAAGTAGAGGTGCACAACCTGTTCTCTCAAGTGCTTGTCATAGGGACGGTGACGGGGAGGCTGTGCTTGCATTGCCCCTTCCCTTCTATATTTATATCATAAAATACGTTATGTTTTGTTTTGTTTTTTTCCCTTATTTGTTTTTGTCGGGGACACAACTTTTTCCCTTATTTGTTTTTGTCGGGGACACAACTGGGACACTATACCTGCATAATACCTAATCTTTAAGGAAAAAAGGGAAGTAATAACAGTAATAGGTAACTACTCCTTTCACAGTGGACCAATCCTTGGATTAATATGCTATCTTACTACGATGTGCTCGGAGTTTCCCCTGCAGCTCAGCTAGGAGAGATAAGAGCTGCATTCCATGCAGCAGCCCTCAGGCTCCATCCGGACAAAGGAGCCTTGCCTCTGCCGGCGAGCAGGGAGTGCATGACAGACTTGCGCTTTGAGCACGTCCTTGCTGCTTGGGAGGTGACATTCGTTGTGAATAGGAGGAATAGTCAGTGCACGTGTGGTCTCACACATACACACACACACGCACACACACGCACACACGCACACACACACACACACACACACACACACACACACACACACACACACACACCAAACAAACACACCAAACACACACACACACACCAAACACACACACACACCAAACACACACACACACACACACACACACACACATACACACACACACCAAACACACACCAAACACACACACACACACAAACACACACACCACCAAAAACAAACCCATACACACACCAAACACACACATGCACACACACTCTCTCTCTCCCCCCTATTCAGGTGTTGCGAGAGAGCCACTTGCGCGAAGCACACGACAGAGAGCTGGCCTTGTTCGACTACAGGCAACACATTACGTTCCAGGATGAGCTGCTGTTGGAAGACATGGAGCAAGAGAGGACGTGTGAAGGTGAGTTAGCAGGCTGAGCGAGATAAAAGGGGGGCATGTTGTGTTCCTGGTGGGGAGGGGCTCGGATGACAGATTGTGGTGTTGCTTGACGATCACCAGATGTGAAACCCAAGAGTAAAACAGAATAGGTAGGCTAACAGGATTTTTGCTTTCTGTTGTATACTTTTACTCCAGTCTTCTGTCCCCGTCCCTGTATTAAGACGTTTCCCGCTACTACTCATTGTGGTGCACACACCTCCATTGCAGCTTGTCTTTGTATTGCTACTTGTTGTAGTATGTGTGCCTAAATTCAATGAAAATTGATTACACTTTAGGGCTGAACATGTGCAAGGCCTCTTAAGTGTCCTCTGGTTGCCAGTTGGTATGAAAGAAAGTGAACGCAGAGTACGCTTTCAGCAAGCGTGCCCTTTCCAGTACTATTACCAACTCTCGTCAGGAGCCGTCCTATCCTACAATAAGCTAATTATAAATTTGTACGGCAAATTTTAGGTCGGAGTTCCACTTGAAAGCCCAGTACAACAAATTTAAAAAGGCAAGTGTTAGCTTATCACAAGTCAAATAGCATCATTCAGTTGGTGAAGTATTATTGTGCTTCATTTTTTAATAGGGCAGCACTGCGTTTTCTGCAGCGAGAGCCTTTATCCATATCTTCTTAGAATGAGTTCTTTACTTCATCATTCCAATCCAGCAGACTAACTTATCCTGTGCCTCTATTGTAAATCAAGTTGCCACTCAGGGCTGTGTCTTGGCACGTAAACATGCGTCTGTGTTTAGCGCGCTGCATTGTAATTTGCTCATGCTTACAACCGCCAAAAGCAGTCATTTATTACTCATTTATCATGTATTGGGCACACGAAGTGTCCTAGCCCTTTGCATTGCTGGAAAATAAACCTTTTCGCCAAATCGAGTAAGAGACTCTTGCGGAGTAGGATGGTGCTTTCCACTAGTCGAATGGTGTCCTGGATGCAAAGTCGGACGCTTTTTTTTTAGCTCCTGAAAAGAAGACTTTGTTTTAAGACATACTGGCCCTGGGCCAGGGCTGTTGGCGACGCCGGGATTGCAAGTCTGTTTCTCAAGCGGAGTCTTGTTGTTGCATGTTTGCGATGAGCAGGAAGTTAAATTGAATATCGCTGGAGCACAATTGCATTCCAATCACTTTCTGTTATGGGTGACGCGTCAAGTGGAGAGAGCCCGGATGGGAGTCTGGCAAGTTGCTTTGCTCTCACATTACTTGCACGCCAGTGGGCAGTGGGCTAACACAACAGGTCAAGCACAGGACCTCAAAAATGCAAGTAATTTGAGCAACGTCATTCTGACATATGCATTGCTCATGCATTGCATACAGCATTTGCACACGCAAGGCTAGCAGGAATGAGCAGGGAACCAGTTCCAGGAGGCACACCATATGACTCTGTCGGGAGGCACACTATTTGACTCTGCGCTGGCGTACAAGGCTATTGCAGCAGATACTGGATATGGGGCAATGACTTGGCATTTCGGAAGAGAGAATGCCTTATCTCATCAGCAATTTGGCTCTGCTCAGGGTCTGTGACTGGTTCCTAGTGCCCCCAAGTGCAGCGCCAATCCTCAATTGAGGGGCGGTTGGAGGTTGAACCCGTGTCAAAGCCCCCCATACAGTGCCATCCATTTTCAGACTGCGAGGTTCCTAGTGACCCTGAGTGCAGCGCCACTCCTCATTTGAGGGGCGGTTGGGAGGTTGAACCCGTGTCAAAGCCCCCCATACAGTGCCATCCATTTTTCAGACTGCGGACCACCCACTAAGTCTTTCAATCTGAATGCATAACTTCTTGAACGTCAATTATCTATCTCAAATAAACCGTGAAAAGGAGCCCCTGCAACTTAGGGGCCATTCCTGTCAAATATTGTTTCATGGGGGGTGGTTGCGGCAAATATACTTGTGAAATGTCTATTTTTCCAAAGGGGTGTTGCGTGCGATGACCTGTGCTCACCCAGTTTTCAAAATTGCAAGCTCTTGAGTTGTTGCACACATCTTTCCCCTATTTTGAAAGACTCTTCCAGTGGTGCACGATTTTCTTCACTTCTCGTCATCCTGAGGAAGAAGTTGTTGATTTGGCTTCATCTCGAGCTTGCCACTTGCATGTAGGTTCTAGCATTTTTTTCTTCATGGATAATGGCCTTTCCCGAGGGGGGCCATTGGTGCACACTGCTTCCAACCCACGTAAACATGCCAAAATGCCTTGATTCTGAGCTTTGTCTTATGCTAGTGGGTTGGGTAGCTGCCCTGGGAGCCTAGTGGCCCGTAGTCAGGCCAGACTCTTCGGGGTCACGGGTTCGAATCCGCCTGGTAGTGTGAGTACTTAGCTGTCCGACAGCAACGTCTCCGATTCTTAATCCATGCTTGTGGTGTTATCACCCCGGCGTAGTTTTTCTTTTTCTTTTCTTTCTTTAGTACGCTTAGTACATCAGGTAAGGTTTTGCTTCAGGATTGTAAGTTTCCTCTCAATTAAACAAGTTGAACCCTGCAATTTCACAAAACGTACTTTTCAAAAGTCTTCAAAATGCCTCCAGCTCTTCTTCTTATTCATGGTGCCTGTGCAGGAGACCAGGCTTACCAGTATCCTTGTCGCTGTGGGGACAGCTACGTGCTGCTGCACAGCCAGCTGGCTGCCATCCAGTCTGCCATCACTGTTCCTTGCAGCACATGTTCAAACCACATCCTCGTTTCGGTACCTCAACCACCAAATGAAGTGGCTACGAAATAGAAGAACAGTAAGATGACCACCACCAACGTTGCTCCAGTTATAATCAAATAAAGGTAAGGAGCCAGACACAAGCAATTTGTAGCATCCACAAGAACCAAAAACATGTGCGCTCCCTACCCGCCCCCTTCCTCTGTAGGTATTGTCAGGGCGGAGAGAGCAGCGTGAAACAGCTATTGCAGAACCCGTTAGAGGTAAGAGGCCTGAGAGTTGCAAAGCGAAATTGGATAAGTAGTTTGGTTATGGTGCGTGAGAGGTAAGGCAACGGCATGCCTGTGTAAAACGAGTTAACTCATCAATTACCTGGAAGGATTTGCCCACAATACACTCGACGCTTTTAAGGCCCAAATGCCTCAGGGGGAGGGGGCAGCATTTCTCCTGCAAGGCACAAATGGGAGCGGTTTCACATGTGGCACACTTACGCTGCAGAAAGCATCAGCAGACTGTAGATTGAGCCAAATGACACACGCACACACACACACACACACACACACACACACACACTCACCACCACGCCAGTCCATGAGGAAGACGAGGAGCAAGTAGCCCACCCCGAAGACGATGCTGATGGCCCCAGTCACTACTGCGGTGCCTTGCCCTTTCTGCAGGATGAGGGGCTTCTCAGCCTCTGCTTGCTGCGTGGTTGTGAGAGGTTGTACGTAGGAATTGTTTATTGTAGTGCTCTTTCTCTATATAAAACAACTGCACATATGACATTGTCAGGGATTGCACTGCTCCTTGTCTTGACACCCTACCTGTGCGGCAGTGAGATTCTGAGGAGGGGGTGGGGGTGCATTTGGATTTATGGGCTTTGTGAGTGGCTGAGGAGGAGCTGGCTTCTCTTGTTGCTGTTGCTGTGGTGGCTCTGCGCGCACTACGTTCAATGCTCTACGGCATCGCTGTGGGTTGCGTTGCAACTGTCGGGGAGGGGGTGGCGAGGCTGAAGCAAAGCAGCTGGATAGTTGGGAGTGGCTTGAATTAAATTGCAGCATCGTGACGCTTATTAAGAATGTTGATAATTATGCCCGTTAATGGAATGTTGAACAACGCTTTTGAACGAGCATTTCAATTTTGGATGATTATTCAAATGGAATTCACATAGACATGAGCTTCTAATTGCTCGGGCGCGCTCAGGCCCCATGTCATTTTTGCCATTGGAGAGCAGGGTGATTGCTGCAGACAGCCTTGATGTCATTCCCTCACATGGTGGAAGTTCACCTCCACATCATCGCCGGTAAAAAAACGCTATGTTGCGCTTGTGCAAGCAGACTCCCTGTCAACGCGCGCACATACTGCTGTCACACACACACATACACACACACACACACACACACACACACACACACACACACACACTCACACTCAAACACTCACACACGTACACGTCTCATACACGCATTTGTACGTACGTGCACACAAATGTGCAGACGCTTGCTTATTAGCGTGTTGCAGCTACACAGCTTGCATGTACACAATTGTTATGCGGGAAACTTTGCGTGATTAAACTGATTCAACATGTTAAGCCTTCCCCTCCTCTTCTCGTACACTACAGAGGTTATTCGGATACATGGGCTTTCTTAGGTGCCCCTTCCCACAGCACATTGCCTGAACGCCCAGTGAGTACATTTATGTTCTGTGTTCTGTTTAAAATGGTCTGTTGATTATGCACGTACCTGAGACTCGTAGTACTGAGCTTTCTTGCGCAGAATGCATCGGTGCTCAGCTAGCCTAGTATAATGCATATTTGGCAACGAAGTGTGCAATATATTGGCACAGCTGTGCAAGTGATCCTCTATAGGTCCTCAATGGCGTTTGTATGTTTTATGTTTTGCTGTGGCACATTTATTAAGACGTGAGTTACTGTTCCTTTGCCGTGAGTAGGGGGATAGTTCTCAACCCTGTGCGCTCCTATCCGGTAACGTCAGAAAACAGAATTTTAAATCAAATTAACACCAGCAGTTTGCGAGTCAAGATTGGGAAATGGCTAAGGAGATTCAAGGACTTGCACATGAGACAATTCACATATTACGCTTACTCCGTACACACAGAACATGCGCAAATGCACGCAACACACACACTCACACACACAAACATACAAAACACACACACTTAGACGTGGAAGGGGCCTGAAGGGCAGGCTAACCTACCTTTGCCAGAGATTCATGGCATGGACATCGATTCTTTAGAAGCAGAGCACCCTCAGCTGCCCCCTCTCATCTGCCACCCACTCTCTTGGCAAGACAACCCCCACCTCGGCCACGGTGCCAGTGGGTCAGACCTGTCTTTCCATAGTACAGGTAAGGCTGCTCCCTCATGTTCCTGGCGCACTGCGCTGTGCAACCCGGTGGTTGCCCTTGAGTACACCCTGCTGATTCATAACGTACTTGGACTACCTTACCTTCTTGTTAAAGGAGGTCTTGCAAATTCATTAAGTCACGCAGAATTTGTTGCGTCGAAGTGTTGACACAGTGCCACGCAGTGAGCCACTGGCTCTTCAGTGTACAATTCACAAGTGGTAAGTTGGCAACATTTTGGTGCATTGGTCTTCAATGTTGAAGCGGCTGGAAGGCCTGTTTGCAGAGGGCGCAAAGGGAGCCCGTATGTCTGCTGGAGGTGCTGGTGTAGTGCCTTAGCTGCCCTCAGTTTGCAGAAGTGCGGGGCGCTGCTTGTAAAGCTCCGACCCCCCAAACCATTCCTGCTTGTCATTATATCACAAAGCCCCCACTCGCACCCTCTCCTTGTCGCGACTGACATAAAAAAAATTCTTTTCTCTATCTTAATTGTTGCAGCGCATGCAACCATGTCACCCAAGCAGCGCACCCCTAAACAAGGATTTCAATAACATTGTTCCCTTCCCCTGCTGACTGCGGCTGCAACTGGCTCGGATGCTCTGCTCCTTCCAAATCACACACAGGGATTGATTTTAATCAAAGCAGTCACAGCAGTAGGGCCCCCCACTCGCACCCAGACCTCAGCCGCTTCTCCCTCCCCCTGCCGTTGCCGACTGCATTGAGAGGGCTGGGGGAGGGTGGGAGATTGCCGGAGCTGCCGCCACCCTTGACTTTTGATGGTTTGCCTAGCCTACAAGCGCCGGAAGACTATGGGCAAGGTAGACCTGCTACCTACATGCACCGCCTCACATTTTCTTGGTCCCACTGTAGTGTCCCTCCCTTTTCAAAGAGCATGCCAGCACTTGAACCAGCGCTTGAGCACCAGGAGAAAAAGAGTGCGCTTTCCAAACCGAGAAGGAGGCTACTATTACTAGCTAGTACTGCACCACCTGCTGGTGATTGCACGTTGGTGTGCACTGCAATTGATGTGCAACCTTGTGTGCACGCATACGTATATCATACGGTATATGTGTGCATGCATGCATGCGTGCATGCATTGAGCTGAAGCAAGAATGAAACAAGGTCGTGCTCTTACCTGCTGGCACCAGAGGAGCTTTACCTGGCCTGCACGAGTAGCTCAGTGACTTTTGATCACACTTAATCACTGTGTGGGCACGCTTGTGCAGCAACTTAAAGTCTTGATCTGTGCTCAAGATTGCAAACACTTGCTCAAGATTGTAAACACTTGTGCCCTTTTAGAGCATAACTGACAGATGTGTGCAGCACACTCAAGACCACCGTCGAAATGATAATGCATACTGCTTGAACCTCCTGCTCCCCCCTCTTGCATAAGTTTCCATCCACATCTAAATTAACAAGTATGGCCAGGCCGTCCACGCACTAAAAGCTGCTTTTTTTGGAACACCTTGACATCAATACACACACATACTCACACACATGTACAAACACGCAAACACGCACACACACACACACACACACAAACATGCAGACACACATACTCGGCTTTTAGAGGGCTTAGACCTCCCTGCCCCCCCACCTCCCCCCACCTCCATTGGGGGCCTCCAACCCACCTTCTCCTCTCCAGCCAACCTCTTGGGAAAAGCAGGAGGGCCGTCTGCCAAGCTTCGTGTCCAGGTGCGATCCGGCGTGTATGTGGGTCTAAAATGTCGTGCAAAGCATTAACTAGCTGCCTGCATGGGAATCTTAGGCAAGCCAAGCACACCAGGAGACGGGTGCCCTGTACGTCAGGGAACAGTGGGCTGACCTTATCAGGATTGACTATAATTCGGTGGGAGTTCATGCTTGGATTTCATGGTCAAACAGGAAGGTGCCTTAGTAGGCGTTCGTTCAGCGCGTGGCACATCAATGCCTTGCCGTGACGGTAACGTTTATACATCCTCCACAATTCCCAGCAATGTAAGATTGTATTGATCATAGATGCCACAAATGCCTGCTGTACTTTAGAGGTTTGGCTCTGTGGTGCATTTTGGCAAAAAAAGGGGGCACTTGATGCTTGCCATGCAGAATAATGTGTATGGGACACTCTAGAGGTTTAGCTTGTTTGCAAGAAGATGGCGTCTAAGGTAGCAGCAACTGCGCCTCTTTCTGTTAATGTTATTGTGTAAGCGAGTGAGTATAGCTAACGGCAACAAGTGCTTTGCTTTTTTTCGTGAGTGTTAGCTTGTTGGCATTCTATTACAGTATGGTTGGCCCAAACCGTACATGGGATTTCTATGTACAGTATATACGCCGTATATGACCGTATATACACCGTATTTCCGTATATACCGTACATGAGGGAAAGTTGAATGGATTCACTCAGAATCAATTCCAATCTTTTATACCCAAAAATGAATGGTTAGGGAGCTAGGCCTGCTTCAAGCCAAAAAGACAAAAAAAAGGCCTTTTTCAGTGCAAAAGGGAGTTCAACTACCATAACCACCAATAAAACTAATTATTAATGAAAAACACATGCATTAATAGAAAAGGGAAGCAAAGGAAGAGCTCAGTAAGAAGAGGCGCGAGAAAAGAAAATTGACCAAGAAGAGCAAAAAATATTGCTGTTGCTGGGAATCAAACCCTGCATTACGATACATATACAGTGTTGTATGGTTTAGACCGTACATACGGCGTATATGTACGGTCGGTCAAAACCCATGTACGGTCATACGGATACGGTTATATGGCGTATCCAGATACGCCGTATATTTGTATGTACGGTTCTGGCCAACCCTATATTACAGGCATGCTCTTTCCTGGACAGGCCCTTGTTTTGTACCATTTTCTGTGACACTGCGGCGATTGCCCTTTTGATCGCAGAAAAATACTTCCATGAAGCGAGCAAGCACAGGCATGAACGGCCGGAGCGATCAGGAGCTCATGATGCTCGACCCAAAAAATGTTAGGCGAATTCTGGCCAACCGTCAGGTACGTTGAGGGTTGTTAGATTTGTGTGACAATTGTATGTGTTTCCTGTACAAAAAGTTCTGTGTCTTCACTGCAAAATGTTCAACACGTACTGTCTGGCTGATCAACGGATGTGCGCTGGAAAGTTGTCTGGCAGGAGGTTTTTCCAGAAGGGGTAGTAAAGCTTTTTATCTTGTAAGGCTTTAAATTTCATCTTTCCAGGGCGGTTGGAGCCCGTGGTGGCTACTATGCAAGAGTCAGAAGCTTGTTGTACCTGTTTGATTTGTTGCCTACTATGCTGCACCTTTCTCCTTTCCTGATGTGGGGAATCGGTATCCATGCCTGCGTTGTTCTGTTGTCTGCACTGCATGTACTTCAGGGAAGTACATTAGGTACCCAAATTGTTTGGGGTTCCCCGGAAGAGCTTCTAAATAATTTCGGGATTCCCCGGAATTGCTTTTTAAATTATTCAGGGTGTTACAAAAATTCTCAAGCGCGATGTTATTTCTTTTGAGGCGCTGAAGGGAGCTAATGAGGCAGAAGTCGAGGGCATCGGTTTACATTGCGATTTGCGACAAAGCAAAAAATGCAAAAATTATAAGTCCTCAAAGGCACTCGCAGCCATCGCTTGTGCAGACTCGGGTACACTCCCCTCACCCAGCTCACCATTGCACACTTCTCCAAAGCAATCCTCATT
>Ga0307942_1004568_pt1 | contig 10960 bp, 15 predicted proteins | sample OrgLakmetagen175_FD_201846 | JGI IMG/M metagenome (GOLD analysis project Ga0307942, IMG submission 201846) | Saline water microbial communities from Organic Lake, Antarctica - #175 | ecosystem: Environmental > Aquatic > Non-marine Saline and Alkaline > Saline | place: Antarctica: Organic Lake...
ATCATCAAATGTACAGTCATATATGGCATACATATATACAGTTCTGGCCAACTCTACAGAATATTAGGGCAAGCACTCACTCCAAATGAGTAGCCGGACCAATTACATGTGTTGTTGTTGAGGTGCATATGTTGCATATGTTGTTGTTGAGGTGCATATGTTGCATATGTTGCATATGTTGTTGTTGAGGTGCACTATATTGCATATGTTGCATATGTTGTTGTTGAGGTGCACTATGTTGCATATGTTGCATATTGCTTGTGTTGCATCTATTGTATATGTTGCATATGTTGTTGTTGAGGTGCATATGTTGCATATGTTGTTGTTGAGGTGCATATGGTGCATATGTTGCTTATGTTGCAAATGTTGCATATGTTGTTGTTGAGGTGCATATCGGAGGTCTTACGCACCATTGGCAAGCCAACGCATTTGCTTGTTTGCGAGCAACAGTTGTGTGCGAGCAGTGGATTTTCGCTGCCTGCGTAATTACTCCTTTTCTCTTCCTGTGTTCCTTGTGCAGGGCATGTGTGCGTCTTTTCTCTTCCTCTGTTCTGTGTGCATGTGTGCGTCTTTTCTCTTCCTCTGTTCTGTGTGCAGGTGTGCGTCTTTTCTCTTCCTCTGTTCTGTGTGCAGGTGTGCGTCTTTTCTCTTCCTCTGTTCCGTGTGCAGGTGTGCGTCTTTTCTCTTCCTCTGTTCTGTGTGCAGGGCATGTGTGCGTCTTTTCTCTTTCTCTGTTCCGTGTGCAGGTCATGTGTGCGTCTTTTCTCTTCCTCTGTTCTGTGTGCAGGTGTGCGTCTTTTCTCTTCCTCTGTTCTGTGTGCAGGGCATGTGTGCGTCTTTTCTCTTCCTCTGTTCTGTGTGCAGGGCATGTGTGCGTCTTTTCTCTTCCTCTGTTCTGTGTGCAGGGCATGTGTGCGTCTTTTCTCTTCCTCTGTTCTGTGTGCAGGTGTGCGTCTTTTCTCTTCCTCTGTTCCGTGTGCAGGGAGGGCACGTGTGCGTCTTATCGTCTCTGCGGTTGAGCCTTCCTTTCTGCGAAATCCCCTCCTTATTGCAAAACTCCCATTACATGAAGTTATCCAAAACTCCCATTACATGAAGTTATCCAAAACTCCCATTACATGAGGTTATCCAAAACTCTCATTACATGAGGTTATCCAAAACTCCCATTACATGAAGTTATCCAAAACTCCCATTACATCAAGTTATCCAAAACTCCCATTACATCAAGTTATCCAAAACTCCCATTACATCTAGTTATCCAAAACTCCCATTACATGAGGTCATTCAACAAGGAGTGCAAGTAGAAATATTGCACTGAGCTGAAATACTTGTAGCACTATGTAACAACAACTAGTTACACTCACTCACACGCGTGCGCACACGCTCTCACATACACACACAGGCCCTCACAGTAATTGTGCAAACAAGAGAAGGAGGCACTCAGAGCCTGTCGGCCAGGGTGGTGGGCTCAGACACGATGAACGACTTAGCAGTGAGTTTTGTGGCGCTTTCAAACAACCTGGCATCAGTGATTGTTGTGTGTGTGTGTGTGTGTGTGTGTGAGGGGGGGGGGGTTGGCCAGGACTATATATATACACATATACACAAAGCGTATACGGTATGTTTTGCAGGGAATTCATCACGGTCATATACGGCATATACGTAGGGTTGGCCAGAACCGTACATATACACCGTATACGACCGTATATATGGTGATTTCTCTGCAAAAAATACCGTATATGCACCGTAGAGATATGGTTCTGGCCAACCCTACATATACGGTATACTTTGCAGGGATTCCATCAAGTATACAGTCACATACAACGTAATTATACGGTTCTGGCCAACCCTATGCTTGTTCCTTGATACAGGTGACCTGTGTAGCTTCGCTTGCTGCCAAGCAGACTCTTATTTGTTGTAGACGCCTGGATCAATGTGCAGCTGTGCAGGTTTGGATGTGCAGAGAGAGTGCAGCTGTGCGTATGTGCAGCTGTGCAGCTGTGCGGATGTGCAGAGGGAGTGCAGCTGTGCGGATGCTCAGAGAGAGTGCAGCTGTGCGGATGTGCAGAGGGAGTGCAGCTGTGCGGATGTGCAGAGGGAGTTCAGCTGTGCGGATGTTCAGAGAGACTGCAGCTGTGCGGATGTGCAGCTGCGCAGGTTTGGATGTGCAGAGAGATTGCAGCTGTGCAAACTGTGCAGCTGTGCGGATGTGCAGCTGTGCAGCTGTGCGGATGTGCAGAGGGAGTGCAGCTTCGGATGTGCAGAGAGAGTGCAGCTGTGCAAACTGTGCAGCTGTGCGGATGTGCAGCTGTGTGGATGTGCAGAGAGAGTGCAGCTGTGTGGATGTGCAGCTGTGCAGGTTTGGATGTGCAGCTATGCAGCTGTGCAGCTGTGCGGATGTGCAGCTTCGGATGTGCAGAGAGAGTGCAGCTGTGCGGATGTGCAGCTGTGCAGGTTTGGATGTGCAGAGAGAGTGCAGCTGTGCAAACTGTCCAGCTGTGCGGATGAGCAGCTATGCAGCTGTGCAGCTATGCGGATGTGCAGCTTCGGATGTGCAGAGAGAGTGCAGCTGTGCGGATGTGCAGCTTCGGATGTGCAGAGAGGGTGCAGCTCTGCAGGTTTGGATGTGCAGAGAGAGTGCAGCTGTGCGGATGTGCTGCTGTGCAGGTTTGGATGTGCAGCTGTGTGGATGTGCAGCTGTGCAGCTATGCAGCTGTGCGGATGTGCAGCTTCGTATGTGCAGAGAGATTGCAGCTGTGCAAACTGTGCAGCTGTGCGGATGTGCAGAGGGAGTGCAGCTTCGGATGTGCAGAGAGAGTGCAGCTGTGCAAACTGTGCAGCTGTGCGGATGTGCAGCTTCAGATGTGCAGAGAGAGTGCAGCTGTGCGGATTTGCAGCTTCGGATGTGCAGAGAGAGTGCAGCTGTGAAAACTGTGCAGCTGTGCGGATGTGCGGATGTGCAGCTATGCAGCTGTGCAGCTGTGCGGATGTGCAGCTTCAGATGTGCAGAGAGAGTGCAGCTGTGCGGATGTGCAGCTGTGCAGGTTTGGATGTGCAGAGAGAGTGCAGCATTGCGGATGTGCAGCTGCGCAGGTTTGGATGTGCAGAGAGAGTGCAGCTGTGCAAACTGTGCAGACTGTGTCGGTCAAGCAAAGGCCTCCCTTCTAAGGGTTCAGTCACAAAAGGGGTGTTCAATACAGCAGGTGTTCAAGCTTGGCCTCCTAGACAATTGCAGCCCACATATTTGCTCCTTCTCCCTCCTTCAAGTGTTTTGGAAACTGCTAATACCTCTTGGGATTGGCCTTTGACGTGGCAGGTGTTCAAGCTTGGCCTCCTAGACAAATACAGCCCACATAATTGCACCTTCTTCCTCGTTGAAGTGTTTTTGAAATTGCTAACACCTCTGAGCAGCAGGTGTTTGACGTGGCAGGTGTTAAAGGTGGACCTTGTAGACAGTCAAAGATAACATTTGTGCATGCTCCTTCTAGATTTTACTAAAATGCTAATGCCTAAAAGCATTGGCTTTTGATTTGATATGGCAGGTGTTAAAGGTGGACCTCCTAGGCTGCCAAAGCCAACTTTTTGTGCATGCTCCTTCTAGATATTATTAAGAATGCTAATAACTCTCAGCATTGGCATTTCGCATGGCAGGTGTTGAAGGTGGACCTCCTAGACGGCCAAAGCCTGCAGCCCCTTCCCATCGGCACCTCCAAAGATTTGAAGGTGCAGTATGCGTACAGTTGGCCAGAACCGTATATATATACACGGTGTATATACAGTATGTTTGGCAGGTAAATGACCAAAGATACGGTCATATACGGTGTGTATATACGGTTTTGGCCAACCCTAAGTATGCGTTCGTACCAACTTTCGGCACCTCTCCTCCAAACATCTGAAGCTGTGTTTGCTTGTGGCGTCCTGTATGGAATACCAGCATCACCGTCATCTGTAGAGAAACAACACACACACAGACACAGACACAGACACACAGGTTGTGCAGTCCGTGCTTGCTTGTGGCTTCTCGTATGGATTGCCAGCATCGCCGTCATCTGTAGAGGCACAACACACATACACACACGCAAACACACACAAACAGGTTGGGCAGTCCGTATATGCTTGTGGATTCCCGTACGGATTGCCAGCATCACCGTCATCTGTAGACGCACAACACACACATACACACACATATATACATACACACACAGGTTGTGCAGTCCGTGTTTGCTTGTGGATTACCGTACGGATTGCCAGCATCACCGTCATCTGTAGAGAAACAACACACACATACACACACACACACACATATACATACACAAACAGGTTGGACAGTCTGTGTTTGCTTGTGGATTCCCGTACGGATTGCCAGCATCACCGTCATCTGTAGAGGCACAACACACACACACACACACGCAAACACACACAAACAGGTTGGGCAGTCCGTGTTTGCTTGTGGATTCCCGTACGGATTGCCAGCATCGCTGGCTTCTGGCGTTGTGAGTGGCTTGGAACGCAGCATACCCAGCCCCGTGGGAACACGTATATATGGCGCTATCCAGGTAAGGACTCAGGCTGAATCTGACCCAATCAAACGCTCGGAATTGTCCGAGGACACTTCTGACACATGTGTGATGCTGGGAGTGTGATGCTGGGAGTGTGATGTTGCAGTGTGATGTTGCAGTGTGATGCTGCAGTGTGATGCTGCAGTGTGATGCTGCAGTGTGATGCTGCAGTGTGATGCTACGGTGTGATGCTGCAGTGTGATGCCGGGAGTGTGATGCTGCAGTGTGTTGCAGTGTGATGCTGGGAGTGTGATGCTGCAGTGTGATGCCGGGAGTGTGATGCTGCAGTGTGATGCTGCAGTGTGATGCAGGGAGTGACCGCACTGCCAGGGTGCTGCTCCTCTCTGCTCCTCTTGTTCGGTTAGCATACTCGTAAGCATGGCATGTAAATTGTAAGCATGACATGTGACTTGTAAGCATGGCATGTAAATTGTAAGCACGGCATCTGAGCAAGCATGGCATGTAACTTGTAAGCTTGTAAGCACGGCGTGTAATATTTAAGCTTGACATGTGACGTGTAAGCATGACATGAAGGGGCTGTAACCACGGCAGGTTTTTTTACAAGAATGGTAATAGGTAGATCTCGTTAGCTATACAAACAGACAATAACACCCCAGATAATGTAAGACTATGATGTGATGTGATTGCGTGCACTTTTTGCGTGCAGACTGATGCCAGTATCAATGTGTGTGTGCACTTTTTGCGTGCAGACTGATGCTAGTATCAATGTGTGTGTGTGTACTTTTTGCGTGCAGACTGATGCCAGTATCAATGGAGGAAACAGTGGGGGTCCCTTGCTGGACTCCACGGGACGAGTGGTAAGTCTGTGTGGCACTAAGGAGCTGTGTGTGTGTGAGTGTATATGTGAGTGTGTATGTGTAGTATGTCAGGGTGGGTGACTGTGCATGTATGTGTGTGTGGGGGGGGGGGCTAAGGGAGTGCAAAGAATGGGGTAGGAACTAAAGAGTGGTATTTGCTCTCATCAAGAGCTGGTTTCAGGGAAGCCTGCAGCCCTCCTGATCCTCATTGATCATTTTTCTTTCTTCTAGGTGAGGATCGATTTCTTCTATCGATTTCTTTTATGGTGGAGGATCGATTTTTTCTATCTATTTCTTCTGGTGGAGGATTGACTGATTTTTTCTATCTAATTCTTCTATAGTGGAGGATCGATTTCTTCTATGGTAGAGGATCGATTTTTCCACGATTTTTTTATCGATTTCTTCTATAATGGAGGAGTTTACCGGCACCCGGTACCAAAGTGGCTCCTTTTTCTAGCTTTATGTGGGGAGTGCTTTCTCGCTGCCTGCGTAGTTTTTTTCCCCATGTTACTTCGAATAGCATCAGAAGACGGGGTGGGCATGGTGGTTGCACTTATTATGTATGGACATGGTAGAGCACTTATTATGTATGGGCATGGCAGGGCACTTAATATGTATGGGCATGGTAGGGCACTTAATATGTATGGACATGGTAGGGCACTTAATATGTATGGGCATGGTGGTTGCACTTAATATGTATGGGCATGGTGGTTACACTTAATATGTATGGGCATGGTGGTTGCACTTAATATGTATGGACATGGTGGTTGCACTTAATATGTATGGGCATGGTAGAGCACTTATTATGTATGGACATGGTGGTTGCACTTAATACGTATGGGCATGGTGGTTGCACTTAATATGTATGGGCATGGTGGTTGCACTTAATATGTATGGGCATGGTAGAGCACTTATTATGTATGGACATGGTGGTTGCACTTAATACGTATGGGCATGGTGGTTGCACTTAATATGTATGGGCATGGTGGTTGCACTTAATATGTATGGACATGGTGGTTGCACTTAATATGTATGGACATGGTGGTTGCACTTAATATGTATGGGCATGGTGGTTGCACTTAATATGTACTTAATATGTATGGGCATGGTGGTTGCACTTAATATGTATGGACATGGTGGTTGCACTTAATATGTATGGACATGGCAGGGCACTTAATATGTATGGTAGGTAAGAAAGTGGGGTGACAATGGGGGTGTTCAGTCAGAGGATCACGGGAGGGCAAGAACAAAAAGGCTCAAAGTTTAATAGTATTATATTGATATGAGCGTGTTTGAAAGAGAGGGGTGACAATGGGGGTGTTCAGTTGGAGGATCGCGGGATCGCAAGGACAAAAAGGCTCAAAGTTTCAAGGTAAGGTAAGGCCACATCGCTATATATGCCTCTGGGGGGCATCTGAGCGGAAGCTCAAAGTTTTAAGCATGTACACTGATATGAGCGCGGTGTGTGTGTGTGTGTGTGTGTGTATGTGTAAGTGTGTGTGTATGTGTATGTGTGTGTGTGACAGTAAGCATGTACACTGATATGAGCGAGGTGTGTGTGTATGTGTGTGTGTATGTGTGTGTGTGTGTTTGAAAGAGAGGCTCGCCGCAGCGAGTGCTCACACTTGTAGGGTTGGCCAGTACCGTATATTTACACCGTATATGACCGTATGTATGGTGATTTCCCTGCCAAACATGCCGTATACATGGTTCTGGCCAACCCTACACACTTGCCTGAGCCCCACAAGAAATGAGGGGAAAGGGGGTATAGGAATCAGAGGTGTTTTGAGCTTCAAACCTGAGCACACAAACAAAGGAAGAGGGTGTTTTGAAGGATGAGAGTTTCTGAAGTGAATAAATTCTACTGCAGGGATGAGACCTTCCTGTATTGGAAGCATTGCTCTAAGGATAATCAGTTGGGTCGGGGGTATTTTTTGTTCTTTTTCCTCTCTTTCTTTCCTTTGCGTGTACTCACATGTAGTATGCAAGAAAAAAGAAAAGAAAAATAACGCAGACTGTGTTATTGCTGCCGGCATGGATTAGGAAAGGGTGCTGTTATGTGCCAAGCAACTCACCTGATCCCCAATATTCTTTTCTAGGTTTCCTCATTCTCATAAGAGAAAAAAAATAATGCCGGCTGCTTATTTGTTGCCGGCATGGTTTAGGAAAGGGTGCTGCTATTTGCCAAGCAACTCACCTGATCCCCCATGATTTATAACTTGCGGTGGATTGGGTTCAGGGTACATAGTATGAAAGTGGATCGATTCAGAGAGAAAGGGGTCACGTTTGTAACTGCACAGAAATTTGGTTCAGAGTTATTTACCTGCTGTACGTCTTGTGACATTCTTGATTTATCAGGATGGCTAACTGGTTGCTGCCAGCTTTTTAAACGTTTCATAAGCCAGCTTTCTAATCGTTTCGTAAGCCAGCTTTTTAACGTTTCATAAGCCAACTTCTCAATTGTTTCATAAATCAGGCAGAGTCGGTTGTAACCGGCCTGCTACAAGGGTTTAAAACCCGTTAAAGGTGTATGAAAGAGAGGTCGAGCCATGAACTCTTTTTGACACGCACCTACGACCCGTTAAAAGTGTATGAAAGAGAGGTCGAGCCATGGACTCTTTCTGACACACACCTAAGACCCGTTAAAAGTGTATGAAAGAGAGGTCGAGCCATGAACTCTTTCTGACACGCACCTAAGACCTGTAAAAGGAGTATGAAAGAGAGGTCGAGCCATGAAGTATTTTTGACACACACACCTGAAACCCGATAAAGGGATATGAAATATAATTTGAGCCATGAATGGTTTTATGCACGCACACCCAAGATACGCTAAGGTGTCAGGTTTGGGCTTGCAAGGCCAGGGCCCTTGATCTGAGATTGGGTGAAACGTTGTCACCTACCAAATATGTAGGGTTGGCCAGAAGCGTATATACACGCTGTATATGACTGTATACTTGATAAGATCCCTGCAAAACACACCATATATACACCGTATATACATGGTTCTGGCCAACCCTACAAACCTGAATTAGGTTTAAAATTTGTTCTAATAAACATTCCCTTGGTACCACTTGTTGTCTGCATGGGATTTTGTTTTGTATTTATTATTTGTGTACCTGCTGCTGTCTTCAGCAGGAGCAAGATAGGGCTTAGCAATTACGGTCTTACATAGGAGTCTGTCAAATTACGGCGGTGGACACCGTATTTTGATGGTCTAGACTGCCATTTTGAAATTTGTAGTCTTACATAGGAGTCTGTCAAATTACGGCGGTGGACACCGTACTTTGAGGGTCTAGACTGCCATATTAAAATTTGTTGTCCTACATAGGAGTCTGTCAAATTACGGTCTGGCGGTGGACACCGTATTTTGAGGGTCTAGGCTGCCATTTTGAAATTAGCAGTCTTACATAGGAGTCTGTCAAGATACGGCGGTGGGCACTGTATTTTGAGGGTCTAGGACACCGTATTTTGAGGGTCTGCCATTTTAATTTGAAATGCTAAGACGGTATGTGCGGGTACGGTCGACAGCTTTGTCGAGACTAGGCGAAATGATTAGCACAGCTGAGAGGAATAAACAGACAGTTTAGTTTTAAATTACAAAGGCATTCAGCCTGGGATGGCTGCTCGACCAATGAAAACGAGGTGAAACCTCAAAACACCAAACGAAAACTGTAATAGAATCGAAAGTAGCAGCTGTGTACAAATGATGACTGATCAGTAGTAAGCAGTACTAATCAGTAGCAGCTGAGTACAAGTGATGACTAATCAGTAGTAAGCAGTACTCATCAGTAGCAGCTGTGTACAAATGATGACTAATCAGTAGTAAGCAGTACTAATCAGTAGCAGCTGTGTACAAATGATGACTAATCAGTAGTAAGCAGTACTCATCAGTAGCAGCTGTGTACAAATGATGACTAATCAGTAGTAAGCAGTACTAATCAGTAGCAGCTGTGTACAAATGATGACAATTAGTAGCAAGTAGGGTTGGCCAGAACCATATATATATATACGGTGTATATACGGTATTTTTGGCAGGAAAATCACCAAATATACGGTCATATATGTGTAATTATACGGTTCTGGCCAACCCTAGTAGTAAGCAGTAAGGCAAAAACTAAGACAAAAGAGAGGAAGCCACAACACAGCAATTCAAGAAGTTAGGCGAAATGACAAGAACAGATAAGTGAAATCGACAGACAGGTATGCAAGCATTCTAGTAGGTTGAGCCGTGGTATTGCAATCAGACCCTAAGTCTACAGAAGGCTCAAGTAAATGATTAGCAAGTCTATAATGAAAGTCGAAGGTTGCAAGATATAAAAACTGTAACACACACACAAACGCACATACACATTCAGGTTGGGATTGCCACAGCCACGTACAGCCGGTCTGGGTCTGGCAGAGGGAGTGGTGTGAACTTTGCCTTGCCTATTGACAAAGTTATGAAGGTGTGTGATTGTGGGTGCGGGTGCGAGTGCGGGTGCGGGTGCGGGTGCTGGTGCGGGTGCAGGTGTGGGTGCGGGTGCGGGTGCAGGTGCGGGTGCGGGTGCGGGTGCAGGTGCAGGTGCGGGTGCCTTGCTTATTGACGAAGTGATGAAGGAATGTGGGTGTGGGTGCGGGAGCGGGTGCGGGAGTTTCTTATAGATCATGGGGATGTTGGTTAAGTTGACCGATTTGGTGCTGAACAAATGTATGAACTGATGTGGGAGTGTTGACTGTGAGCTCGCAGAACAGGCTTTTAACGAGAAGAACACCGTGAATGAAACAGCGCTGCCATCTTGGCTGCTTCCAAAGGAGAGCTTGCTTATATTTTACAATAAATTTTTTTGTAGTTGCCCTGAAATGCTCGTGGTCCGAGGTCAGACCAGACTCCTCGGGGCCGCGGATTCTAATCCGCCTGGTAGCGTGAGTACTTCGCTGTCCAACAGCTCCGTCACCGTTTTCTTAATCCATGCAAAAAAATCCATGACAGTCACGTGTAAATTTTGATCCTCCAGCCCCAAATGACCCCCCCCCAAAACACCCCCCTTGCTGACTCCCCACACAAATAAAAAGTGTGTCCATCTGCTCAGAATTTAAGCAGCTACCTGCCTGCACAGTTCCCATGTTATTAATTATAATGCGTGAAGAGTTATAGGGCAAAAACTAAATTGCACACGCTCTTGCATTGACAGACGTTAACGCCACGGCCAATTTGACACGTGTCCCATGATTGGCATTTCTTAAGCTCTGCTGCTTTGGAATGCATATTAGTTGGGTTGGCCAGAACCGTATATATACACCGTATTTGATGAAATCCCTGCAAAAAATACCGTATATACCGTACGTCCATGGATCCACCGCCCCCCCTGAAGAATATAAACATTTAATGGTCAAAATATGCAACCGCCCCCCCCCAAAAGGAATATTTTACAGGTTTGCATTGCAAACGCCCCCCCCATTGCTGGAACTTATCTACTGGTGCAGGGCAGGGGGGGAACTTATCTACGGGTGCAGGGCTGTGGGGGAACTTATCTACGGGTGCAGGGCTGTGGGGGAACTTATCTACGGGTGCAGGGCTGTGGGGGAACTTATCTACGGGTGCAG
>Ga0307942_1004569_pt1 | contig 10960 bp, 18 predicted proteins | sample OrgLakmetagen175_FD_201846 | JGI IMG/M metagenome (GOLD analysis project Ga0307942, IMG submission 201846) | Saline water microbial communities from Organic Lake, Antarctica - #175 | ecosystem: Environmental > Aquatic > Non-marine Saline and Alkaline > Saline | place: Antarctica: Organic Lake...
TACTGTGTTTGAAACATTCCTGACCATTCACAGCTCACACCTTCCCTCTTATACTGTGTTTGAAACATTCCTGACCATTCACAGCTCACACCTTCCATCTCTTACTGTGTTTGCACATTCCTGACCAAGGTGCTGACGCAATGTACATCCAAACTCACCGCATTGCCTTCAGCGCCCTCAGCCAAGGCACGTCATCTGTGGATACTGTGGCCTCTACCAAGAGCACGATGATACTAATGAGCACCACAAAGGTGTCTACTTGGTTCCAGCCACTGGAGTGGGATCAGAGGGGGCATGAGTGAAGAGTGAAAATTCAACCCTTTACAAAACTATGACACCGATGAGCACTGCAACGTTGTCTACTTGGTTCCAGACATTGGAGTGGGATCAGAGGGATTTGCGCGCTTGATGCAAATATGCCTGCAACAAGCGCTCCCTTAATAAATTTATGAATTTCTTTATTCGATAAAGCACAAGGAGCGCTGCGGCATGAGTTGCAAGTTCTCGACCCATGCTCAGAAAAAAATAGCTGGGAGGTAGAATGGGCTGGGAGAAAAAAAGGGCGTGACGGGATGAATGCGTTATGATTCTGAAGAGCCGAGGGAAGAAGAGGGGGGAGGAGAGTGAGAGGTTCGTACTCAGAAATAAAGGGCACGTGAGGATGGGGGGTGGTGCTGCATGTTGGAGATAACACAGGAAGGGAAGGAGGGGGAAGGCTGGAAACTAATAATTTGTAGTAATGGAAAAGGGCGTGACGGGATGAATGCGTTATGAAACTGAAGAGCCGAGGGAAGAAGAGGAGGGAGGAGAGTGAGAGGTTCAAGATGAAGGGCACTTGATGATAGGGGGTGGTGCTGCAGGTTGGAGATAACACAGGAAGGGAAGGAGGGGGAAGGATGGAAAATAATGAATTGTAGTAATGAATTGTAGTAATAACATGTAGGCTTGCGCGAAAATGTAACGAGACACCTGCACCCTCTGCATCTCTTCCTCCTACCTTCTCAAGTAAGAGGTTGGACCGTTGAACAGCACGCCCATCGCCACAGCCTTCAAAACAGTCTGCACGCACAAGCCGAATCCATAGCATCTAGGAATGGTACAACTTGTCTGCAGCTTTAATGAACAACGTCACGGCCAATATCTTGTCCAGTTACCAATCAGTGAGCGTGCAGCAGCTGCTTGTGCGCTTGCGAAGCAGGAGGAGTGCAGCTTTAATGAACGACGTCACAGCCATTATCATGAACAGTTACCAATCAGTGAGCGTGCAGCAGCTGCTTATGCGCTTGTCGAGCAGGAGGAGTGCAGCTCGGAGTAACGCACCCACCCACCCACCCACCCACCCACCCACACACACACACACACACACACACACACACACCTCCAGCCCAAACACAGCAGTAAACGAGGCATCCAGGTTGCGCAGCACAATGGCTTTGGGAGACCCTCGTACTAGCGAGGCGTCATCCAGGGCCAGGATGACGCTGGAAGCCACGCAGATGATCACAATGATGGATTCGAAGTGTCGATGCGCCACAATCTGCAAGGATGAGGAACATATTGCTTAAACGTGTGTTCAATTCTGCGAGGCGGCCCTTTTGAGAAAGGGGGTTCTGAAGTCTGCGACTTGTTCCAGGACGGCAGATGCCATGAACAAGAAGGGGTGGAACAAGCGCTCCGTAATAACAAGCGCTCCGTAATAAGCGACCTCCCATATATATGATATATGGGAGCGAACCTAAAGTTTTTCAATTCTTCGACTGGTGAGTGCGAAGTAATAATCTACTTTCCAGTTTGGCCCCCATCATAGCCCCATTGATATACTGTTTTTAGGCCATGATGAGCAGGGGAGAGTAGACAGGGTAATCAGTGACGCAGCGACTGAAGCCTGGAATGAACCAGAAGTACAAAAGCAGCATCGTGGCTTGTGTGGGTTGCAGCAAATTAGGTGTAAGGCTGCTCACTTATTCCACGAAACAGTGGGTATCCTGTCAGGCAGTTTTGCTGTAGGCATCAGGATGCACGCCAGTGTTATCTGTGCCATACGCATTACATTTGTGCCATATGCATTACATTTGTGCCATACGCATTACATTTGTGCCATATGCATTACATTTGTGCCATACACATTACATTTGTGCCATACGCATTACATTTGTGCCATACGCATTACATTTGTGCCATACGCATTACATTTGTGCCATACGCATTACATTTGTGCCACACGCATTACATTTGTGCCATACGCATTACATTTGTGCCATACGCATTACATTTGTGCCATAACGCCAGTGTTATTTGTGCCATACGCATTACATTGCGGGCTCTCGTAGCGCAGTCATCATAACTGTCAGTGCCACTCGTACGGTGAACCTACTTGTGGTGCATCCACGCACACAAACGAGCACACCCACACCCAACCACTCACACACGTCCGCACACAAACGAGCACATCCACACCCAACCACCCACACACGTCCGCACCCATACTAAGACGCACACACCCACACCCAACCACCCACACACGTCCGCACCCATACTTAGACGCACACACCCACACCCAACCACCCACCCACCTACATCCTGATCATCTGCGTAGCTTTCAGAACAGCCACCCACCCACACACGTCCGCACCCATACTAAAAACACACACACACCCACATCCTGATCATCTGCGTAGCTTCCAGAACAACCACCCACCCACACAAAAACCTGCATGCATGTACGCTCACACCAACACCCACACGCACCCGTGCACACGTGAAGCGCAGCTTGTTGTTGGGGCCCAAGCAAAAGCATGACGTCCCTGTCAAGATATCTCTGCCCCACTTTGGAATATTTTCCTCCTTCTGCTCTAGGGCTTGCTTCAAGCTCTGACGCCTCATCAGGACCCCCTTCATTGTGCTCTTGGTCCGGTTCAATGCGTGCTGATGGTCCGGGTCTGTTGCTTCAAGACCGGCTCTGTCTCTCCCTGATGCATCTCTTATCTGTGTGTGTGTGTGTGTGTGTGTGTGTGTGTGATGCCACCCCCGTGGCCAGCCGAGATGAACCGTGTGTTTTAAAGTGCTTGCCCCTGGAAAGAATGCCATACAAAAAAACGAAAAGAATCAAGGGTGACTTTTGTGACTTTCAAGATGTTAATGATAATTTCCGGTTGCGTTACAGTCCTTTCTTGCATGGTTTGTTTTGAGGTCAACCTCGTCCTCATAGGTTGAGCAGCCATCCTGGGTTGAATGCCTTTGTACTTCAAACTGAACCTTAAAAGATGTCGACAAGCTGGAGAGGGTACCAAGCCCCAATACAAGCTGCCCCAAAATTTCACAAGCAAGGCTTAGATTCCACTTTAGGTGTTTCTTTTTCTGAGGTTAGAGACACATCAGTTGCATGTTGCGGTGTTGCACCCTAAAAAGGCTGTAACAAGGGGTCATGGTCAAGGCCCAATTGTGCACGACATGTCCTTTGGCTGTAAGAAACACGTACCACTTCCTGCAATGCTCTGCCGCTGCTGAAGCTGTTCAGCTGTGGTATTGCTGCTTGAGAGGGGGGGGCACATGGAACGGGGGCGGTGGAGCGTTGTGAAGAGTCTGAGGACAGCTTCTGGTCAGAGCTTCTGTTGCAAAAAGCAGGGAGTGAGATGTCCCTGCGTAACAGGGAATGTCAGGTACAAGTAAGAATGTGCGGAAACAATCAGGCAGTTTTTGCTGATACTTGCAACAGAAACTGGACTGAAACCATTTGCAACAGAAGCTTTTCAAAAGAGTGGAGTAAGTGAGCCATGGCAGGCTGGACTGCACACAGATTTTGAACTAAACAGCTGTCATTCACTCATAGATCGTGAATCTGTGAGAATAATGTGTAGACATTTTGAGAGAGAGAGAGAGAGAGAGAGAGAGAGAGATGTAGCTGGAGCTGAGAGCACAGTGTGGAATGTTAGGACCAAGACTTGCACAAAATTTTACATTTTTTACAGCTGCATTTTGCATGTTACAGCTGCATTTTACATGTTATACATATTGGGTGGAAGGCATGACACCAATACAATGACTTACTGCTTAGTGCAAAGTGTTTGCCTGTAAAGTGCTACAGATTAAGGCAAGGTGATGTCTAAAATCCAACACAGTGGAGACAGGAGGGATTGAGGGATTGATGGAACACAGAAGAGCACAGTGCTGACGTCATAAGAGAGGAATTGCAGCAGCAAGGAAAATAACCCACTGCTCTCATACACTTTGTGCAGATACATAAGTGTTCGGCATAGCTCTGAGAAGGAGCAGCAACAACAACGAGGGGTTGGCCAAAACCATATACATACGGTGTATATACGATGTTTTTGGCAGGGAAATTACCTAATACTATACGGTCATATTCGGTGCATATATACGGTTCTGGCCTACCCTAATTGCGACCCTGCCTACACCGCAGAGTAGAGAGGAGATGAGGAAAAGGGAAGCAAGCAGCTGTTTCCTGCTTAGCAACCTTCCTTACATCACTTTGCAATTGCACCTTTGAGTGCCAAGGGGGCTGTTCAAGTGGGGGTAGGACTCTTCGATTTCCTTGGGGGCGAGGGCCAGACATGGCACCTGGGTAGGCCAGTACTTCCTGTCAAGGGGCTCAGAGCTCGGGAGAGCGTCTGCTAGACGTGCTTGAAGGCCATTGGCTGCAGAGGCAGCAGCTTGCGAGCCAGACCAGGCTCTTCTGTCCAGCAGGTCTGCACTCTGCAAAGGCCCTGCTAGGTTTGTTAGCAGGTCATGCGAGTGTGATGGGCCCTGGGTGTAAATCTCGTCTTGTGATGTTGGCTGTTGTCCTGAGGATATTAAATCTGCGCTCTGTAGTGCCCCTGCCAGTATGGCTTGTGCGGGAGGTTGGAAGGATGCTGAGGGAGCGAGGGCGGGGGGTGGGTGCTTGACAGAAGAGGGAGAGCTGTGTGAGGATGCAGGAGTGGAATGTGGGCGTTGGGGGTGCTTGGAGGTGAGGTCATGGTTGCTTCTGGAAGAGGAGGAGGATGTGTGGGGGGAATGGTGGTGAGTCTCGTGGAGGTCGCTTGTTAGGCCTTGTGGCTGCTGATGCCGCTGCTGCTGGAAATCTGAGGGGCATGTGCTGTGTCCGCGTTCACTTTGCTGCTGCTGATGCTGCTGCTGCTGCAGACGTGTCAGTGCAATGGTCTGCTCATCTCCCTGCTGCTGAGCATGTCTGTCTGTTTGGCAGGTTGGGGAGGGTGCCAGTGGCTCGCCAAACGAGCCGTGCTGAATCTGAAGGGGCAGAGGATCTGATGCAGTTTGCATGGCCAAGGCTAATGCATTCGCAGGCAAGCCGACTTCTGCATTGTGGGGGCGTGGCATGTGGCAGCAAAGGAGGGTAAATGTGAGTGCTATGCATGCAGTTGCAGGGGCACATGCACCTGAACACACAAGACACGTGCACACACACACACATACACACGCACGCACGAACACACACACACGCACACACACGCACACACACACGCATGTATGAACGTACACAGGCACACACAAATGCATCCACACCTCCGCTTAGCTTGCCGCTGAGAGAAGGCGTGCTGGGTGCATGCACAGAGGCAGAGGACCTGTGCGAGGGCAAAGCTCCATCAGAGCTGCTGGTGGAGGAAGGGGCAGTGCCGGGGCGCGAGGTCACGTGCTGTGCGTGCATGGGGGCAACCCCTGTCGCTTCTTTGGTGCATGCTTGGGGTGCGTTGGACTGAGGGCGGCTAGGCGGCTGCTTTCTGCCCATTGAAGTTGATCCCACACCGTCTCCGCCAAACACAAGACTACTACGTTGGGGCGGCTGCTTCTGCGGGCTGCTCCGGCCGTCAGCTCTTACTCCGCCTCCCCCTGCTGCCAGCGGCTCCCCTTGCTTGGACTTCCCCTCCCATCCTTCCCTTTGCATTACGCCCTTGCCATCTGATATCCCACCTCTCGTGCCGCCCCTCTCCCCCCCGCCCCTACAATCGTGACCCACGCCTGCGCCACCCTCGCCAAAGGCATGTTTTGACACATCACCATGCTGTGCTAGGGAAGAGCTCCCGGGGCTCAAACTACTGGGCAAACGAAGGTCGTTGCCTGAAGTAGGCACCCTGTCCCCCACATCCTCTCCACCTACTGCCCCTTCGTGCAGAGTCGGCAGTTGGTGTGGTGGTGCAGGAGCGTTGCCGGAGTCACAGGAAGGAGGGGGAGAAGGGACCCTTACCAAAGGAGAGGGGGCAGGAACTATGCGGTTGGTGGTGCCCCGCAACATGCTCATCACCGTCATTGGTGGTTTTGGGGGGGGAACCGTAGAGGTGAGGCTTTGGCCCTATGTGTGTTTTTGTGTGTATGTGTGTGTGTGCGTGTGTGTGTGTATGTGTGTGTGTTTGTTTGTGTGTGTGTGTGTGTGTGTTTGTGTGTGTTGTGTGTGCGCGTGTGTGTTTATGCTTTTGTGTGTGCGTGCCAGTGTGTGTGTGCGTGTGTGTATGTCACACACAAAAATTGGGCTGGCAGCCTCAATACCCACCTGCCCTTGCACGTCTTTTTCCTTATCAGAACTGCTCAAGAAACGGCTCCACGCAAAACTGTCTTGGCCTTTGGGCTTCGTGCTGTGTGTCTGATCCAGCTGCTCTGCAAAGCTGTCCGCCGACGATTTATGAGCCAGGCCCTTGCTAGAGCCTTTAATGGAAGGGAGGGCCTTTGAAGAGGGCATGTCACCTGGATGTTTACGGTGGGATTTGTCAGACCTGCGTACGGTACAGCAGTTATGGGTTGATGTCATTCGAGGGAGGTTGGATCACCTAATCTCAAAATTACGCATGCCTGGTGAAGTTCTGAGCCTAATTCATCATTAATGACGGTCACCTGCACCAGGTTCGAGTTGGGATGCATTTCAGTGAATGCATGGCAGTAGTAGGTGCGTGGGTGTGTAAGTTTCTGGGGGGGGAAGAGGAGCAGGCATATCGGAGAACAGATCAAAGCAGCTGCGAGCCGTTGAGGCTTGAAATACTGAAGTATCTGTAATACTGAAGTGTTTGAAATACTGTAGTATCTGAAATACTGAAGTATTTTGAAATACTGAAGTATCTGAAATACTGAAGTGTCTGAAATACTGAAGCATCTAAAATATTGAAGTATTTGAAATGCTGAAGTAATTGAAATATTGTTTTAGAACGGGAGCTCTTCGTACATTGACGTCACGACATCATACACTGACATCACTCCTACATATGTTATGACACACAAACCACGGGAGATGCAATTGGCAGTGCCAGATGGGTCTTTGCGTGCACACAAGAAGGAAAGTGGCGTGCACCCCCTTCTCTTGCGGACTGTCTGTGCATCTTCATTTCTTCACACCCTTCCTTTGCAAACTGTGCTGTGCATCTTCAATAATTAACACCGCCCTCAAGGTTGAGCTGTCCAGAGCGCACACCGAACACACTTTCAGCGCGTGAGGGTTTAGCTCTACCAAACCTTACTTGCAGCTGAAGGGAACAAAACAGGGGAACTGCGCTGGCAAGACGACACAGCCGGTATTATGGAGAGAGAACATTCCCTCTGTCGATACTTGCATGCTTCAGCAGAGCCTAAATGTAGTGTGTGCCACTGAGCTTGTGCGCTGTGTACGCCTGTTGCTTCTGGCTAATTGGCCAGAACCGTATATATACACCGTGTATGACCGTGCATTTGGTAATTTCCCTGCCAAAATTACCGTATGTACACCGTATATATATATGGTTCTAGCTAACCCTACTTTTGGCATGTGTCCCCAACCCAAATACGCGAATTGGGCTCATCACGGAGCCATGAGCACACGTTATCACGGAGCCATGAGCACAAGTTATCACGGAGCCATGAGCACAAGTTATCACGGAGCCATGAGCACAAGTTATCACGGAGCCATGAGCACAAAATTTACCACGGAGCCATGAGCACCAAAGTTATCACAGAGCCCTGAGCACAAGTTATCACGGAGCCATGAGCACACGTTATCACGGAGCCATGAGCACAAGTTATCGTGGAGCCATGAGCACAAGTTATCGCGGAGTCATGAGCACAGGTTACCACGGAGCCATGAGCACAAGTTATCACAGAGCCATGAGCACAAGTTATGGCAGGATTGTGTGTGTATACGCAGGTGAGCAGGTGTTCATATGTATGCACGTAAGTGTGTCTGAGTAGGTGTATGTTAGCAGGTGAATGTATGTTCCCATGTGCAGGTGCGTGGGTGTACATGTGTATTTGCATAGGTGTGTATGTAAGTAATGTATGTACGTGCACATCCATGCCCCTGTGCGGGTGCATTTATGCAGCTGTGTGTAAGTAGGTGTATGTATGTAAGTTGAAGCACATGTGCATGTGTGAATGTGCGCGTGTGCAGGTGTATGTGCATGTGTGTGTGTGTGTGTGTGCGTGTGTGTGTGTGTATATGTGTGTGTGTGTGTGTGAGCAGGCGTAAGCATGTAGGTGCATATACATGCGCGTGTGCAGGTCAACGCGTGCGCAAGCGAACACATAAGCACGAGTGGGATTTGACTCACATGGACATCTGTCTGACTTTTGTCATGAAGTTCCTGGAAGCTTCCCTAGCAGCATGCACCACAGTGGATGCCTCCATCAGCTTTGCCAACGACTTTTCTTGCTGCTCATTCTTCAATTCCTTCTCCAACTGCAGGGTACAAAAGGCTTGGGTGCGTCAGCGTGGGTCGAATGATGTTCAAGCAGTGTCGTGATGTTTTCCATGTACGTTTGGTCAACGGCAGCATACTGTTGGCGTCGTGGTTTGGTCGCATGCTGCGCTTTGAGAAAGCAAGGACAAATTCACTTTGGGGTGGCTGATTTGAGGGCGGCTATGCCCGTAATTGTAAGTGTGTGTATTAGGGTCGTGTATTTCTAGGGTTGGTCAAAACCATACATCTTCATGCGTGTGTGGTATACAGTGTATATACGGTATTTCAAGGAGAGTAATTACCATACATGCGGTCATACACGGTGTGTGTATACAACTCTGAACTACCCTATGTATTATACTTTGGCCGAGCTCCTGCTTTTCCTGTGATGGTATGTCTTTTGAAACCATGTAAAATATTCCAAGTAGCACCAAAACTTTCCCCGGATTATGACAATTGCAAATTTCCAAACACACCTAACCCTGAACTTCAACACATGCACATCCGTCACCCACCCCAGCTAATTTGTGAGAGCGGAGTGTTTCATTGTGCCTGGGGCAGGGGGTTCTGTCATGGATAGGGTTGGCCAGAACCGTATATACACAACGTATATGACCGTATATATGGTGATTCTCCCGCCATAGATACCGTACAAACACCGTATGTACACGGGTCTGGCCAACCGTAGTCATGTCCAATGAAGCCTTACATGGAACCTTACATGCTGTGCTCAACATCATCATCATGATGTGCACGCTTCCAGAAATATGCTGTGCTCAAATCATGCTGTGCTCAAAATCATCATACTGTGCACCCTTTCCAAAAGCCATAATGCTGTACAAACACGCACTCCCAACCTCATACAAGCCTTGTTGCAGTACACCTCTTACAAGCCATGCTGCAGTACACCTCTTACAAGCCATGCTGCAGTATACCTCATACAAGCCATGCTGCAGATCACCCCTTGCAAGCCATGCTGCAGTACAAACATGCACTCCAACGACTTTCAAGCCACACGTGTAGCAGGATGCAAGGACAGCGGCAAAGCACCATGGAAGCACTTGTTACTAGCATTATAAGCGGCACCATGGAGGCGCTTCTTACTAAGATCCAAAGCGGCACCATAGAGGCGTTTTCTACTAGCATCCTAAGCGGCACCATAGAGGCGTTTTTTACTAGCATCCTAAGCAGCACCATGGTGGCGCTTGCTGTAGCATCCTAAGCAGCACCATGGTGGCGCTTGCTATAGCATCCTAAGCAGTACCACAGTGGCTCTTGCTACTAGCATCCTAAGCAGCACCTTAGTAGCGCTTTTCACTAGCATCCTAAGCGGCACCATGGAAGCGATTCCTACTAGCAACCTAAGCAGCACCATAGTGGCGCTTGCTGCTAGCATCCTAAGCAGCACCATAGTGGCGCTTGCTACTAGCATCCTAAGCAGCACCATAGTGGCGCTTGTTACTAGCATCGTAAGTGGCACCATAGTTGTGCATGCTGGTAGCATCACACCAAAGCATCACCCTAAATCGCACCACACACACAGCCTACACTGATTGATAGGAATACATGAATATATGTGCCTTACCTCTTCCAAGCCGCTAAGCAGAATGGCCAGGAACAGCTGCAGCATCATGAACGCCCCAATCACGACGCAGAACACAAAGTAGACTGCCACCCAAGGAGTCAGCCTCTGCAACGTGCAGCAAGGTCAAGGAGTTTGATGAGCGGTAAGGTCTGTTGCCACATATTTAGGGTTGGCCAAAACCGTATATATACACCGTATACGACCGTATATTAGACTATTTTCTGCCAAAAATACCGTATACACACCGTATATATAGGGTTCTGGCCAACCCTACACATGTAGTGAGGAGCAAGGTCAAGGAGCATTATGGTGAGCGCGATAGCATGCAGAGAGGTTAAAGAACTTGTGAGTGACTTTGGGCAGCAAGCAGCAAAGTTGGTTGCTTCCAGTGAATTTTTAACAGAGAGCACAAAGTCTATAGCTTGGTTCAAAAGGCGTTGAGGCGGGAACTTTAATGGTCCGTGCCCCTTGTTTTCCGGGAGAGGCCTTGCTTCCTACGCTTTGTTGTTTGCTCTTGGGGGCATGTTGGAAACCTTGATGACTGCCACCCTGAATGCAGGACTTGGTGGTAATATGTGCATGTCACCATAACATGTGCATGTCACCATAATATGTGCATGCCACCATAATATGTGCATGCCACCATAATATGTGCATGCCACCATAATATGTGCATGCCACCATAATATGTGCATGCCACCATAATATGTGCATGCCACCATAA
>Ga0307942_1004571_pt1 | contig 10956 bp, 11 predicted proteins | sample OrgLakmetagen175_FD_201846 | JGI IMG/M metagenome (GOLD analysis project Ga0307942, IMG submission 201846) | Saline water microbial communities from Organic Lake, Antarctica - #175 | ecosystem: Environmental > Aquatic > Non-marine Saline and Alkaline > Saline | place: Antarctica: Organic Lake...
CCCGCCCCACCCAAACCCCCTCAAAATTGGCTCTTAAATATACCAATCAATAGCTCTCAACGTCAAGATTCCGAATATGTGATTTATATTTCAGTCGAGACATGACATCAAAAAATTATAATACTTGAAGCCTCCTGATGTGGACTTGATATTTAGCTGCGGCACTTTTATATGTATAGGCATGTAGCGGAATGTTAGATTGAAACTGATGTGGACATTTATTATGCGGTCAACAGGTCTACTGTTCAGAGCTAGCTGAAGGTTGACCCTCTACTACGCACAGGCGCTGGAGAAGGTAAATAGTAAATGGGATAGTTGCTGCTCCTGCTCCTTGGTAAGAGAAATGACAAGAGGTAGTGGCTGATCATGAAGAAAGAAACAAGAGCGCAAAAAAACGCGCAGGCTGTGAAAACCACTCCCAAAAAAATCAAGGAAAAGGAGCCGCTTTGGTGGCGAGTACTGTAGAAATTCTCCGGACAGACAGGAGGCGCCAGTAAGCATAACTTTTGGACGGCACGTGTCAAATCAATTTAAATTAATATATTCGGAATCCTGACGTCGAGAGCTATTGATTGGTATATACATGAGTCGAATTGGAAGGGGGGGTGGTCCGGGGGGGTCCAGAGTTTTTTGGACCCCCCCTCCAAAAATGTACTGGGTCACTTCTGCGAAACTTTAAATATATCATCTGAATCCTCAGCTCAAGCCCAGTCAATTGGTACCCTTTTTGGGCAATTTGGGTTTAGGGGGGGTCTATGGACACGACCAATAGTCGGAGGCACACGCGCTTGGGTGCAGGCCGCGGGGTGAGTCAAGCTAATGGAGCAGCAAGTCACTCTAATCTTCCAGGATTGTGCCAGCATGAAATAGTCAGTGGAAATATGAGGAAATGGAAGCAACGTGGGACTGTGCAAGCCAGTTGTGGGTAGGTTATGCGTGCACGGGCGTCCGTATCTGAGTTTTTGCCCCATAACTCTGCAACTGCAACACTTCAATTCCAGGTCTTGATGAGTATGCAGATGGACGCCTGTTTGAAAATGGAGCAGATTGGTACCCTTTTTGTCCTGGTGGGGGCACCGGAAGGGGGGTTTGGGGGGGGGGGGGTCCAGCTCAAAAATCATACGTGCCTATTCAACTTTTTTTTTCTGGCGCCTCCTGGCACAGACAAGAAAATGTGGATAATGTTTATTGCGCTTCATTACGCAGTATTTAGGGTGATCAAAACTGTATACAATCACAGTAACTGTATACAATCACAGTATCTAGGGGTGGTCAAAACTGTATACAATCATAGTAAATGATTGCTTGTACAGAAATTCCCTTGAACGAAACAACTGTACCTAAATACACCAAGTACGTTCATATGCATGATACTGGCCAACCCTAATAATGTCTCATATGCTCATATGAGTGCCCTGAACTCGTGCAGGCTTAGCTTCTACCTGCTCCCCATAGTTCACTAAATAACAGCTTAGATATCGCAACTGCCAAGGTCAAGGATTAGCATCCAGCCACTTTTTTCCTTTCGTGGACCTTTCCTGCTACAGGATAAGCACACACAAACACAAACATGCACATGCATATGCGCACGCACAACGCACACACACGTGCGCAAATTTCCCCTCCCCTCCCAGCACTCGCACACACACATGCATGCACGCACATATAAATACACACACACACATACAAACAGGAGCTGCACAGTGACCTCACCTCAACAACACAGAGCTCGTCGATATCCTGGAGCTCGTCTAGACTCGTCACTTTCTGTCCACTCTGCACAGCATGAATTTGAGGCGAAGCGGTGCGCAAATTTAAAACAGGCATGTGCGTCATTGCCCTCCTCCTCATGGAAAGATCAACTAAGTAACAGAGCATGCTTCCTGCAATGCCTTGTTAGAGGTGGCAAGTGAATGTCCCCTGCTTACCGATGCTAAAAAAATCTCCTTGACCCCGCAAATTCTGAGCTTGGACTTGACCTGCTGCATAAACTCGGCCCATACAAATCCATCAGGCACAGGGATTGCTACCTTCCTGTATGTGTGTATGTGTGTTATTGCATATGAACATGATGATGCGAGCATTCAAAGATTAACGCTTTCAACTCGAACATGTATATGTGTATGTATGTGAGTGCATGCGTGCGTGCGTATGCGAGTGTGTGTGTGTGTGTGTGTTTGCGAGTGTGTGTGTGTGTGTGTGTGTGTGTGTGTGTGTGTGTGTGTGTGTTTGCGTCTGTGTGTGTGTGTGTGTGTGTATGTGTGTGTGTGTGTGTGTGTGTGTGTGTGTTTGCGTGTGTGTGTGTGTGTGTGTGTGTGTGTGTTTGCGAGTGTGTGTGTGTGTGTGTGTGTGTGTGTGTGTGTGTGTGTGTGTGTGTTTGCGAGTGTGTGTGTGTGTGTGTGTGTGTGTGTCTGTGCGCACGCGCGTGCGTGCATGTGTGTGTGTGTGTGCGTGTGTGTGCTGCGTGCGTGGATGTGTCTGTGTATGCTTCATGCTTGCACAGGTGGGAAGCAGTTGTATCATCAAGACCTTTTTGGCTTGGCGTCCTTCACAAACACAAACACCAAGCGTGAGGCCTCCATGTCAGAGCGGGTAATATGGGTTTTGCTTCGGGGGGTAAGATGTGCCATTGATCATCTCGTTGTTGCCATTTGCTTAGATACCTATATTTATATAATTTATTGAAAACTATTGAACATTCCCTTGAAACGCAAACGAGGCACAGCTTAAGACAACGTGAACGTTCAAACTGCATCACTCCAGGGGTAGGGGGATCAAAAGAAGGGGGGCAGTGACCCCTGACTGGAGCCATCATCATGCGTGGAGCTGTTGTGCCAGGGTTTGCTAGCAGGACCGCTGGATCTGCCCAATACCCGTCCCTAGATGTAGAGAAGGGGAAGGCAGAGGTTTCTCCTGGTTCAAGGAGTCCATTTGCGGAGGCGTGCGGGATGTCTACAGGTTTGTGCATTGTATGCACACACGCACATGCGCACACCCACGCACACGCATACACACACACACGCACACACACACACACACACATACGCAAACACATGCACGCATGCACACGCGCACACACATACACACACATTCACGTATACACACATACACAAACGCCCACCTATGCCCACACCTACACACACTAATACACACCAAAGCTTACACTGCACATATGCACATATACACACGTACTCATACACACATACACACACACCTGCCCTTCCATCACAGTGCTGCTCTCTGGCTTTTGCTATGCCGCCTCCTCCGCGCTGCTGAGAAGAGCAAGCAACCAATACATGCAGACACACACATACACACACCTGTCCTTCCATCACAGTGCTGCTCTCCGGCTTTCGCTATGCCGCCTCCTCCACACTGCTGAGAAGAGCAAACAACCAAGACTTGCATACACACACAGACACACATGCATACACCCCTGCCTTCCACCGCAGTGCTGCTCTCCGGCTTGTGCTATGCCGCCTCCTCCACCCTGCTGAGAAGAGCAAGCAACCAAGACTCACACACACACAGACATACATACATACACACCTGCCCTTCCACCGCAGTGCTGCTCTCTGGCTTATGCTACGCCGCCTCCTCCGGGTGCCTCACCCTCCTGAACAAGCACGCGCTGGACGGATTTGGGTTCCGGGCCCCCAACGCCCTGCTTTGCTTCCAGTGTGTGCTCACGGTGGTGCTGGTCAAAGCCTGCGCGCTCCTAGGGCTGATCAAGCCGCTGCAGCCCCTGAAGTGGGACCTCATTCTAGTCTGGTGCGTGTGGGGAGTGGCGCTCACTGCCTGCCTCGTTTTTCTGTCTCCTATTCTTGTCCGTAAAACGGCACAGCAGCCTCCTGGGCTGCTGCTTTTGTTTCTGCTCTTGTCTTACGTTATTGCTTCAGCAGCCTCAAGGTTGAAACCCACTGAGTGTGCGGTTTGTGGGCTGGCCGGAAGCATGTGTAGGCCTATGGAAAAAATGTGCAGCAGTAAATAGTTGTCACGTACACCACGATTGTGCACGATATATGTTCAGACCACATCTACCTTTAATACACTCTTGCACACACATATACACACCCTTGAACACACTCACACACACACACGCACACACACAAACACACACGCAAACAGACACAAAACACACACAAGCACACACACACTTCTTAACTTGCAGGCTCTCCTGCAACCTGTTGTTTGTTGAAGTATTTGGCAGCTCCTACAAACCTAAATTTTGCGGTTTGGATGCGCTCAATACCATGTGCGCTCACTCCCAGCCTGTCAAGCTGTTGTCTGCAGGCGTGGCTAACAGCGCAAGAAAGCAAAGAATGTTGAACTAGACATACCTCTCCCCCCCTTTGTCTGCAGGCGCGGCCAGCAGCGCAAGAAGATCAAGAATGCTGATTTGATCCCTCCTCCTCCCCCCCTGTTTACAAGCTTCCTGTCAGCCTGTTGCCTGCAAACTTGATCAGCCCCTGTAGCTTCAGACCAATAAGAACACCAAACCAGCCATACTCCCCCTTCCTTTGTCTGCAGGCTTCCTGTTAACCTGCTGTTTGTGGGCATGATCGGCAGCAGCTTTTACGCGCTGGCAACCGTGGGGGTAGGGATGGTAACTGTGTGGAAGAACCTTAGCAACGTGGTCACTGCTCTGGGGGACATTGTCATTTACAAAAAGGTTTGTGGGTGTGTGTGCGTTCGTGTGCATGCGTGTGTTTCTGTGTGTGTGCGTGTGTGTGTGTGCATGCATTTGTGTGCCTGTCTGTGTGTGCGCACATGCGTGCCTGGAAGGTATAAATACACATTTGTCTGCTCAGACACAACAGAGCCATGCGTGTATATGTGTGTGCCTGTGTTTGTGCACAAGCGTGTGTGTGTGTGTGAGATAGAGCTGCTTTGCGTTCACACACCCCCCACCTCACACATACATGCACAACACTCACACCAAACACAGAGCTACAACTGGCCAGTGTGGGCAACCTTGATGATGATGCTGGTTTCTGCTATGGTGAGCAGTGTCTGTGCTACAACAAAATGTGCCTAGCGTGCAAGACATGTGTGCTTCGCAAAATTCAACAGTAAAGGCATTGCGTACTCAATCAAGAAGAAGTGTAGCCCCGGCAGTGTACCAGCAGACGTGTACCAGCAGACGTGTGCTTAAGTGTAGCACCGGCAGTGTACCAGCAGACGTGTACTAGCAGACGTGTACTAGCAGACGTGTACCATAGTGTAGCACCGGCAGTGTACTAGCAGACGTGTACCAAAGTGCAGCACCGGCAGAGTACTAGCAGACGTATACCAGCAGACGTGTACCAAAGTGTAGCACCGGCAGTGCACCAGCAGACGTGTACCAGAAGTTTGATGCGCGTTTGTGTTAACATTGTACAAGAACAGACGCATAGAGAGGGTTAACCTACCCAAATTACAAATTACATAAGGAAGGCGTACACGCACACAAATAAACACACACACGCGCGCACGCGCACACACACACACACACACACGCACACACAAAAACACACACACACACACGCACACACACAGGTGGGGGCATCAACGGACGTGCGCTTCACATGGACCGGCTACGGCTGGCAAATAACCAACTGCCTGTTCACCAGCTGTTACGCTCTGTACCTGCGTGGTGTCATGGACAAGGTAACCAACTGCCTGTTCACCAGCTGTTTCGATTGTCCACCTGCGTGGTGTCATGGACAAGGTAACTAAACTGCCTGTTCACCTGCTGTTTCGATTGTCCACCTGCGTGGTGTCATGGACAAGGTAACCAAACTGCCTGTTCACCTGCTGTTTCGATTTTCCACCTGCGTGGTGTCATGGACAAGGTAACCAACTGCCTGTTCACCAGCTGTTTCGATTGTCCACCTGCGTGGTGTCATGGACAAAATTATAAATGCCACTGTGTCCTGTGCATGGTATAACACACCTTTACAGTCGACCAATGCTTATGCCTTATACTTCACGAGCCGTGCGTGTATGCATGTGTCTTGCGTGTGTGTGTGAGTGTGTGAGTGTGACCTTTACAGTCGGCCATTAAGCAATACTTCACGAGTCCTGCGTGTATGCATGTGTCTTGTGTGTGTGAGTATGTGTGTGTGACCTTTACAGTCGGCCAATATGCAATACTTTACGAGTCCTGCATGTATGCATGCGTCTTGTGTGTGTGTGTGCGTGTGTGTGTGTGTGTGAGTGTGTGAGAGAGAGAGAGAGAGAGAGAGAGCAGTCTGCTGGATTGTGACGAAGTAAAAGGCCTGACACGCCATGAACGCAATCCAGAGGCAGACTTATTAGAACAGGCCTCACACATTTGGACTATTCTTATGCAAGAAGAGTGACCAGTAGGTCCTTGTTCCATTATTATATCCGTATTCCGCTCACTCTATTTTGTTCCATTATTACAACATATCCGTAGCGCTTGCTCTATTGTATGCGCACACCCGCAGGTCGCGGAGCACACCACAAACAAGCAACGCATGGACGAGTTCTCCATGGTGTTCTACAACAACCTGCTGTCCATTCCCTGCATCATGCTGCTCATGTATCTGTTTGGTAAGCATCTCGAAATCCTCAAGATCATGTCGCTCATGTCTCATGTAATCTGGTCAGAAAGCAGGATTATTCAGAAAGCATAAATTTCCCAGCATCACACTGTGCATGTGCCTATTGGGGGCAAGCAACGCAGGAATCACTGAAAACATGCTTCTTCAATGTCGCGACTCGTCAAACACCAAGTTTCGTTTTTGGTTTGCACAGACTTTAAAGTTGAAGGCCCTTTTAAGGCAGGTAATTGTCAAACAAATCGCTCAGAAGCCTGTAGAGATTAGAGGCTTTCCAAAAAGGATGTTTTTTACATGATCCCCATTTGCAATTGTTTACTGGTATTCGCAAGCTTCAATTTATTCATCAAATCGCAGCTGTCCAGATCACTGTTAACCATGACCTTGCCAGTTATGATAAACATGCCTGATAAGCCATGACGTGAACCCAACTTTTTGCTGCCAAATCTTCAGTTCACTTACTGCACCACATTCAGTGATGTTTTTATAGTCTTACCGTAAATGCAGATCATTGCAAAAGAATGAAGTGAAAAGACCAAGTGGTTGGCGAGATATGCAAATTGGTATACTATTCCCCATGGAAAGCAATATTAAGGTTATAGGTGCCCTATGTGTGCGTTTAGTCCTGTCAATCCGTACAGAGAGGGAGTTACATGGATTTGAGCACATACTCTGGTGACTGAGTCCAATTTGATGACCGCGTGGTGTGTGAGAAGTTGCCCCAATGCAGCTGCTGCTATAAGAATACGGGTGCCCGCTCTCAAGCAAAACTCACGCGTGCCTTCCCTCAAAGATCTCTCTCGCATGCCTTCCCTGCAAAAAGAACAACCACACACTCTAATAGATCTCACACAAACTTGCGCACCACCGCGAGATCTGCAAACTCTGTGTTACATGTTGCCCGCCCTTCTTGCTAATGAACTCATGCTAATAAACTCTTGCAGGTGAGTACACCACCATTGCAAACCCGCCCCTCCTGCTAATGAACTCCTGCTTATGAGCTCATGCAGGTTGATTCATGCAAACTCTGTGTTTCATGTTGCCCGTCCCTCCTGATAATGAACTCCTGCTTATGAGCTCATGCAGGTTGATTCATGCAAACTCTGTGTTTCATGTTGCCCGTCCCTCCTGATAATGAACTCCTGCTTATGAGCTCATGCAGGTTGATTCATGCAAACTCTGTGTTTCATGTTGCTCGTCCCTCCTGCTAATGAACTCCTGCTTATGAGCTCGTGCAGGTTGATTCATGCAGACTCTGTGTTTCATGTTGCCCGCCCCTCCTGCTAATGAACTCATGCCAATGAACTCCTGCAGGTGAGTACACCACCATTGCAAACCCTGCAAACATGGCGGCCTTGGGCAATCCTGTCTTCCAGCTGGTGGCAGGCCTCAGTGGCATCATTGGCTTTGCCATTAGCTTCTCCAGTCTGTGGTTCCTGTCTCAGGTATGCAGTGGTGTCTCAGGTTTGCAGTGGTTTTCCTGTCTCAGGTATGCAGTGGTGTCTCAGGTATGCAGTGGTGTCTCAGGTATGCATTGGTGTCTCAGGTTTGCAGTGATTTTCCTGTCTCAGATTTGCGGTGGTTTTCCTGTCTCAGGTTTGCAGTGGTGTCTCAGGTTTGCAGTGGTTTTCCTGTCTCAGGTGTGCAGTGGTTTTCCTTAATAATAATGCGGAGAATGGTCTTCCACCGCCTGGGAGGTGTGCGGTGGCTTTGCCTTAACAATGCAGCGAATGGTCTTTCGCTGTCTTGGGGATATGGCTTTTTTCCTTAACAATGCAGCAAATGGTCTTTCGCTGCCTTGGGAATATGGCGTTTTTCCCTAAACGTTGCGGCACCTGGTGTTTCACTGCCTGTGCGTATTCATTCCTTGTTTCCTATCTCAATATTCCATCGTTGTACCCTATCTCAGTATTCCATCCTTGTATCCTATCTCAGTATTTTATCATATTAATTCCTATCTCAGTACGTGGCTGTGACAATAGCGGTGGCGGTGACGGCAGCTACCATTGGGTGACACCAGTCGAAACAAAGTCGTTGATTTTATTTTGAGGGGGAGAGAGTCACGCAACTTTCCATTTTCTGTGTACCGTGCTGTACCGTAATAAATTCGAGATCTGAAAAACCCCAATTAATAAACCCCAAAACGATAAATGCGAGGGGGGCACACATAGTTAATAAACACAATGCGAGCTTATGCGAGGTCCTTTTGGCCCTCTGAGCTGCACCTACATGCGTATGCACGCGTACGTATGCATGCGTGCGCATGTGTGCGTACGTGCACGTACGTGCGTGTTTGCGTGTGCGTATGTGTGTGTGCGTGCGCGTACTTGTGAGCGTGCGTTGCGTATGTGCGTGTGTGTACACAACGGTTGTGTACATACATGCGTACATGCATTGTGTACTTGTGCGTGCGTGCGTATGTGTTTGCGCATACGTGTGTACGTAAGTGTGTATGTATACATATGTATACATGTCCCATATATACATGTGTGTGTGCATTTGTGTGTGTGTGTGTGTGCATGCGGGTACGTGTGTGTGCGCGAACGTACGTGTGCGTGCGTGCGCTTACGTGCATGTTTATTCGTGTGCATGCGCGTATGTGTGTGTGCGTGCGTTGTGTACGTGCGTGCGTGTGTATACGGTTGTGTACGTACGTGTGTGCATGCGCGTACGTGTGTGCATGCACGTAGGTGTGTGTGTGTGTGTGGCATGTGGGGACGTGTGCGTGCGTGCACATGTGAAGGGAATGCAGGTCCCCTTCCTCTTGGTCTTTCCTCCCCAATAGAGGGCCAGCCTCCCAAGCTGTTTGTCCACCTTGGGGGCCTTGAGGGGCGGCTTTCTCGGCCTGTCCCCGTTCATGCTTAAAATTAATTAATTACAATGCGAGCTTCGCAAGGCCCTTATAACTTCCCGACACACTGCGAGGGGGTCAAAAGGTTCGCGTGGCGCGGTGATATAAGTACAGTACGGTAACATGAGCCTTCCCATTTTCTGTGTAACATGAGTTGCAGCAAAGATGTAAAAGCTCTTTTGAGGGGAAGAGAGTGGCGCAACTTTCTCCGTGCGACATAAGTCGGAGTTGGAACAACATCGTGGAAGTTGCCATCACTTTTTCTTGCCTGGAAAGAGGCCTGAAAAGAGTGTAGGGTGGCAAGGTTGCGCCATAAAATGCGGTATGATGCCATGGCTCAAAGGCGTGGTAATGGGCACCCAGGTTTGCTCGCAAGCAGCGGCTGAGCCTTATGTCAACCGCATCATCTTTTTAAGTTGCCTCGTTCCTCTCAAACAGGCCGCGCAATTAACTGCAGCTGTCTGTGTTGAGTGCGCTTGCTGCATTGTACGCTTGCTTGTCATGCAGCTTTGAGCCTGCTGATTTGGCTTTAACCAGCTTGTGAAGTGCTTGTAAAGCCAAGCCCACCCAAATTAAAGCCTGAGGACAAACCCCGATTCCTGACCCTCCGCTAGACAAGTCCAAGCATCCCTGCACACTTAGTTTGTGTAGGTATGTGCCCTGGTTGGCAGAGGATACTTCCCTGCCAGAAGGTCGATTTCCAAGAATTCGAGCCTGCAATTGTTTTAGCCTGCTCCTATGCTGCACCATAGCAGTCGACCTGACTTGAGCTGCTGTACTGTCACACACTGGAACCTGCTTTCCAACGCAGCAATGCCAATGCTCTCTTGATCCCCATTGGTCCCTAGGATACTTTGTTTCCTAGACCTATGCATTGCTGAAAAACTGAGAGCCTTATAGCTTAGAAAATGTTGGCTTTTTTTTGGCCTTCAAACCAGGAGGGTGTAAGAAGCAAAACTTTTGGACGACACGCGTCAAATCGATTTAATTTTATATATTCGGAATCCTGGCGTCAAGAGCTATCGATTGGTATATATATGAGTCGAATCCGGGAGGGGGGGGGTGGGGTGGTCCCCCGATGTGGTTAAAGTTTTTTGGGGGGGGGGTCTCCAGTTTTTTTCTGGGCCACTCCCACGGAATTTTAAACATGTCATCGGAATCCTCAGCTCAAGCCCAGTCGATTGGCACCCTTTTTGAGTAAATCGGGTGAAAGGGGGGGTCTGTGGACATTTCCAAAAGTCAGAGGCACACGCACTCGGTGCAGGCCGCGGGGTGAGTCAAGCCAATGAAGCAGCAATTAACCCCAAACTTACAGAATTGTGCCAGCATGAGATAGTCAGTGGAATCCTGAAGAAATAGAAGCAATGTGGGACTGTGCAAGCCAGTTATGGGTGCCTGGTAGGTTACGTGTGCATGGGCGTCCGTATCTCAGTTTTTGCCCCATAACTCTGCGGCATTATAGTTCCAGGTATTGATGAGTATGCAGATGGATGCAGAATTCCGAAAGCAGCAGAATGGTACCCTTTTTTGTCTGGTGGG
>Ga0307942_1004573_pt1 | contig 10954 bp, 13 predicted proteins | sample OrgLakmetagen175_FD_201846 | JGI IMG/M metagenome (GOLD analysis project Ga0307942, IMG submission 201846) | Saline water microbial communities from Organic Lake, Antarctica - #175 | ecosystem: Environmental > Aquatic > Non-marine Saline and Alkaline > Saline | place: Antarctica: Organic Lake...
CTAGACTAGACTAGACTAGACTAGACTAGACTAGACTAGACTAGACTAGACTAGACTAGACTAGACTAGACTAGACTAGACTAGACTAGACTAGACTAGACTAGACTAGACTAGACTAGACTAGACCAGACTAGGCTAGGCCAGACTAGACTAGACTAGACTAGACTAGACTAGACTAGACTAGACTAGGCTAGGCCAGGCCAGACTAGACTAGACTAGACTAGACTAGACTAGACTAGACTAGACTAGACTAGACTAGACTAGACTAGACTAGACTAGACTAGACTACCTAGACTACCCAGACTAGACTAGACTAGACTACCTAGACTAGACTAGAATCTAGCCGGGTGTAGCAGACATCAGCGCACCTGCTCTGGGAAGTCAGCAGCAGGTGTACCGTCCTCCTCTGAATAAGCAAAGGCCCCCATGCGCTCAAACTTGAAGTCCTTGCAAAAGTCCACAAGTTCCCTGTGAATACAGAAGCAGGTGGGAGAGGTCAGAATTTGAGTGTGAAAAAGTCAAAAGTTATGCACGCACAAAAGACTGGACGCCTTCAAGTTTCACTTCTGCTCCCTGTGAACACAGAAGCAGGGGGGGGGGCTCAGAATTTGAGTGTGCAATGGTCGAAAGTGGGGGGGGGCTCAAAGTTTGAGTGTGCAAAGATCGAAAGCAGGTGGGGGGGCTCAGAGTTTTGAGTGTGCAAAGATCGAAAGCACACACAAAATACTGGACGCCTTCAAGTTTCACTTCTGCGTCACCAAGATAAATGCAGCACTGCATTCTATTCTGTGGCTTTTAAGGCACCAATACGTCTTAGCCCTTTCCATTCCCCAACGACAACCCACGGACCTACCCATGCCTTCCTCAATTCACGCACTTCTCCATGGATCTGCACACAAATGCCTGCATTTCACTGTGCTCCTCTTATGCTCCACACTGAAGCCACACAGATGAAGTGCGTGCATACACGTCATGAAGTACGCACTATGCACGCAATCACACATTGCAGCTATAAGCCGTTCCTCTGGGACGCTCGTGTGCTCTATCAGGAAAGCCATAGAGGTGAAGGTCGTGAGTATAGCACCAGGGAATCCGCCACACGCATACCTCAGAGTCGCAGTATCTTTTCACCTATGCTGCTTCTGGGTTTTGCCAGGAAAGCCATTCACAAAGGTCGTGAGCAGCACCAGGGAAACCGCCACACGCATACCTCAGAGTCGCAGTCTCTTTTCACCTATGCTTGCTGCTCCTGGGTTTTGCCAGGGAAGCTATTCACAAAGGCAATGCGCAGCACCATCACATCACACACACACCCACACACACACACACTTACACCCACCCACCCACACCCAAAGAAACTGCCACGTGTATATAACTCAGAGGTTCAGGTTCAGAGTCGCAGCCTCTTTTCACCTCATTCACACCTGTGCTGCTCCTGCGTTTCTCCAGGGAAGCCACAGATGAAGGTAGTGCGTAGAACAAGGTCAGGGATGCGCTCCCGCAGCTTTTTAAGTAGGTTCACTGTGTGGTCCTTGGGGGGCCGGTTCATGCTGAGCAGCACCAAGTTGCTAACGTGCTGCAACGGAATGTCTATGTATTTGCACACCTGCACACGTGTGTGTGTGTGTGTGTATGTGTGTGTGTGCGTGTATGTATGTGCGTGTGTGTACCTGTGTGTGTGAGTGTGTGTGTACCTGTGTGTGTGAGTATGTGTGTGTTGTGTGTGAGGCACTTCAGAATAAAAGTGGGCTTGTTTGCAGCAACAACACAACCCATACCCGCAGCACAGTTGCTACCTTCGGGTTTGTGGCTATTTCGTCAATAAGCTCTTCCGTGAAGTAGGAAGGGTACGCGTACAGGATTCGCATCCAGTGCAAGCCCTCTAGCTTTCCTAGCTCCCTCATCAGCTCGGCTAGGCCATAGCCATCACGACGGTCCTGTGCATAAACGCATGTGCACGTGCATGTGTGTGTGCATGTGTGTGTGTGTGTGTGCAGCTGATCGCAACATACTCATGTAAATTTGTTTTGTGAGAAGCCTGTCTGCCTTGCATCCCCAAATCTTACAACAGTGCTGTACAGCATACTGTACAGAAGCATGCAAAACCACAAGGTCACAAAGGCTACAAAGGCTGCAAAGGCTACAAAGGCTACAAAGGCTACAAAGGCTACAAAGGTCACAAAGGCCACAAAGGCTACAAAGGCTACAAAGGCTACAAAGGCTGCAAAGGCTACAAAAGCTACAAAGGCTGCAAAGGCTACAAAGGCTACAAAGGCTACAAGTGGTTTGTATGCCTCGCTTTCTATCCAGGCCTGCGCTGCTCCACGTGAGCACATACATTTTCTATCCAGGCCTGCGCTGCTCCACATGAGCACATACATCTTCTATCCAGGCCTGCGCTGCTCCACGTGAGCACATACATTTTCTATCCTGGCCTGCGCTGCTCCACATGAGCACATACATTTCCTATCCAGGCCTGCGCTGCTCCACATGAGCACATACATTTCCTATCCAGGCCTGCGCTGCTCCACGTTTATACAAAAACGTTTATACAAAAGCAAGTCTTCACAAATTAGCATACCAAAAATCCAGATCACATCACCATGGGGTTCTTCTCTACTTCAGCATCCTCTCTTACACACTGAGACACACACACGCCTCTTCCTTACCATGCCATACTGGTTCGTGTCTTCGGCTATCAGATTGAGCTCTTGCATACCACTGAGACACACACACACGCCTCTTCCTTACCATGCCATACTGGTTCGTGTCTTCGGCTATCAGGTTGAGCTCTCGCACACCACTGGCCACTAGGCGCTTGGCCTCTTCAAGCACCGCCGCCCAGGGCTTGCTGCGAAACTTGCCCCTGCACACGGGCAACAGCACGCGACGTTTTGCATGAGTACCATCACAGCGTCTTGGCTTGCCGCAAAACTCACACGGGCAGCAGCACATTGTTTTGTATGAGTACCATCACAGCGTCTTGGCTTGCTGCAAAACCTAACTCTGCAAAAGGGCAACAGCACGCGACGTTTTGCATGAGTACCATCACAGCGTCTTGGCTTGCCGCAAAACTTGCCCCTGCACACGGGCAACAGCACATTGCTTTGCATGAGTACCATCACAGCGTCTTGCCTTGCCGCAACACCTAACTCTGCACAAGGGCAACAACACATTATTTTTCATGAGTACCATCACAGCGTCTTCGCTCGCTGCAAAACTCACACGGACAGCAGCACATTGTTTTGCATGAGTACCATCACAGCGCCATGGTTAGCTGCAGAGTTTGCCCCTGCCTAAAAGCAACAGCACATTTTGCATGTAAAACGTTACCTAAGCACTAACTACCAGACGCCTGGTTTCATCTAGCATAACCCCCCATGCTGCAACAATGCACGTCTGGATGAAAGCATGTATAGTTTTGGTTTTGGTGCAATTTCGCCCCCCTGCTGCAATACCTAGCCGCCAGACGTGCCAAGGCAAAACCTAGCACATTCTTGCTGCAGCAATGCACGTTGGTCAAGACATGCCAAGATGAAAGCAGGTATAGTTATGGTTTTGGTGTAAGCAACGTGCCTGTATAAGGACACAGATCAGGTGCACTGTGTGACTGACTCCTGAGTCTGCACACACACACACACACACACAAACACACACACATATACATGTTCATGCGAGCTGTTGATACCACTTGCCACTTTCCTAGGCGCAAATGTAAAACATATTCCAGGCAAACTTCAGACCCGAATCCGAACTTTGCACCGAAGGCGTACATTTGGATGTGCACACTTTAGTAGTGCGTGACATGAAATTACAGACACCAGGTATACTGCACACTTTAATCCTGATAATGACATGGAAGGTGTTCGCGTGACTGCTGCTGAAACTTATGAGTTCAGTGTGAAGCACCTGAACTCAGGTTCTTGAAGTGTAGCATAAAGTGAGATGTTCTCACTTTCTGGTTTTCGCCGGTTTCTGCTTCCCTTATCCATTCTTTTTATTCCTTGGAGAACACAACTCTCTCTTTAGCATACTTCTATTCCAGGTCGCTTCCTGCAAGGCGCTATGCGCCCCAATCCTTGACCCACAACCCAATGGGCCCTTGTCTCATGGGTTGTGGCCATGTGTGTGTGCACCAGACGTGTAAGGTGGGCCAATACGATTCCCTTCCGCATGACCATTAACATAAGGGGGTGGAGCGGTGGGCGGCATAGGAAAATATTGCTGAAAAGTAGGGGCCGGATGGAGTGGTGCATTACAATGTTGTTGAGGCAAGGAGTGGTTCAAAGTCTGAGAGGTAAAAGGTGGGCGGCGTTTGGGAAGAAAGGGAACAGGTGCTTTACTAATATCACCAGCCTTCACGCCCAACTTCTTAGCGGATTTCTTTGTACTAGATGGCAGGTGACTGTGGTTTAGTGCGTTGTCGAGTTTGTCCCAACTGTATGTCGCTCCAAAAAAGAGATGATTAGATTGCTTCTCAAGCACCCTCAACACACCTTAAATCTCTGCCACCACTTTCTTGGCAGTCTTGTGTGGAGCACCTGCTTTCTGGGCAGGCATTTGAACTGCAGTCTTCAGCCAAGAACAGGCAGTTCAGAGTCCAAGTATTGCAAGGCCCAAACATTCTTCATTTTTCATTGAACATTGCGAGCTGCCCCGACAATCAATTGATTAGTCAAAGTACTACGGGTAGCCCTACGACACTTCTCACAGCACTTCTCATAGCCCTTATTCTCCTCCTAGTCCTTCATGGCACCCTTCTTCTCCTCATAGCCCTTCATAGCACTTCTCATAGCCCTTATTCTCCTCCTAGCCCTTCATAGCACTTCTCATAGCCCTTATTCTCCTCCTAGTCCTTCATAGCACTTCTCATAGCCCTTCATAGCACTTCTCATAGCCCTTATTCTCCTCCTAGTCCTTCATAGCACTTCTCATAGCCCTTCATATCACTTCTCATAGCCCTTCATAGCACTTCTCATAGCCCTACGGCACTTCTCATAGCCCTACGGCACTTCTCATACTTATGCAGGCACTCTGCACACCTGAATCCTGGGATGGCACAGAAAGTACATGCGTGGCTGCAACCCTCGGCAACACGTAGGTAGGCATGGTGCTTGGGAGTGAGCCTGTGGCGAGGATTAACGCAAGCGTAAATATTCGTGTGCATGTGAACGTGCAAATATGTGAATATGTGCAGGTAGGCATGGTGCTTGGGAGTGAGCCTGTGGCGAGGTTAAACGCAAGCGTAAAATTGTGTGCATGTGTATGTGCAAATGTGTGCAGGAAGGCATGGTGCTTGGGAGTTAGTCTGTGGCAAGGTTTAACGCAAGCGTAAATATTCGTGTGCATGTGAACGTGCAAATATGTGCAGGTAGGCATGGTGCTTGGGAGTGAGCCTGTGGCGAGGTTTAGCGCAAGCGTAGGTGCACGTGAATGTGTCAGTGCATACGTGCGTGCTTGCACGAAATTGTGTACAAAACTGTGCAGGGGCCTGCCCTAAGATTGTACAAAACTGCACAGGGGCTTGCCCTCAAATTTATACTAAACTGCACAGGGGCCTACTCAAAATTGTACAAAACTACACAGGGGCCTGCTCAAAATTGTACAAAACTTCAGGCGCCTTGTTGGCTCAATGGTGCCAAACCATGTGACGCACCACGCACCTGCAACCTACCTGACCCTTCAAACTGAAAACCAAACTGAAATGGCTCTTTTCACCTAAAATTTTGAATTGTATAAGGGCATATAATATATGATGCATCCCACTGATTGGATTGTGTGCAGAGCTTGCGCATAAATTTACCTGTGACGATCCCACTCGGGACGGAAGCCGAGGGTGGCGGCACCAACCTGTGTGCACATGTGCGCGTGTATGTGCAACTGGTTTGTTTGAGAGTGAGACCCTGACTCAAGGTGCGAGCGTGCATGCGTGTGTAAGTATGCGTGTGTAAGTATGTGTGATAGCAGGGTTGGCCAGAACCATATATATACATATATACGGTGTGTATACGGAATGTTTGGCAGGAATTTCATTATATGTACGGTCATATACGGCGTTTCTACACGGTTCTGGCCAACCCTAGTTGTAACAAGTGATTTAGGGTCATTCTTTGTTTTGGTGTTGCACAAGCCATAACACCACCAAAGCATCCAGGGAAACCACATTCCTCATTCAGCCATTACTGCACCAGCCATCCCTCATCCCCACACACACATCCACCAACACCACAAACACCACGCCTACCAAATCTACCGGTCAGCGCATTTCCATAGCAACTACCCCTTACGTTTGGTCCAAAGGATGAGTCACCTCGCAAAAGTAATGTAGCGTAACATGGCAGAATGGCAGAAGCCAGGCCAGGCTGTCTTCTAGCAGGGCGTGGGGGCTTGATTTCGGCACCCACTCAAACCCTTCTTTTCCACAGGATCTCACGCACACTTGTCTCTCTCATATTAGTGTCCCTCTTCATTTGTGACTCCTAAGATCCTACAGACACTCTTCCCTCTCACGTGAGCGATCCTCTGTTCATTCGTGGTTCATAGGATCTCACACCCTTCCCTCTTACGTGAACAGTCCTGTTTACATATGACTAAGGCTGGCCAAAACCGAATATATACACCGTATACAACCGTATATTCAGTGATTTCGCTGCCAAAGATACCTAATATATACACCGTATATTTATGGTTCTGGCCAACCTTGCATATGACGCACAGGATCTCATATCTCTCACCTGAACGATCCTGCTCATCCGTGGTTCATAGGATCTTACACCCCTCTCTCTCACGTGAACAGTCCTGTTTACACAGGATCTCACATCTCTCCCACCTGTACCCTGTCAGAGGCCCTGGCTGCCTGTACCCTGTCAGAGGTGCTGGCTGCCTGTACCCTGTCAGGGGTGCTGGCTGCCTGTACCCTGTCAGAGGTGCTGTCAGAGGTGCTACCCACCTGAACCCTGTCAGAGGTGCTGTCAGAGGTGCTACCCACCTGTACCCTGTCAGAGGTGCTGGCTGCCGCCTGCTCCTGCACGTCTGTGCCGTTACCCATCAGGCCTTGCAAGCTGGAGGGGAGCTTTTCGTAGTTCTCAAACCCCATCACCTGAGTGAGTGTGTGTGTGTGTGCGTGCAGACGTTTGTGTGGGCATGTGTGCATGCGTATGTTTTTTGTTTGTGCATTTCTGTCGTGAGGACGAGATAGGAGGTGGGAGCGTGTGCATGTGTGTGCTTGCGCTTGTGTGTATTCGAGTGTATGTGTGTGTGTGTGTTTGTGTTTGCATTCATGTGTGTCTGAGCGTGTGTTATTGTTTGTGGGTGGCGTTGTGCATGAGCTTGGGAAGCAGTGTTCCTTTAAGTGGGTGTTTCCAATGCTTGCACAAGGCCACGTGTTTTCAGCGACAGGGATCAACCTCAAATGAAGCAAAGGGAAATACTAGGGGAATGTAACGAGGGGGAAATGTAACTAGGGAGATGCAAAAAAGGGATTAAGCTCAAATGTAACAAAGGGAAAGGTAACTAGGGAAATGTAACTAGGGGAAAGTGTGACTAGGGGGGCAAATGTATCTAGGGAGATAGGGAAATACTAGGGAATGTAACCAGGGGGAAATGTACCCAGAGGGAAACATAACAAAGGGAAATGTGACAAAGGAAAATGTGACAAAGGGATCAAGCTCAGATGTAACTAAGGGAAATGCAACTAGGGAGACATATAGGGGAATACTAGGGAGATGTAACCAGGGGGAAAATGTAACTAGGGAAATGTGTTTAGAGGGATCAAGCTCAGATGTAACAAAGGGAAATGTAACTAGGGAAACATATAGGGGAATACTAGAGAGATGTAACCAGGGGGAATTGTAACTAGGGAAATGTGTTTAGAGGGATCAAGCTCAGATGTAACAAAGGGAAATGTAACTAGGGAAACATATAGGGGAATACTAGAGAGATGTAACCAGGGGGAATTGTAACTAGGGAAATGTGTTTAGAGGGATCAAGCTCAGATGTAACAAAGGGAAATGTAACTAGGGAAACATATAGGAAAATACTAGAGAGATGTAACCAGGGGGAATTGTAACTAGGGAAATGTGTTTAGAGGGATCAAGCTCAGATGTAACAAAGGGAAATGCAACTAGGGAAATATATAGGGGAATACTAGGGAGATGTAACAAGGGGGAATGTGACAAAGGGATCAACCTCAAATGTAACAAAGCTCGAACATCTGTATGTTTGAACCGGAACTTGATTCCTACACCCTTGACTAGTCTATGCTTTGATTGTGTCATGTGCAAGCAGTGGCACTGCCTAACCATTTTCAAGACTGCACACGTGTTTTGAAGACATAAGGGCATTCAAATGTGCATGGCTTAGACATGCTAAGGCTGCTCACTCACTTACATGCATATTCAAATGTAAACCCGAGTGTGGTTATGCACAAAAAACTCAGCAGCACAGCACAGCACAGCACAGCACAGCACAGCACAGCACAGCACAGCACAGCGCACATTTGCGAGCACCTTGACATGAGCTCTGAAGAACGTCGGCAGGCAGTAGATATGGCAGCATATCATCAGCATGCCAAGCAAATCAAAGGGTCAAAGCCCTCTACATTGCCAAAATTAGCAACACATGTTTTATCATTGATGCGCGACCCTTGGGGTTGCAGTGGTGAGTGGAGTCATGCATGTAAGTGGTACTTACTAAGTACACATGTGTGCATAGGCAGACAAAAAACCACAGACCTACCAGATCAGCTTCCGGCATGTCAGCTGCCAGCTGTGTGTTGTACCTCTGTGCGAGACAGCCGGTCACCACAATCTTCCTCTTTTTTCCGTTCACAGTCAGCCCCCCGGTGAGGGCAGCTGCCTCCTATGAGAGAGTGTGTGTGTGCGTGTGTATGTGTGTATGTGTGTTCACACATGTGTGCATGCACGTGTTTGTTTGACAAAAGGGAGCGACCAATTAAGGGTACGTATTATGTATACACTGGTGTGTGTGCTTGGGCATGTGCTTTAGTGCAATTGCAACCATGCAAAACAGCATGTCTTGCATATTGTTGTAAGGTGGTTGTTACTGAGCAATTGTTACAGAGTTACAGAGAAGAGGGCGGCATTTTATGACACACAAGAGGATCATCAATTATACAGCTCGTACATGCTCACCATGATGGCCTCAATGCTCTCGCTTTTGGCATCTTGGACGAACGCACACGTGTTGATCACCTGGATTCAAACCAAAAAAACCGTGTCACCTGCTGCTGCTCCTTCTTGCACTATCTCGCATCGGATGTGCTACTGCAGGTGCTCGGTACAAGCAAGCTGGCTCCTAAACCCTTTTCAGCCTCCCTAGCTGCCATGCGTATGTGCCATGTCTTAATTTACTGACCACTACCCGTGATATTAATACTTACAGCCTCCCTAGCTGCCATGCGTATGTGGCATGTCTTAATTTACTGACCACTACCCGTGATATTGATACTTACAGCCTCCCTAGCTGCCATGCGTATGTGCCATGTCTTAATTTACTGACCACTACTCGTGATATTGATACTTACAGCCTCCCTAGCTGCCATGCGTATGTGGCATGTCTAAATTTACTGACCACTACCCGTGATATTGATACTTACAGCCTCCCTAGCTGCCATGCGTATGTGCCATGTCTTAATTTACTGACCACTACCCGTGAAATTGATACTTACAATGGCATCCGCGTCCTCGTGTTCCTGTGTACGTAGGCAAATATAGGTGTCATAAACATGTGTATGTGTGTATGTGTGTGTGCGTGTATGTGTGTGTGCGTGCGTTTGCGTCTGCACATGTGTGTGCAGTTGCGTTAGCGAGACAGCTCTAGTGTGCGTGTATGTGCATATGTGCGTATTCGCGCGCCTGTCTACCCATGGACACACGCACCTGTGTCACTTCAAAGCCTGAATTGAACAGGTCCCCAAGAAGGACCTCTCCTGCAAGAACGTGATTTGTAAAGCATAAATTCATAAGTTTGTTTTTTGTGACGTGCGTGCGTGTGTGTGTGTGTATGTGTGTGTGAGTGTTTGTGTGTGCGTGTGCTTGTGTGTGTCTCTTTGTGTTTATGTGTATGTGTATGTGTATGTGTATGTGCGCGTGTGTGTGCGTGTAAGTGTGCTTGTGAGTGTGTGTGTGTGTGTGTGTGTGTGTGTGTGTGTGTGTGTGAGTGTGCTTGTGTATTTGTGTGTGCGTGTTTGTATGTGTGTGCACGCGCGTGGGTGTGCGTGTGTGTATGTATGTGTGTGTGTGTGTGTGTGTTTGTGTGTGTGTGTGCGTGCGTGTGTGTGTGTGTGTTTAATGTGAAGGATTGTCTGGGCTATAAAACCATCCACCACATTCTCACCATCCACCACATTCTTTGGGCAGCCCAAGGACACGAAAGAAACCTTGTCCTTTTTTTGAGGGGCAATTTCAGTGGTTGGTGCTTGCGTTTCAGCCGCGGAGGCAGTTGGGGAGCTCCTTGCTTGATTCCTTGCAACTTTGCATTGCACAGATACCCTTGCAGGCTTTGGGATAGCCTGCTGCTGTTGGCCTGAGCAGCCTTGCATTTGGCATGCTGGGCCACGCAAATGTAAACCTTGCATGTCTTCTTTATTTTACTCTGGATTCCAAGTCAAAAATCATGCAAGGCGGGTTTCGATTTTTACTGGACGCATCAAATCATTGTGTACATCTTATTTGATTTTCAATAAGCAAAAAATGATGCTGAAGGCAAGCCCGCAATCATGCGTGCATGGCATGAAAGGGTTTGGTCTGCAGCCCCTGCTACCTACTGCACTCAGAACTTCTTCTAGGTCCAAACTTCTGCCTTCCTCGCAATTGCACTTCACGCATTTGAAGGTGAGACGCAAGCGTAAGCACATGAAACACACACACACACACACACACACACACACACGCACACACACACACACACACACGCACACACACACACACACACA
>Ga0307942_1004579_pt1 | contig 10950 bp, 12 predicted proteins | sample OrgLakmetagen175_FD_201846 | JGI IMG/M metagenome (GOLD analysis project Ga0307942, IMG submission 201846) | Saline water microbial communities from Organic Lake, Antarctica - #175 | ecosystem: Environmental > Aquatic > Non-marine Saline and Alkaline > Saline | place: Antarctica: Organic Lake...
CACACACACACACACACACACACACACACACACACACACACACACACACACGCACACGCACACGCACACGCACACGCACACGCACACGCACACGCACACGCACACGCACACGCACACGCACACGCACTCGCACACGCACACGCACACGCACACGCGCACACGCACACGCACACGCGCTCGCACACGATAGCACCTGTGGAAAGTGTAAACCAACGTTCACGTGTTGCCTTGATACAACTCTTATTCAGGTTCTTTGTACACCATTGTTCACGTGCTGCCTTGACACAACTCTTACTCAGGATCTGTGTAAACCATTGTTCACGTGTTGCCTTGACACAACTCTTTGCTCAGGATCTGTGTAAACCATTATTCATGTGTTGCCTTGATACAACTCTTACTCAGGATCTTAATTTAACCGTTGTTCACGTGTTGCCTTGACACAACTCTTACTCAGGATCTGTGTAAACCATTGTTCATGTGTTGCCTTGACACAACACTTTACTCAATCAGTGTAAACCATTGTTCACGTGTTGCCTTGACACAACTCTTTACTCAGGATCAGTGTAAACCATTGTTCACGTGTTGCCTTGATACAACTCTTTACTCAGGATGCCCCTCGGGACTCCCGCCGTAACTACACACATTCCCAACTGCCTGAGGTATGCTCACAAGCACACAAACTAAGTGGTAGAACGATAAAACAGTTAGCATTTGCATGTACCAAGCCCCTTTAAAAAACGGGGTTAGTTTCACTCTGTCCTAGACGCCTAACGGACCTCCTGACCGATAACCCTATATATACACACACACACATACACACACACACAAACTTGCCTGAATCGTATCGGTATACAGGGTTGGATTCTTATCAAATGATCCATCACGTAATCCTGGTGCACCTGGAGAAAAAGCTGCCATCAATCCTTCGACCTTTTAAGAAGGCCCTATGTTGGCCCTATACCAAGCCCTCGTACTTTTTAGAGGGAAATGCTGCCATTCGTTCTTGGACGCTTGGAAAAGACCTGCTTATTGCACCATAGGCCCTAATTTTTAAAAGGTTGCTTGTCTGCCAAGGCAACAAAAAAAGAAAAAACGTTCCGCTTTGGACTTTCCAAGCCTGGTGACAGGAGCTGCAGGCTCATGCTTCGGTCACAGCAATGAGTTACAGCAATCTTAGCCTCAATTTTGGGGTGCACCCAATGCAACAAATTACAAGGTTTACAAGGTTTGCAGAAAAAGGCCTTAGACAACTAATTACAGAAACACTCGAGCTCTCGCCCCCACACTACAAAAAATGACGCTGGTGGGGTAGGCACTCTCATCCTCCACAAACAATATAGGCTCCTGTCGTTCTGCAATTCAGAGTCCACAAACAATATAGGCTCCTGTCGTTCTGCAATTCAGAGTCCACAAACAATGTAAGCTCCTGTCGTTCTGCACATCAGAGCCCTGCTGGTGAAAATAGACATTATAAACGTAGGATACTGTCGACATTCCTAAACGAAGGACACTGTCGACATTCCTAGACGTAGGTTCCTCCACACTCACACTTATGTTGGTGTTCATGGGGCGAGGGAGGCACGCTCATCTTCCACAGACAACAGAAGCCTCTGTCATCTTGCAGGTTGGATCCCTGGTCACGGGAGATGTCGAGTTCGTGGGCCCCTCTTACGCTTTCGTTGACGTTCCTGGGGCAGGGAAGGCGCTCTTCCACAAGCAGCAGTTCAGGTGGTATCTTCACTTATTCATACAAGCAGTCCACGTTGTCTTCACTTATTCATAAAAGCAAGTCTTTTTACTCTTCACCAGATATTCACACCTGCGCCTTGTCCTTTGTTACTTGCCATTCCCGTGTAGCTATTGCCAAGATTTCAAGCTCCAAGAGCAGCTGCAAGTCGGGGACTCCGTCAGGGTGGGTGTGGCATGCTGCATAGGGTTGGCCAGAACCGTACATCTGCACCGTATATGACCGTATATTTGGTGATTTCCCTGCCAAAATTACCGTATATACACCGTATATATATGGTTCTGGCCAACCCTACATAGGCAATGTTTTAGTAGTGCGTATACCGTACCTTTACATCGCGCACCTCCGAGTGAAGATCTCGTTCTGGCCCATCTGCTACACTAGAACGCAGATTCTTGAACCTGTCACTCTAGCTCTTTGGAATGTTGAACGCACATTCTTGAACCTGTCACTCCAGCTCTTTGGAATGTTGAACGCAGAATCTTGAACGTGTCACTCTAGCTCTTTGGAATGTTGAACGCAGATTCTTGAACCTGTCACTCTAGCTCTTTGGAATGTTGAATCTTATGCTTGACCTGTCACTCTAGCTCTTTGGAGTGTTGAACCTGATAGTGCTTGAACCTGTCACTCTAGCTCTTTGAAATGTTGAACGCAGATTCTTGAACCTGTCACTCTAGCTCTTTAAAATGTTGAACCTGATGCTTGACCTGTCACTCTAACTCTTTGGAATGTTGAACCTGATGCTTGAACCTGTCCCTCTAGATCTTTGAAATGTTTATTTGCTTGACGTGGAGCAAACTGCTTTATTTGCCACCCTCACCATCTAGGGAAAACAGCAGGGGGACCCGAGACGCGTTGTCACTGATTTCTTGCTTGCCTATCCGTGCCTGTGGAGCAAACTGCTTTATTTGCCACCCTCACCGTCTAGGAAAAACAGCAGGGGGACCCGAGACGCGTTGTCACTGATTTTTTGCTTGCCTATCCGTGCCTGTGGAGCAAACTGCTTTATTTGCCACCCTCACCGTCTAGGGAAAACAGCAGGGGGACCCAAGACGCGTTGTCACTGATTTTTTGCTTGCCTATCCGTGCCTGTGGAGCAAACTGCTTTATTTGCCACCCTCACCGTCTAGGGAAAACAGCAGGGGGACCTGAGGCTCGCTGTCACCTGCTGCTCTCCTACTCGTCCATCCTTGCCTGCCGTTGTGCTTTAAAACCCTGTTCTTCGTTTCTTTAATGTGGGGAGTGACATTTATGTTAATGTGGGGATTGGCATTTGTGTTAATGTGGGGAGTAGCATTTGTTTTAATGTGGGAAGTGGCTTTCACTGCCTGTGTGATTCTCCTCTTTTTCCCCTTCCTTTGAAACCTTGTTCCCATAAATTTCTGGAAGGTTGTGTAACAGGCACAAGTTCCAATGTGTGCAATATGGTGGCATTTGTGTATCACTAAGACGCAACGTGTGTGTGTAAGGTTGGCCAGAACCATATATGGTGTAAATACGTTTTGTTTTGGCAGGGATTTCGTCAAATATGTATTGGCCAACCTTGTTGATGTGACATAGAGCAAACCGCAGTAGTGCAAGAAAATGAAAAAATCACGCAGGCAGTGGAAGCCACTATCCACATAAATTATGGAAATAAGCTTCATGCTCAGACCTTGATCGTGTATCGAGCCAGGCTGCTATCAGAGGCTGTGGTAGCTTTGTTGCTTTGAGAGGTTGTTATCAGAGGCTGCGGCAGCTTTGTTGCTTTGAGAGGCTGTTATCAGAGGCTGTGGCAGCTTGGTTGCTTTGAGAGGCTGTTATCCGAGGCTAACCCAGGCTGTTTGTTATCAGAGGCTGTGGCAGCTTTGTTGCTTTGAGAGGCTGTTATCAGAGGCCGTGGCAGCTTTTTTGCCTTGAGAGGCTATTTTCAGAGGCTGTGGCAGGTTTGTTGCTTTGAGAGGCTGTGGCAGGTTTGTTGCTTTGAGAGGCTGTGGCAGCTTTGTTGCTTTGAAAGGCTGTTATCAGAGACTGTGGCAGCTTTGTTGCTTTGAGAGGCTGTGGCAGCTTTGTTGCTTTGAATACCGTTCAGCTGCGAGGGGGGGGTGTAGCGTGGTTCTTCACCAAGGAGCATCATTTTCTTGCACTTTTGTTGAAACCCTATTTTAATTGCAAAGCATTAGATGTGTTTTATTCTTTTGTTACATTGATCGTGAATGGATGCAAGATTTGTTGAACAACAGCGCCCTTGCACTTGCAGGCAGTGTGTGCCAGTGCTCTGCAAGCATTGCCACATGATCTTATGATCAGTGCCCTATAGCGTTTGCGAACAGCAACTACCTTTATGCTTAGCATGCATCATCAGTAGACAGTGCAAGTTCCGTCACACGACAATGCCCTTGCACTTTCAGGCGGTGGTGTCTAAATCCAACGCTGCACAGAACAAGTTTGCGCTGAGCCTGAAATGGCTCGAGCCCAACGTAGGCGACGTGCTCTTTCGCCCAGACAGCGTTGTAGAGTGCAAAGACAAGCTGGTCGAAGCAAGCAAGCAAGGCCAAGCGAGGGAGTTCTTAGATGATCTCTCTGAGTATCGGTACCAAGCTGCAGTTAAGGGTATGAAGGTGCGCTGTGTGTGAGTGTAGGGAAAAAGTGTTCAAAATTCTCATAAGGATGCACATAATTCACAAAAGGATGCACATAACTCACAAAAGGATGCACGAGAGATTCATTGAATGGCATTGCATAAATGATTCAGCATCAAGTCGTAATAAGGGCCTGAAAGTATGCTGTGTGTTAATACATCAAGTTATGGGGTATCTTTCATGCAAAATGCGTGTTGGAGTTCATGCTTAGGGACTTGTTATATAGTACAGCCGTACTTTATGTATAGTGTGACTCATTTTCACACTAGCAGAGGTATACATAGCTCAAGTGCTAGATTATAGTGTGACTCATTTTCACGCTAGCAGAGGTATACATAGCTCAAGTGCTAGATTATAGTGTGACTCATTTCCACACTAGCAGAGGTATACATAGCTCAACCGCTAGATTACGGGCAAATGCATGTAGAAAAAGATGCGAATTGTGTGTGCATATTTAGCTGAAATTGAGAAGGCGTCTGCAAGTGATCTTGATCTTGCTACGAGGACCCTAATTTTGCTCCATGGGTCTTGATCTTGCTGCAAGGGTCTTGATCTTGATGCAAGGATCTTAATTATGCTCCGAGGGTCTTGATCTTGATGCAAGGGTCTTTATCTTGATACAAGGATCTTAATTATGCTCTGAGGGTCTTTGATCTTGCTGCAAGGGTCTTGATCTTGTTACAAGGTGCACAGGGTGCCTGCCTGCTAGTACAAGCAGACGTTATCAGCCATACCACAATGGTACAACAATGGTACAACAATGGTACAACAACAATGATACAAGCAGACGTTATCAGCCATACCATAATGGTACAACAATGGTACAACAACAATGGTACAAGCAAACGTTATCAGCCATACAACAATGGTACAACAATGGTACAACATGGTACAACATGGAGTAACACGCCCTTTTACTGAGACACAGATAGGAATGAGTCCAAGTTGGCTCTTACGCTCCAATTTAAATGCCCAATTACGCCCAATCAGTGGCAGCAACAAATTGCATGACAAGCAGTTAGTTGGATGACAGTCGAGGATTATTGTATGTATGTTACAATTAGCTGGATGTGCCGGCCTATTGATGACCTTTATCTTCTGGATCAAGAACTTTGGGAGGTAATCAATCATCCTCTTGCAGTGCCATAGTTTTGAAGGTGTCAAAGGAAGGGGTTGCTGCTCAGCGACCATGCGTACCCTTCCTTTTCCTGCTGCTCCTGTGCAGGAGCTCTCCCGCTACGAGGCCACAGTGGTGAACATGTCAAAGGAAGGGGCGCAGCTGCTGCTCCATGTTCAGCCCCACACTCCGTTCCTGCAAGCATTCCTTCATGCTGAAGACTTCCCTCCCCCCCGGCCTAATGCCCTCAAATCTTTGGAGAAATTGTGTGATTTGAGGCTGCTGTTTGACAGTTCCCCCGAACTGGTCATTCAAGTGAGTCAGCTCACTTGGCAATAATTACGTACTATAAGCTGGCATTAAGTACATACAACTTAAATGTAAGCAACATGCAACCCAGGCTTGTGAATTGACTTGTGCAGATACCTTAGCCACCCAAACTGTTGAGACCTAGCGTCCCTGGCACTTTCTATTTAGGAGACTTGGGCGTATTTTTATCCCCTTTGCCCTGGCAGTGTTTCATCACCTTGTCCTTGTACGCAGGTTATGTTGAGGGGCTTTGACGAGAACACACCCTTAGTCACGTGCAGGTGATTATGGCACTAGTTTTTTCCAGCGTACGTTGCTAAATTGGGGTCAGGGCTACCTCAGCAAACAGCTGAAAGGCTCCACTTTCCCAGCTTGAGCTCATAATCTGTTACGCGTAATCAAATAGGAAGACTGAATATAACAAAACCTCCTTACTTAGTCATTAAAATGTGTCGTGACATCAACATTGTTTCCACTTTGAATTTGCAGGCTGTTTCAGTTTTTTGGGGCCAGAGAAACATATCCTTACTCTCTTACTGCATCGGCAGAAGATAATGGTCACTCGTCTGATTCTACACTAAACTACAGCACTCAACTGGCTGTCGTCTCACAGCAACAGGTGAGATATTTAAGTGGTACAAGCTGAAGTATAAGCCGAGACTCAGGCTGTCGTGGTGACACCATAATGGTGTGGGTGGTGACACCATAATGGTGTGGGAAGTGACACCATAATAGTGTGGTGGCGACATAATAATGGTGTGGTGGCGGTGACACGATAATGGTGTGGTGGCGACATAATAATGCAATAAAGGTTGCTATGGTTACAAGGGGGACCTTTTAGCCAGGCTTCCGGCTGGTCGCGACCACAAATATTTCATCAACCTCAATCGCTTTATCGCTTTATGTATGTCACTACCACGGGTGTGGTTACAGCTCCGAGGTAGTCATCAGGGTAATAAAAATGGCCGAAGTACGTCGTCCCCGTGAAAAATGCACCCTACCAGTCTCATTTAGCTCCCCACCCAATTCAAAGCCCCCTACACCTCATCTGAATGCTAAAGACTTGATGTTATATTTAAATTATTAACATTTGCTGGAAGTTTGGCATTCTGGGGGGCTCTGTGGGGCCCGCTGCGTATTTTGCACCCACTTTGGCTGGGAAAAGGTGCATTTCTAAAGTTGCCCTGATCGACCTCTGCTTCAAGATATAAGCATAATGAATGTTATATAACAATGCTGTAATGTCGAGTTTGGGGCAGGGGTACTGGGAACGCCGGCGAGTGGGAGGCACTCACACAAGGGACACAGGGGAAAAAGACAGAAAAATCTGTCGCTCCTTACCTGCTGCGAGTTCCAGCGCGGTTTTTGCTTTCAGCGTTGCGGCCAAATTTTATGACTCCGCCATATTGGTGGCCTGGTTGATTTGGCATATTTCCTCCCACCTTACATAGGGGCGCTTTTTCCAACTTTGCCTTCCCATTCAGTCCATGACACCCAACTCACACGGGAGTTGTGGCCAAACAAACGATGATCTATGAATTTCAGAGGGTGCAAGTTGGTGGATTGTGTGAAGAATGGTGCCTGTTTTGTCACATTTCTCCGCGCCCGAATATCTCCCCAGCCTCTGCACTTCTCCCAAACCTTCAAGCATCTGCTGAAAGAACAAAAAGTCAGCTATCCAATGCATGTCATATGTCACGGAATGGAGGAGTGGGTGCAGAGGTGTGCTTGCACAAAGTTAAGTGAGACTATTTGGCTGGCAGGGGGGTGAGTTTTTCACAGGGGCGACCAGCAGGAGACAGTTTGTTTTTTGGAAGGCACGTTTACTTTTTGGGGTGGACACCCCTGAGGGACCCCCCCCCCCAAAAATAAAACTTTCAGTGCCCTTACCCAAACAAAAAGGGTACCAATTTGCTCCTTTTTGAGTTCTGCATCCATCTGCATACTATTAAGGACTGAAATCAAAGCGTTGCAGAATTGTGGGTCAAAAACTGAGATACGGACGCCCATGCATACATGATCCAACAGGCACCCATAACTGGCTTGCACGGCCCCAAATTGCTCCCATTTTTCCGGCATTCCACTAAGTATCTTATGCTGGCAAATCCTGAAAGCTTGGAGTGAATGGCTGCTCCTTTGGCTTGCCTCACCCCGCGGCCTGCACCGGAGCGCTTGTGCCTTTTGACTTTTGAACATGTACACAGACCCCCCTTTTGCCCAATTCGCTCAAAAAGGGTAGCAATCGACTGGGCTTGAGCTGAGGTATCCAGTAATATATTAGAAATTTTGTAGGAGTGGCCCAGTAAATTTTTGGAGGGGGGTCGAAAAACTCTGACCCCCCCCAGACCCCCCCCCGCCGATTGGACTCATACATATACCAATTGATAGATCTTGATGCCAGTATTCCGAGTATATAAGTTCAATCAATTTGACACGTGCCTTCCAGAAGTTACGCTTTCTGCAGCCTCCTGTTCCAAGGGTCAAATTACTGCGTATTGACTTGTAGGTTTTTGTGGTTACAAGGCCAAAAAAAACATGGCCAGTTCGTTTGGCTAATCAGCTGCAATAGGCTTAGGGTAATACGTAAATACCTATAAATATACTTGTCAGTGAGCGTTTATAATATAACACAGGTCCGGCTACACATCTGATGATGTGCCGACTGTGATGAAATGTGTGTCAAGTCACTGAGGGGGTTTGTCGGAAATCCTGCGTTCAGTTCACCTGTGTGTATCCATGTCTGTTTTGGAAACTAGCTTCCCTGTCATGTAGTGAAGATAATGACCAGCGTACAGGTACGCTAACTGCTAAACTTACGCAGAGTGCCAATCTTAGCTTTAGTTCATGCTAATTAATTCAAACAGGCACTGAAAGGTGTGCCGGCCAGGCCAGCCGCAAAGGCAATTGACCAATAAAACCCACGTGCAAGCCTCATTGTGCATAAAACAAGATATCAATTAATTATTCTCTGCTAACATGGTTCAGGCCCCTGTCCAATAGAAAAAAAAGTGAGCAATCCAATACAGCACTCAATACTTGTCTCGTCGCCATCCCGTAAAAAGCTTGGTTGGGAGCCTATGTTATAGACAAAACAATACAGCACTCAAAAGTTGTCTCGTCATTATTCTGTAGAAAGTTTGGTGGGAGCCTATGTTCAGTCTCAGCCCGGGACGTGCCCTGGGTGGGTCTGGGGAGGGAGGCAACGCTAGGGGCTTTCGCCCCTCCAAAGGGAGCTGTGCAAAGAAAGGTTAGGGCGAAACAATCTAGCACTCACACGTGTCAAATTCCTACGAATATAATGAGCGATTGAATGCCTCCCATCAAAACTTATGAATAATCAACTATGAAGCGAGTGTCTGCCTCTCGACATTTAGCTATAATCTGAATGCTTGGTAAGGGTGCCCACACCAAGTGCCTAAATGATTCCTTTTTGTTAACCAATTGGGGATTGGTTCATTCTGTTTTCTCTACTTTTTTAACAACTGACTTCCCTGACTCCACGCACGCCAAATTCGCATTCTTTATTCTATTCTTACCAAACTTTTTCAATTGACATTTGGCTCTCCTGACTCCACGCAGTCCAATCCTGGAGACACGGCGTCACTGAGTTATTCCTTTTTTTGCTACGCACTTTTCCCTTTAACATTTGGCTCTCCTTACACCACGCAGTCCAATCCTGGAGACACGGCGTCGATTTGAGTTATTCCTTTTCTTTCTACGCACTTTTTTATTTGACATTTGGCTTCCCTGAATTCACACAGGCCAAACCTGGTGAGATGGTGTCACTGTGTTCTCTATCTTTCTTCTCTTTCTAACCACACTTTTCCCTTTAACGTCTGGCTTTCCTGAATCCCTGCAGGCCAAACTTGATGGGATAGTGCCAGCTGTGGTGCAGCAGACCTGCAAGTCGGGTGCCCTGCTTAAAGTAGGAGACAAACAGGCTTGGCTGGCTAAATCCAACTACACAAAATTCCATTTGGATGCCAAGTTCAACATAGCCATTCGGCCTGGAGACATCATAGAGGTGGGTGTGGGTGTGGGTGTGGGTGTGGGTGTGGGTGTGGGTGTGGGTGTGAGTGTGGGTGTGGGTGTGGGTGTGGGTGTGGGTGTGGGTGTGGGTGTGGGTGTGGGTGTGGGTGTGGGCCTGGGTGTAAGGTTGTGTATTTGTGATCGATTACCTTGCCGAGCTTACCATGCATTTTCTATTGTGTCATATGAAATATGTATGCCAGAGGGGAAATCGAAAGCACACTCTATAATATAAGGGCAGCCACATTGGTTGTGCATTTTCATGTTCAATTGGCAAGCTTGTTTTCTAGAAGAATAAAACCTGTTCAGTTGCATATGCTCATCTGCATCCTTGTGGTGGCACAGTTCCCAGTTTTATAATATTTTGTGCCTCTTTTTTACCTTACCGCATTGACCTTGAAGGGCTTTCGTCCTTTCTTGCATGATGTTTGCACCACTATAGGTGCTGATCCTTCTGTTTCCTTTTATCTCAATGCAAGTGCTGCAGATCAAGACATGCAGGATGTCCAAAGTGTTTCAAAAATGTTGATTACCTATCATCAAGCATATTTTCAAAGCATTACTTCTCTCCGTCAACCCCGCATCTGAAATACATTTGGAAAGTCAGACAAAAAACAGCAGTTCCGCAGGGTGGTATCGGAAAGGTATGGGATACTACAAAAGGGTCCACGATTATTCTTTCTCCTTTGCAGGCCCGGGTGATAGACGAGGATTTCTACGGCATCCATCTCGGCCTCTTGTCAAAAACAGACCTGATAGACGAGATCCCTGTTGGCCTCTTGTCAGATAAAGACCAAAAAAAAGGTCATGTACTGTACAGGAAGCCTGTCCAGCTCATGCATAAGTTTGTAGAACAGCAGCGTCACCTCGCCCCATCTGCAACTACTGACGAGGACATACTGGCACAGGTCCAGCAGGGTTTCAAGGTAGGCTCGGCACTGGTCTGCATTGTACTAAATCGGACCACTCCAAAACCTGTTCAACCCAGCAAGTGCTGCCAATCAGAATCCTGCACTGATCAGCTTAATGTAAAACACAATGACCTGCATTGTGCTAAAATGTGGCCAGCACTATTTGCATTATTCTCATGGGTCATAAAGCTGCTGAAAAGGAAGAGGGGGAAGGGG
>Ga0307942_1004582_pt1 | contig 10945 bp, 13 predicted proteins | sample OrgLakmetagen175_FD_201846 | JGI IMG/M metagenome (GOLD analysis project Ga0307942, IMG submission 201846) | Saline water microbial communities from Organic Lake, Antarctica - #175 | ecosystem: Environmental > Aquatic > Non-marine Saline and Alkaline > Saline | place: Antarctica: Organic Lake...
TTTATGCTATTTTGGGGGGTATACCCTGGGCTTGCACCAACCACCCTTCAACCACCACAAATTGTCCCCCCAGCCTCCAGAACATTATAATGCCTCCTGGTAAAGACTCTGAGTGGCATCGTGTTGTTGTTATGGGACAGAAGGGGCAGATTTACGAGATGCCAGATGCCGGATGCCAGAATTCCGAGATTTCAGCAGCGGTGCCCCCCGCATCCGCGATCACTTCATGAGGCAGAATCCCAGCGTAGGTGTAGCAGCATGCAAAGCTGACCCGGCAGGAATCCTCAGGGCGTAGTCGCAGCGCTCGCTAGCAATGGGAGAAATTGCCGACGCTAACGCTCAGAGGGAAAAGCAAGCAGGATAAGAGAGGCACCTGCACAGGACTACAGCAAGCACATCAGCAGCAGCATCTACACAGTCATTGGACACCTGCAGCAAGAGGGCAGTGACCAAGGCTTGTGTGGATGCAGCTGTTGCACAATTCATCTACGCTACAGGCACCACCTTCTGGGTTGTGGTAGCAATAAGCAAGTGATCATGCTACGTTCTGAGGGACTGGGAGGTCCTCTGGGGGGCTCTAGAGGGCTTGGAAGTGCCTCTGGGGGGCTCTAGAGGGCCTGGGAGTGCTTCTGGGGGGCTCTGGGGGGCTTGTGGCTGCAAAATTCGTTATGTGCCCAAAATCGTATTATACGGAGCAATTTGAAATATACGGTGAAATACGTGATAATTACGATACGACGTATAATACGCCTACGCCGTATGACCCATCCCTGGCATGCACATACCTGTGCATACATACATATGCACACGCGCATGCACACGCGCACGCACACGCATGCACACTCGCACCCACAAGCATGCTCACACGGCGCACGTACAGCTCAGAGGGCAAAGAGGCCCTCGCATTGGCTTGCATTGAGTTAATGCAAGTGTTGCCCCCTTCGCATTGCTCGCATTGGGGTTTACTCGTTGTTTTTTCACATTACGGTGAGTATAATCCATGTACGCGCCTGATATTTAGAATTTACCTGTTGCAAAGTCCGCACACACAATTACCTTTTGTACACGGCTCTGGCCAGTTGTAAACGTGCGTCAAAAAGCCTTCTTCCCCTTGCTGAGATCTCACTTACAGTTATGCTCACGCTCCACATCGCAGCTCATTCGACGCTGGCAGCCACTGTCCACACACCCAGACTTTTCCCTCAGCAATCAGACTTCTCCGCTTGCACCCAATTCTGTGTCACCGAGCACAAGCGTAGACGCCACAACAGGAGAGGTGACCTCCACCTTGCCGAGTGGCTCAGGTGGGCCCACCAGTGTGGTACAGCTACACTAAAGATCTTGTTGCTCATTTCTCCACCGCTGCTCCGCTGCTCCCCAGGCCCCCATGTATTGCTTCTATTTCTGACCTCTTGCTGCAATTTTGTCAGACGGCTTCCTCCGTGCAAGACATGTTTCTAGGATGTCTGGTAGGCCCCAATTTTCATCCTGTGTTGGGACTCTGCACCCCAACCCTGCAGATTCAGACGACAGCCGCGACTGTGACCTTGGCGGTCCATCCATCAGACGAGAGCCTGCAGCTGACAGCACTGCTCAGCCTTCTGTGGCCGCTGCCTCCAGGGACAGCAGTGCACAGGCACAGGCAACTGGCAGCAGCAAGGGGGGCAGGAGCACAACCGATGGGGGTGTGTTATTTGGAGGGCATGAATTAAGGGGAAAGGGAGCAGATGCAGGATTGAATGGGAGCACGAGCTTTAGCGCATCCGGGGTTGGCAAAACCGGTAGTAGCAGTAGCTGTGGTAATGACAGAAACGGAACTAGGGAAGCAGAGTCCAAGTTGCTGGAGTTGAAGGCCGCTCCTGGAGCCCCCCTATCTTCACATGGCAGCGGGCTCAGATGCCTAGCCGCCTCTACGAGTGGGGAAGCCCTTGTCTCCGGAGACTCTGATGGAGATTTGTGTATTTGGGGCGTCCCACCTGCAGCAGCAGCAGCAGCAGCAGCGACAGCAGCTAGGTAGCTCAGGGGGAAATTCGCCCATGATATGATCAGATTTTGAAGGGATTTATTTTTTCTTACCGCAATTTTTGTATCTTCAAATGTCATCGGTTATTGATAAAAAAAACTGAACCGCCATATTTTTTATTTTGACCGATAAATTACAGGGCATTCTCAAGCGATGAGCGATGGATTTGCTGTCGTTGCCACACCTAAGGCATTGGATTGGGAGTCTGAATCCTGTGCCCACAAAGACAATAAAGTATGTAACACACATGCAAACATATCCATTAACGCACACACACATGCACGAGCGCACAAGCCTTCACAAGCACACCCAACACACACACACACACACACACACACACACACACACACACACACACAAGCACGCACAGACTCACACACGTGCACAGACACACACACACACACACACACACACATACACATACACACACACACACAAACACACACATATCACACACCTGCACACACACAAGCATGCACGCAAACACACACACGCATACACACGTACGCACGCACGTGCACACACACGCACATACACACACATATACGCACACACACACACACACACACAAACACGCACAGACTCACACACGCACACACACGCGCGCGCACACACACACACACACAAACACACACACATAACACACACATGCACACACACAAGCATGCACGCAAGCATGCACGCAAACACACACACGCATACACACGTACGCACGCACGTGCACACGCACGCACATACACACACATACATGCACACACACACATATACGCACACACACACAAACACACATACACACACACACACACACACATACACAAACGCTCACACTTGTGCACACACACGTGCTCACAACACACACGCTCACAACACACATACGCACACATACACAATTGTATGCGCATACTTGCTTCAATGCCTGTGTATGGGCGTGCACAAAAATAAGGACACATTCGTGCAAGAACCACACTGAGGTACATGAACAGAGACAGCCCCTTCCTGCACATTAGAATACCCTGACCTGCCGCAACAATTTTCTTGTTTGCAGTTCTCATCCTTGCATGTCACTCCCATAACGTGAATCATACAGGCTCAGATGTTGCAGGAAGAGCTAGCTTTCCACGTGCAGGCCCACCCAGAGGCTCGCTACACGCTGCTCAGCTGCTCAGGAGGTCAGTTACTATAGTTGGCAGCACTCCATCTTCTTTTTAATTTCAGCTACTCAGGAGGTCAGTTGTTTTAGTTGGTAGCAGTCCGTCTTCTTTTTTAATAATCCTCAATAATCTCCCCGCCTTCTCTCTCCCTCTCCCTCTCTCTATCTCTCTCTATCTCTCTCTATCTCTCTCTCTCTCTCTCTCTCTCTCGCTCTCTCTCTCTCTCTCTCTCTCTCTCTCTCTCCCTCTCTCCCTCTCTCCCTCTCTCCCTCTCTCCCTCTCCCTCTCCCTCTCCCTCTCCATCTCCCTCTCCCTCTCTCTCTCCATCTCCCTCTCCCTCCCTCTCTCTCTCTCTCTCTCTCTCTCTCTCTCTCTCTCTCTTTCTTTCTCTGCTCTTAGTTGGAGCTATGAATGGTGCTAGATCCGTGGAGGTAGACAAACAATTGCATTGTTTCAAATCCGCCGACGCTGGAAACGTCCCTGCTACATGCAGGAGACATTTTTGAATTAGTTCTGCATCACTTCTGCATCCTTCAATGTTGTTGGCTCTTGAAATGTTGCTGGTACATGCAGGAGGAGTGGTGACCATGGGGGCAGTTGCAACAGCGAATACGGGAAAAGGCCTGGCTGCCTTTCAGGTATGCGGGTGTGGGTGTTTGTGTACCGTGTGTATGTTATGTGTGTGCTTGCGTGCTTATGTAGGGAAGGGGGGTATGTGTATGTATGTGCATGCAGTTAATAATTGCTCTGCAACATGGAAGGTGAAGCAGTAATGCAGAGGTAGCCTCCGCGAGCATGGTGCCTTCATGTAAACTAAGAACTGTAGTTGCGCGCGGCTACAGCCTGTGAAACAATGCAAGTCCGAATTTCCAATCCTGCTATTTTGAACGTGCAGGAGCATTATCTGTTTCTAAACTTATCCGCTTAACTGTCGCCTGCACATACATGTATTTGACACCTGTAACAGGTGTGTTATTTGTGCAACGCGCAATTTGCGTGGTTCATGCTAAACATATATGTAATTGATATTTCTATACCCTCACACACACACACACTCTCATAGACACACACACACACACTCACACTCATAGACACACAAGACAAATATGTACACACACATTACATTACATCACATCACATCACAACACCACATGTGCAGGGCTTCCTCACCAACCTTGAAGAGCTGTCATCTGCATACAAGCCAGACTGGGGCAGTGACACCACTGTGGTGCGCATTAGACCTTCATCTGCATCGCACATATGGGTGCTCAGACACACACAGACACGTGCACAAACACACCCATACACTCTTGCACAGCTGTTGGAAACAAGCATTGCCCGCATTTCTACGCATACACAAACACAGCAGGCACTGGAGTAGGTATGCATATATACTCACATAAACCTCCAAGTACACACAGGCCTTAGAAGAACATACACATCTATATTTGAATTCGCACATTAACATGCCTTACAGGTTGCAGCTCAGACGGTGGCAGAGGAAAAGGCAGAGGTAGAGGGGGGGTCCCCACGCCAAGATAATTACAACAAAAGTGACGCCAAGACCCCAAATGCTGCCGAAATGGTGCTGTGGCTTTACCTACAAAAGGGACCCCAAGCCCTGAGTTTGCTGCGTGGAAGGTGCGCACCTCAGCTCATGAATTTTGACGCCAGCGAGCAATTGATGTTTCTGTGCCAACAAATTAGGGCAATTAGTGCTGAACATTAGGGCGAGCCAAAACCAAACATACATACAAATAAAAAAGTATACACGGTGTGTACCTGGTACACAGAAATATAAGCAGGGGTATTCCCATACATTCGGTCATGTACGGTGTACATATACAGTTATGGCCAACCCTAATGAACATACTTAGATTGTACGCTGTTTCATGGTATGGAAAGAAAAAATTGGCACAAACTCGAGCCTCGCCGCAATACTCTATTGCCACTATGATTGAGCCGATGCTTTGGCATGTGTGAAACACTTCGGAGCCTCTCCGCATTGCAGGCTGGTTCACCGTCCACTACTACATCTCAGATCACCCATCAGCAGGCTTGATTTAAAAGGGAACATGCCTTGAAGGCTGGTTATTTTTCTTTTCGTGCCTTGGGTAATGTTTCCATTACTTTATCCCTAACTGCTGAGCAGGTCAGCTTCCCTGTACAGCGTGCAGCAGCTGGACCTTTCGCAGAGGTTACCCCTCAGTGTCATTCTAATTCTCCCTCTGTTCTGCAGGTTTGCTTTCTGCCTGTACGACGTGCAGCAGATGCGCGTGTTGGCTGCACGTGATGGCACCGGGTGTGTCCCCCTGTTTGAGGTAAGAGCAGGGCTACGGCATCAGGTGTGATTCCATGTGTGAGGTGCAGGGTACGTTTGGCTACGGCATTGGGTGTGTTCCCCTGTTTGAGGTGAGAATCAGGCGTGCAAGGCTACGGCATCAGAGTCGAACTTCACTGCCATTGCTCGTACTTGAACCAGAAGGGATGGCTGAGACCCAGCTTTCAGCTTCGGTTTCTCCAGAGCCTTGTAAACCTGCTTACTGTACCTGCAGGCCAGGGGAGGCAAGGATGTCAGGTTTTTGCTGCTTTTACCCCTGCACGCATGCACACGCTCAACATGCAAAGTATAAGCTACACGCACAGGCGTCCTGCAATAAAGCCAGAATGGGTATCATACTCGCAAATACTCAAATCACGATTGTGCACATGTGCATAATAACAGGCGAGGACAAGCAGAGACTCCCTGGTGGTGAGCTCCTCTGCCAATTTTCTAGAGGGTGCCAAAGACAGGCTTACGTTTGAACCAGGCCACTTCAAATACGGTGCGTGTGTTGATCAGTGTTGAATGTGTGGTTCTTCGTTTTTTTGCTGTTAGTATGAGGATGTATGCATTAGAGGTGGTGTGCGCTAACCCTTAACCCCTAAGATAATCGGACGGGTCATTACCAAGATCATAACCAAGCCAGACCAGAACAAGCCTCCAACATTTTATGTAGTTTGTGTGTGTGTGTGTGTGTGTGCAGGGTGAAGTTGTTGCTTACCGTACAGGCGCGTAACCAATGCGAAATTTGAATAAATTCCAATGCGAGCTATGCGAGGGGCATATAATCTAATTATTTACCCCAATGCGGCCTATGCGAGGGCCTTTGGCCCTTTGAGCTGCATGTGCACGCGTACGTGTGCGTACGTGTGCGTACGTGCGTGTGTGTGTGTGCGCGTATGTGTGTGTGCGTGCATTGTGTACGTGCATGCGTGTGTATACGGTTGTGTACGTACGTGTGTGCGTGCATTGTGTACTTGTTCGTGCGTGTGTGTATGCGCGTACGTGTGTACGTGCATGTGTGCGTGTGCATACGTGTGTGTATGTGTGTGTGCGTGCGGGTACGTGTGTGTGCACGCGTACGTGTGCGTGTGTGCGCATGTGTGCGTGCATGCGCGTACATGCACATAAGTGTGTGTGCGTGCATGCGCGTACATGCACATAAGTGTGTGTGCGTGCGAGTACGTGTGTGCGCGCGTACGTGTGCGTGGGTGCGCGTACGTGTGTGTGTTTGCGCGTGCGCGTACGTGTGTGAGTGCATTGTGTACTTAAGCGTGTGTGTGTGTGCGCACGGGTACGTGTGTGTGTGTGTGCGCTTGTATGTGTGCGTGCATGCACGCGTATAGGGATTGAAGATGTCCTTCCTCTTGGTGTCCTTCCTCCCCAAGAAAGGGCCAGCCTCCAAGCTGTCTGTCCCCTTGAGGAACGGCTTAAGAGGCTTACCCGGCCTGTCCCCGTTCATGCTTAGATTAATTAATTAACCCCAATGCAAGCTCCGCGAGGCCCTTGTAACTTGGTTATTTAAATTGCTCCCAACACATCGCAAGGGGTCAGAAACGTCCAAGGTACGCGGTGATGTACCGCCTATACGGTACATTAAAAATACACATGCGTGCAAGCATGCAAGCACACACACACATACGTATGTACACGCACACACATATGCACACACAGACACACACACACACACACACACAGACACACATGCAAAAACACACACACTCAACCATTCGTCTCAGGTTGGCACGCACAACCGAGGCGGTTTAACCCTGCTGAGTACGCTTCCCATTTCGCTCTGGATACACGCAACCCCCGGCAATCCCTGGAACGCAGGTATGCCAAGTACAATGCGCAAGTACCTTATACAGTTTAAGTTATACTCTATGCTAACCTGCCTAGATGCACCTGCCTGGAAGGAGCGCCTTCTTCTTTCTTGACTAGGGTTAATGAGAACCGTATATATACGCCGTATATGACCTTATATTTGATTAAATCCCTGCAAAAAAACAATCTTTAAATAGGCGAGTATCGGGTATATAGTTTAACATGGCCTACTCTATTCTTGACCCATAATTTCCCCATCCACCTCAAGCTGGGCCTAGTAATGGCGCCTTGGGTTGCCCATTTCTCATACGTGCTTCATTTTTCCCCTCACTTATGCCTTACACCTTTGACAAGACCCTTAGGCGAGCACGATACAGATCAGAACGCTTTGCTCTGGCATGACCGCAGTGTACCATCATAGCATTTGGTAACGATGTGTGGCCCATAAGCTGTTTGTCCACGCATGGCACGTACACACACACAGACACGCGCACACACACACGCACACACACACGCACACACACACAGACGCACACACACAGATACACACATGCGATCACATGTGCAATTGCCGCAGGTCTGTCGACAACAGCACACCTCGCAAGCCTAACCGTTCATCCCTGGATAGACCCACAACCCCCGACACAGGCACCCCCTGTAGCAGCAGCAGGCAGGCTGCCCGCCGAAAGTCATGGGGTGACCATGGAAGCCCTCAGCTTGCTCACTCCTCTTCCCCCCAAAGCATCCCTAGCCCTAGGTAGGCACGGTTGTGCGTTTACACACTTACACTTACACACACACTAAATCACCTGAGTGCACGCTCAGCTACTAACAAATACAAGAGAAACGCACACACACATGCATGCACACACAGAAGCACATACACACCCACACACACTAACACATTTACACGTACACCCTCACACCCACTTATACACACACGCTCACAGTTACAGGCATTCACACACACATACACACCTAACCAGGGGCATTGGCAGGCGCAGTGTGGAGCAGCACCTATCAGCTACCAGTGGCTCTCCAAGCAGCAGCCTGCGCAGAGCTGCTGGAAGGCCACCCCTGCCCCAAAGTGGCACCCCTCCTCATGGTGCCGGCAATAGTGTCGGCAAGGGGGGCGGCCTCAGCAGCAACAGCCACAACAGACATAAAAACAACAGCCCCAGAAGCGGGGTATCTGTCAGCAGCATAAATGAGCAGAAGGCTGCAGCAGCAGCCGGTAAAGGCCAACAACAACAGCAGCAGCAACAGCAGCAACAGCCAAGCCAAACACACAGCCCAGGGAGGTTTGGGCGCGGCAAATGCAGCAGCGACGTGAATGCACAGAAAGCGGCTGAGGCTCTGTCTGCTTTTAAGCTGGAGGAGCACTTGCACGCAAAACCCTTTGTACCCAGCAGCAGGTGAATGGAGCATAAGGAGAGGCAGCTCCTGCACAGGGTGAATGCAGCAACTTAAAACAAATCTTTCTGGAATCGTGAGTTGTTTGTGAGACTTGTGCCGGGTCAGTAAATGAGCTGTGTCTAACACTCATCATCAACCAGAAGGCCCATTGGTTGCACGTGTGAATGGGCTGCTAAGTGTGGGTTGTGTATGTGCGTGATTTGCAGTAAAGATCAGATTTGCGGCGTGCGTTGCAGGCAAGTCACCCTGAGGCTGAAGTGTCCCGCATTTTTCAGTGCATGCGTGTGTGTGGGGGTGGGGGGGTGGGGGGGGGGTAGACTGTTTTTACGACATCACGGGTTTTCAGCATGTGCTTTCTAGGGTTAGCACGGGAAAATCAGAGTGGCTCATGCCATCTGTAACAGCAGCAGCGGAGCAGCAGCAGCTATAAAGTGCCTTTGACAGAGGATCAAAAGATCTTTAGATTGTGTAAAAGGGCAAGTGTGCATTACTATTTTGTGCCTCAATTTTTGTGAAGTTTTATTCAAGCCGGAAAAAGAAAAGAACATGTTTTTCACTGCACATATTTTTGCATACAAACAGTGTGCGTTAGATATGTTGGCGTATACGCACAGACCCATGGTTTATGGTACTTTGCGGCCTTCCTATAAGGCCTGCTGGACAAAAGAAGTACCCTTGTCCTGCTTTGTTGGAATGAATGTGCTGGCAGCGGGCTGAACTTTTTTGGTGCTGGTTGCAGTTCTGGTGCTGGTCACTGGTCACCTCTTCTGCTAGCTCACGCGCGCCAAGGCAAGGCAATCACGCTTCTTGCTTTGATTGAGAAGATTAAGATTGTATTCATAAGGGAGCACCAACCTGCGCTGCTTTATCCCTTATGCTTCTGTTTAGGCGGTAGGTTCCTCTTCTCTACTTATTTTACCTTTTTGCAGCTTGGTAGTTGTGTTGGTCTGCACGCAAGCAGCATATGTCTCAGCCTACAGGGTTGAAGAACCAATTTTGCCGGATTCACTGTTCTTATGATCGCTGCACTTCTCTTGATTTTTGTGCGACTTGATTATTTTCCTGTGACTGCTTTTCATTTTGTGTGAATGACATCCTACAATCTCGTATCTGGCCTGGGGGTTAATCTTTGGTTCCATTTATATATAAGGTGGAAATGGAGAAAAAAACGCAAAACATATCGCCAATGATAAACGCCACACACAAGGCTTCCCTCCCAAAACTGTATGAAGCTAGAGAGGTTTGCATATATAAGCCAGATGGCAATTGCATAGGCATGATGACTCCTGAGCGCTTCCACCTTTTAAAAGAAAGATTTCATGAAGCTCAGAAAAACGGACTACAAAGAGATATGTCTTCTCCTGTTCAATCTCTAGCCTCTGAAATTGCGGGTCTGCTTCAAGACCACCAAGCACGCCTTAAAACCCCAAGGCAAGCCAACTAACACGAGAATCCTACTCCCGTATCCTACCCCAACACATCGGTACAGCACTACCGCCATGGTCTCAAAAGAAAAAATGGCGTCTGCTCTGGACTTTGATCCTGGGAACTCCTCATTTTGGAGCGAATGTCTCTGTGACATTGTCTTTGGTGCCAATTACAATGCATTTGCCACCAAGTTTACAGGTTTCTCAATCTGCCACCCAGTGTATATACATATATCATGACACAAAAATGCTCAAGTGCGTGCAACACTCCCTACGATCTGCGATGTGTGGTGAGCTACCAACCGCTACCTCCTTATTTCTATCCAACTGGGGAAACAAGAGCATCAATGCCTACAGAGCATTGGTGCGAGATAACCCAAATTACTGCACCACGCTTGGCTTCATCCCCAAAGACAAAACTCACATATGCAATGCCAACCTCGTGGAAGGGTGTACACGTAATTTCCCCAAGCACACCTGGAGCAAGGATATTATTGCTGTCTGGAACAAAGAAGCACAACAGCGTTTAACTGATGCCTCACCGAATTGGCTGCAAACACTGGGTGGTGGGGGTTGTTACACGGTCCTCAGCAAGGGCCTGACAGAATGAAGGAAAAAAACCTATAAGACTGGGAAAAGGAAAACTCCTGCCTATAACAGAAAAACCCTCCTTGAAAAACCACAGTCTGAGAAATTGGCCCACGCTCGCAAGAGCACAAGCTAAGAGTGTGTCTGAAGAACAGACAGAAAAAGGCCTAACCTTATAAGTTGGAGTCAGAGA
>Ga0307942_1004589_pt1:7500-10932 | contig 10932 bp, 14 predicted proteins | sample OrgLakmetagen175_FD_201846 | JGI IMG/M metagenome (GOLD analysis project Ga0307942, IMG submission 201846) | Saline water microbial communities from Organic Lake, Antarctica - #175 | ecosystem: Environmental > Aquatic > Non-marine Saline and Alkaline > Saline | place: Antarctica...
GCTCGACTACTGAGTGACTTTCAACTCTTCATTTCAGATCTCACCTTCTGAAAAAATCGTGACGCTCAGTTGCCACCTTGCCGCTTTAATACAGCACAATCCCTGATGTGTTCAGATCTCACCTTCCAAAAAATCGTGACGCTCAGTTGCCACCTTGCCGCCCTGGTACAGCACAATCCCTGATGTGTTCAGATCTCACCTTCCAAAAAATCGTGACGCTCAGTTGCCACCTTGCCGCCCTGGTACAGCACAATCCCTGATGTGTACATGAAGCCTAGAACCGCAAAGATGCTGACCCAGGCTAAATGGCCCAGCCGCCTGAGAGCAGGTGGGAGATGGAAAAGGTGCTTGGACATGTTGAACATGTGCTTGGACATGTGCTTGGACGTGTACTTGGACATGTTGGACATGTTGCAGTGCAAGTTCTGGAGCCCAAAGACTACATTCCACAAAAGTGCTGACCCAGGCTAAATGGCCCAGCCACCTGAGAGCAGGTGGGAGACGGTAAAGGTGCTTTGACTTGTTGCAATGCAAGTTCTAGAGCGCAAAGTCAACATTCCACAAAAGTGCTGACCCAGGCTAAATGGCCCAGCCGCCTGAGAGCAGGTGGGAGACGGTGAAGGTGCTTTGACTTGTTGCAATGCAAGTTCTAGAGCGCAAAGTCAACATTCCACAAAAGTGCTGACCCAGGCTAAATGGCCCAGCCTCCTGAGAGCAGGTGGGAGACGGTAAAGGTGCTTTGACTTGTTGCAATGCAAGTTCTAGAGCGCAAAGTCAACATTCCACAAAAGTGCTGACCCAGGCTATATGGCCCAGGCGCCTGAAGAAACAAGGCATACATAATGATGGTGCAACTGGAACTTTTTGATTTTTGCACATAATTAGGGTTGGCCAGAACTGTATATATGCACCGTATATGACCGTATATATGGTGAATCTTCTGCCAGAAACACCGTATATACACCGTATAATATGGTTCTGGCCAACCCTACACATAACGCCTTCATCTGCAAAAGTGTTAGCGCATCCAGCACGGTCCCGCCACTCGAGGAAAAGGTGAGTACCTAGGGTTGGCCAGAACCATATATACACGGTGTATATACGGTATTTTTGGCAGGGAAATCACCAAATATACCGTCATATACGGTGTATATATACGGTTCTGGCCAACCCTATGAACACGTGATAATGGTGCAGCTGATTCTGTGCAGCAGATCTTTGGACATGCAGCACTGTAAGCTTAAGAACCAGAGCTTGAAGGTTACTGACCCTATCATGATTGTACAGCTGCTTGAGGGATAAGTTGGTGAAGCATGTTGCGATGAAAGAGCTGGTGTACAAGAAGCATGCATATATTCTTCTGCTACTGTGTTGGTGCTACCTCCCTCCCTGTCTGGGCCTTGTCGTCTGCCAGTACAGGAGTTTTACGGCACTCAGTTCCCCAGAAGATGAAAGAGCTGGTGTACAAGAAGCCTGCATCTCATTTCTGCTACTGTGTTGGTGCTACCTCCCTCCCTGTCTGGGCCTTGCCGTCTGCCGGTACAGGAGTTTTACGGCACTCGATTCCCCAAAAAGTGGCTTTCTTTTCCTTATCAATGGGGAGTGGTATCAATGGGGAGTGGCTTTCACTGCCTGTGTTGTTTTTCTTTTTTAAGGTTGGCCAGAACCGTATAAATACGTATACAGACACCGTATATTTGGTGATTTCCAAGCAAAAAATACCGTATGCACACCGTATATATATGGTTCTGGCCAGCCCTATTCTTTTTGTATACGACCGTATGTCATGTCCCTGTTGACAATATAAGACTGTGCATAAACCATGACAATGTACAACTGCATACACCAATATACACCATGATAACATACGGCTGTGCATACACCATACATGTGTATACCTGTGTAGGGTTGGCCAGAACCGTATATCTGCACCATGTATGACCGAATGTCATGTCCCTGCTGACAATACACGGCTGTGCATACACCAAACACCATACCTGTGCAGGGTTGGCCAGAACCGCATATCTGCACCGTATACGACTGAATGTATGTCTGGGACCCAGAGGGGGTTATCTAAGGCCCAGAATGGGTATGTTTTTGCATGTTCCTAGGGCAGGTGGCCGTAACTGGCAGGTTCAAGCTCAGCTCTGCTATGTAACTGACTTCCTAAACCCTAACCCTAATTCTCCAAAGCAATATGAGATTCCACTGCAGCTGAGCTTGAAACCTGCAGGTTACGGCCACCTGCCTCAGCAGCCGCGGCGTGAACCCAACATTTTGAGCAGCCATATGCTGTATCTGACCAGCCAGCGCACCAAACTGAGTGATGTTTGGTGTTTTGAAGTCCTTATAATAAATCAAGATGAGAAATGGGGCAAAAAAATAAGTGGTTGGCGAGATATGCAAATCAATATGCCATTCCCCCTGGAATGCACCCATCTAGGGTACAGGTGCACGGCGTGTGCTTTTATTCCTGTCATTCTGTACGCAGGGCGATTTGTCTAAATCTGAGCACATGCTCGGGTAGCTTATAAAGTCAGCATCAGTTTAAAGCTAGGTTGAGTCCAATTTGATTAAGTGACGTGTGAGTAGTTGCACCTTTCATGCAAAAAGGAGCATGTTTTGACTTTTGCCCAGATAACCCCCTCTGGTGATTTCCCTGCTAAAAATACCGTATGTACACCGAATACCTAACATTGTATGGTTATGGCCAACCCATGTATGTGTGTGTGTGTGTGCGTGCGTGCGTGTGTGTGTATGTGTGTGTGTGTGCAACATGTGTATACTTGCATAGATTTGGCCAGCCCTGCACATATCTGTAGGGCTGGCCAGAACCATATATATACGCCGTATATACCGTATATTTGGTGATCTTCCTGCCAAAAATACCGTATGTGCACTGTATACACAGGGCTATGGTCAACCCTAGGAAACACATTTCCATGCTGTGCTGTTGAGTGCATATGAATACCCAAAACGAGTGTTAACACACACGACACACACACTCACACTCACACACATACGCACACACAGACACACTAAAACACACTAAAACACACACACATCCACACACACACAAATTTGAAGCAGCACAGAGGAAAGAGCACCCCCAGTCCCACTGTGCTGATCACCACACACCCACAAACCCACCCACCCACCCACGCACACATACCCACCCACCCACACACACACACGTACTTGAAGCAGCACAGAGGAAAGAGCACCCCCAGTCCCACCGCGCTGATCACCACACGGCGGTCCAGATACCACAGGTCCGGCCCTAAGATCTGGGCACCTAATGACGTCAGGGTGTCGCCTATGATGATCTGCAGTTGGTGTGTTTTCAGAGTGTCTGTGGGTGCGTGTGTGGGGAAATGTGCTCAGGAAGGTCAGGGTGCCGCCTATGATGATCTGCAGGTGGTGTGTTTTGAG
>Ga0307942_1004590_pt1 | contig 10932 bp, 11 predicted proteins | sample OrgLakmetagen175_FD_201846 | JGI IMG/M metagenome (GOLD analysis project Ga0307942, IMG submission 201846) | Saline water microbial communities from Organic Lake, Antarctica - #175 | ecosystem: Environmental > Aquatic > Non-marine Saline and Alkaline > Saline | place: Antarctica: Organic Lake...
GCACATGCTAACATCTTAGATCCCAGTGAATTGCTTCGCATGCAACTCTGTGGGACTACTTGCTATTGCAGAGGGCGATATCATATCATTCGTGATCACCAACAACATAATATTAAATCCTCAAGTAGTACTGAAGTCAGTAGGAATTGGGTTCAACATTACCCAGCTGAAGTACCATCCAAATAATGATGGATTCCTAGTAGTCTATGGCAACAAGCAGTGTCTGATTGTTAGTCTTGATCTACAGACATTCCCAAATAGCAACCAAGTCAACTTACAGAATGTTAAAGTGCTCCAGACGATTAAAGTAGATCTGATGCTTGAGCAGCTTGGCGGTGGTCTCTACATAGTAGACTGATGTTGGCTTCCAAACTCAAAAACACACTTGGCGGTACTTACGAAAATGTTCTTGAAGATCTACGATTTGTCCAAAGATACAATCAGCCCAGTAGTTTACATCAATGAGATCCAGGATGCCTCCGGCATGAATAACATGACATCGATGTCTATTGTAAAAGATGAAGATAGTTCACACAGGTAATTTAAATTATTCAAAAATAGAATCTATGTGGGTACCAACAGTGGAGCAATTTACACCTATCTGCTTGAAATGCAAGATTTGAACGGACAAACAGACTCATTCTACTTTGTAGAGCAAATTAAAATTAACGCTGACTTTGAGAGTTCAAGAAAAGATATTAGCAGACCAGTAGTGTCTCTCCACTACTCATCACTTTTGGAAGTACTCTTTGTGTCACACTATAATGGAAACACAGAAGATAGTAAGAGCAAAAGGATTAATTCATCTTTAGACAAAGAAGCTTTATCAGCATCTGGCAGAGCAACAAGGTATGTCACGCATGTCAATTTTTATTTAATATTCTTCTATAGGGCTCAAAAAAAGGATAGTACAACATTCCCAGACATTTATTTTGGAAAACCACATGTTCAAAGCAATGGAACTGTGATCATTGATAATCCCTCTGTAATTGAAATCAAGAAAACTCTCTCAAGCTCAGTACGATTCACTATTTAACTTGTCTAGAAATATGGATATGCCACTCATTTCAGAGACGTTGGCATCATTGACCATTATGGGTGAATTGCATTCGTATCCATTAAGGATGAGACCTGGACTCCAATCTTCTGTCAAATATCGAAGAAGTCGATTCAGCTGCACCCATACAAGAACCATACACGAACAGTTGGTCTTGCTTATGTCTGAGATCAAGTTGCTCCAGGAAATTCTAAAATCTTCGTCGCAAATGAAGATTCACTCGGATCAAGTAAGTATAACCAGTCTAAATATTCATAGGAAGCTCTTCAGTGTATGACTTGCCAGGCAACCTCCAAAAAATCAATAAATCAGCTTCAAACAGTCAAGTAGATGAAGTAGAGAAGCTGTTCCTGGTCAAGCACTTGCCAAAAACAGTGACAATGAACGCAGATGTACTCCTCAACGCAACTGAAGTATCGAATAACGGTTACGAGGGCATATTCTACTACAACGGAGAATTCAAGAATATTCTTGGTTCTCGCAAGTCAACTATAAATGCAAATTTGGGCCTAGCTGAGGGAATAATCAAAGGTGAAAACAAGAAGACCGTCAAGATGGAATGTGTGCTCGACAATATTGGCCCAGATAAGTCGTTTAACAACCTTGTCATTATTGGAATGAGGGTCATGTGTTACGTTCCAAACTCATTTGGTTCTGCAGATGCTGATGACAAAATTAGCATCAAGCTTTTCAATAGGTATGGCTAAGCTATTTAATTGATTTAGAACGATCAAACTAAAAGGTAATAGGAAGAGATATGAAATTGGCTTCTGTGATGCTGAAATTATATACTTGAATTCAGTACTTAAAAACAAACTGACAGTTGAATTCGTCACTAAAGATCCATCTCAGTACCCGATTCATATTTTCGGAGTGGACGTCTTTACTAAATCAAAAGAGACCATTGAATTCCAAGAAAAATACAACAAAATAAAATCTATCTTTGAGGCTGAGAGTGAAAAAGATCGCGAAAAAGGTATCAATAATGTCGTCTTAGAAATGATGCAATCAGAGAATGTGCCCCTATTAGTCAACTGGAAGGAGAAATTCAAATCAGTGCAAAACTTACTCTCAGATGTCACAGACAAAGAAGTGAGAGACGAAAAACGACTTCTTTTCAATATCTCTGAAGCGTCAACTTATGTGACTGAATTCATGACAGACCCACAGATTGAGAATGACTTGATGTACTTTATCCATCCTCTAATTGGACAATACATTTGCCAAGTGGAAGAGCTAGACAACAAAGATTCTACTTACTCGAGACTGATTCTAGAGTCACTCATGAGGCTCCTCAAGAAATGTCTTGAAAAACTCAACAAAGGGGACAAAGTTGAGCCTTCTCAATTGCGATATAGTCAGTACAATTGCTTCATCAACTATGTGAAAGAGATGCTTGACTCCCATAGATGGAAAGTCAACAACGGGGCACCTAATTTACTTGAGATAAGCTCTTCTCAAGTCTGTGCATTCATCAAGGTAGCATGTAACATGGCCCATGAAGACCAAAAGATCTTCTTCTATTTCTTGGAGAACAGCTACCCAGCGATGATTACTGATTTACAAAGACTTGCCAGATTTTCAGTCCTCAAAGAGATTGAGATGTCAACGAGTCTAAATAAAATAATTGACTCAAGTGAAGAGAAGAGGTACAATTCGATGATTGACAACTGTCTATATTTGATCTACCACTTCCACTCGTATGTGTCAAACAGCTACAACCAGCAGGAAGGATCAGCTGTAGAGAACCCTCATACTGAGTTTGTCTTGAGCCTCCTGCACCCTTTCATCTACTCCTCAAGTGACTATGTTAAAAAGAGAGTGGCTTCAAAGATTAAGAAACTGTCAACAGGGAACCTAGTAGATCAGATTTCACAACGGAGGAAAGACAAGAATGCACAGTCAGACAAAGAATCAGACTTAAATCCATTAAAGCATTTGAACCGTCAACTGTATACTATTGGTTTAAACACAGTAATGAAGCAGGCATGCAAAGACAACTATTTGCTCGAATCACAGAAAGAGGGTAAGTCATCAACCTTTATTCCTATAGACGTTGAGATGCAAGAAGAGGAAGGCAAGCAAGATGAAGAAGAACTAAAACGTGCCATTGAAATGAGCTTAGAAGATAATAAGCAGTCAGATAATAAACCAGATGCTGTTATGGCCCCTCAGCACTCTAATTCTGAAATCCAAATCTTTGATTTCACAATTGATTTAATCAGATACTTCAAAGGAGAAATTATCAAGAATGCAAACAAAGACTCAATTTTAGAAGCTGACATCGCTGTGTACTTGCTTTGCCGAACTATTAAAGTCTATGGAAAATACAGGAGCTCTCTTAATTCTGATCACTTCGATACTGTGATCTGCGATAACTTGATAGAGATAGTTGAAAACGCTATTACAACTACAGAGTCAAATGATTTGCTAGAAAAGACAAAAAGATGTGAGACGACCTACATTCTAATTGAAACTCTGAACAGCCTAATCAGCTTCTCTGATAAACAGCCACTGAATCTTGTGAGGAGAGATAAAAAGGAAAAGAAAGCTAAAGAAGACAAAAACAATTCTAAAGACCCACCTAAAGCCAGAATGAGAACCCAAATAATTTTCAAACTGATAGAGCGTATGAAAGAAAGACAGACAAGCAATGAAGATGAGCCCAAGCTTGTGCTATGGCTCAATGAAATGATCCAAAAGTTCGTTGAATACTTCACAAATGACAGAGGATCCATCACAATATCAAAAGCTCTAGACAAGACAATCACCTGCGAAGACAATGAGAGTGACAATCACCTGCTGAAGGTACAGAATAAGGAGCATCTGTGGAGGTGGAACAATATCTTGAAGTCGCTGTCACTGGCATCTAACAAATACTTCGATGTGCAGGTGTTCAACAGCTGTCTGAGTCTGCTATCAAACATGCTACACTTTGAAAGACTCCATTACAACTGGCTGATTCACCAAAAGGAGAAGTCTGTCAAGAAAAACAACGATGAAGGAGAGGTTGAAGACAAAAAGACAACAAGGGATAGATCGAAGATGAGCTCATCTATTGAGCGAGAGAAAGAGTTCATGAAGACAATCAGCAATGCAGACCTCTCAGAGTTAAGTAAGTATTGCTTTATTGAATCCTCTAAACTGACTATAGACTCGAAGACAAAGAGTAATTTGAAAGAGATTATTCCAAATGCAGTTTTCCATCTCAGGATTGAGAAGCTACAAAAGAATTTCCTTACTATTCTTGGTATGTAAAAATGACTAACCTTGTAGAATTATTGTGTGAGAACGATAAGGAATTCTTAAAATTGCAGCACATATCAGTATACAAATACTATTTCAAGATGGTTGAAGAGATCTTTGTCGAATCAAATGAGTTCAAGAGAAACATCTCATACGAAAAGCTATTTTTGCTGATTAACCTTCTCAAGACAATCTGGTCTAAATACACTCAAAGAGAACCAAGTCTCTGGAAGAAATATGCAATTGACCATCCTGAAACACTCAAGATGCTATTCAAGATCAGCTTCAAGACAGTAGAACAAGCAGCTTGTCCATGCCTATGCCTACTAGCCTCAGCATTTGAGATTTCTAGTCCAACTCTATTAGAGAATATTACTAACAGCTCATGCCAGAATGTGAAGTTAAGTGAAGACTCAGTGACTAACCTTGCTGCAGATCATAAGGGTAGACACAAGCAAAAGAAGCACAAGAAAGATCGTCATCAGAGTAAGTCACTTCTATTATCTGGTTGAATGTCACCCGATGTCTAATCTTGCAATAGGGAGTCGAGAACAATCTTCGCCAGAGAAGTCAGTTTCTGAAGATGTCAAAATGGACGATGAAGAGACCAAACAGAAGGTCAAGGACCTTGTGGTATTGTTTACTGGACCAATCAGAAACTTTATCGAAATCTTTGTTGTTGGAAAGAGGTCTAAGAACTTGAGAAATGCTTCTACACATTTTGTTAAAGGACTGTGGGAATGCGCTCAACAGATTGAGAGTGAAGAAGATAACTCTAACGATAAGAATTCAGTTAAAATATTCAATACAATTCTATCAGTACCAATGCAATCAAGTTCAGCATCCTTGATCTCCTACATTCTTAAACAGAAAGCAGAGAAGAGTAGAACAGAAGGAGAAGCTAACTCGCCCAATTCAGATTTAAAGCTCGAAGACGTGTTCCAGTTTATCAAGAAATCTCTTTTAAGAGCTAATGATCTCATATTTTCACATGAGAACATGGAACTCTACTCTAACATCTACAACCAGATTTGTAACAGAAAGACAACCATAAATCCATTCGGAGGAAGCAATAACAGCAAAGAAATTGGAAGCATGCAAACTTCCCAACCAAACATATTCATATATGAAAGAGAGCCTTGTACTCTGTGCACCCACTTTATGTCGATGAAATCCTCAGCTGAAAATTCTGCACTTGATTCCCATCTGGATAGACACAGTGCAAATGATGAGTACGTTCAACAGACAATGAATGATGTCAAGAGCGACAGCAAATACAACGAGCAATCCCTTGTATACAAGCTTTCTACCCCAATGAAGATCAAGGAAGTTTTAATGAACACCTATGAGCTTAAGGGAACAAGAAACGTTAATGAGGTCTCTATTTACATGAATAATAGTCAAAAGGATGAACTCAGTGCAATTAAGAGAGACAAATCAGTCTGGACCTTTATCACGACAATGAAAGTAACCGAAGGAAAAGGTGAAAAGAAATGCAAGTTTTCAGTTCCGATCACTGCTTGCAACTTGATGTTCGAATTCCATGTAGTCAATTCCAATAAAACAACGACATCCTCTGGTAACTCAAAGAACCCTTACTCAGACCCATTCAATTCCAATTATGAATCATTCAAGTACAACAGCTACCTCGGTCGGTCTGCTCAGCCACACCAGACATTCTCAGTTGACAACAAGGAGGTATTGAACTGCCCAAGATGCCACATCATCGTGGAGGATTCCCATGGAGTGTGCAACAACTGCCGTGAGAATGCATTCCAATGCACTTACTGTAGGAACATCAATTATGAGAACCTAGAGGGATTCCTGTGTAACGAGTGCGGTCTCTCAAGGTACGGAAAATACGACTTCTCCATCATCGCCAAACCCGACTTCGCTATTGAAAAGGTCAACAGTGAGAAAATAAGAGAAGACCTCGAGAACACTCTATCCCAAGTGCAGAGCAGATATGTCACATTCAGAAGAAAATTGAAATCATTGTTCGGCAACTACGGAAGTGGTAATCAGTCCAATGATATGCTGAATGTTTTTAACGAATCACTTGTTCAGTACAAGAGCATAATGAAGAGTCTTGAATTTGCTAAAAATCTTCGAAAAGAACTACTTGAAATGGAAGAGCAAGCTAGAGGTGAAAATAAGTACGAGAATGACAATGAAAATTCAGATGATATATTTAACGATGAATCGCATATGGAAGTAGACTCGAACGCATATGGACAGGACAGCCAAGAATTCTCAGGATGATTTGGATGTGCATTCTCATTCCTGAATGTTCTGTTAAACTTTATCAATGAGACTGCATCGATCAATGAGTTTAACAAACTATATCAAGATGAAGGATTTATCTCAAAGTTGTATAGTGAAAACTTGAGTATGTTTGCAGTGAATCAAAGAGATGTCACAAGAATGGCACTAGTAAAGATTGTTAGCAAAGACACAGATGCAAGCTTAAATCTTCTCAAGATGATCGAACATTCAATCCTACAGTAAGTCTAATTTTAAGTGACATTCTTATCATTGTAGATCGCCAAAGACAAGTATAATGTACAACTCTAAAGATAAGGATGATAGTGTACCATACCAAAAACTGCTGATGTTATTGATGAAGAGCTTACATATCAAATATGGTAATCTATTAGTGTTAAACCATTTAGAAAAAAATAACAAAAATAAAAAAGAACCTGAGATTTCAGAATCGTACAAGGAATGTATCAAAATTTTATTCAGAATTCTCAAATCATCCATTGAGTATGGTCAAAAGAGTGCTCCAGTAGCAAGTGGGCTGATCACCAACTGCATCCAGAAAATTGAAGAACTCATTAGATCAGAATCATTCGACGACAAGTTGAGCAAGAAACCATCAGCTTCATCACCTTCCAAGTTAAACCCCATGGTAAAGCACACTAGTTCATCAAGAAATATTAAAGGTAGTTTATTGTATTTACTCTGTTTAGCGAGTCCGATTGAGGAAATCCTAAATATTGGGCAGTTGTCAAAGACAGAGTCAAGAAACTTTAACAATCTGGATGTCATTGTCCAATGTTTACTGATGAGAACATCTTCTAATTGTCGTCAATTAGCATCAAGCATCTTACTTTCCCTAGTTAAAATCTCAGACAACAACTACTACAGAATCATTGACAAGCTTGAAGATCAAATGGGAGAATCAGTCAAGAATGACGAGGTTTCAGAACAGTTCTTTGAATTACTAAGTGAACTACTTAAAAAGGATAAGATAACTGAACTCGTTAGAAAGAATCAAGAGAATGAAGATATGTTCATTTCACTACTATCTAAATTATTTGATCAGGTGTCTATCAAACTTGATGCACTAGCCTATGTCCAAAAACGAAAAGAAAGATTAGGTGCTGACGGACTCTATGTTGAACTCAACCAGGGTAAAGCCCTAGGAGAACTCATCAGTATCATATGCAGCATGATTCAAGTTGATTTTATCAAGACAGAGTTCAAGAACGGAACATATACCTATTTCACAATCAAAATCTTACTAAACCTCAAGAAATTATTCTTACTAAAGAACAAGACACTGATTGACTGTGAGGATAAAATCAACAACATTTTCAAAGAAATAAACTCTGACTCTGAAGAAGATAAAGAAAAGTTCATCCTAGCATGTGTAAAGTTGACAAACGAGTGAGATAAACAGGGCATCACTTTCTTATACGAGAACATCAAGAACATCATTGAGCCTTTCAAACCAATCCCAGAGTACAAAATGAACTTGAACAAGAACCCTAATCATGAAATATATTTGAGGGGAAGAATCTCTAAGAACCCATACAGTATCAAGGACATCGACAACACTATGCGGGGAGCACTTGAGAAAATATGTCTTGAACATGAGATGACCCATGCAACTGAACTCATTGAAATGCTGGTCGCCAACAACATCATCGTCCCTGATCTGCCAGCCAACCTTGTGTACGAAAAGGTGTGGTATCCTTACATCTACAAGCAAAGGAACCCAGATGAGTACGTAGTTCCTCCAATTGAAACTGCAGATAGTTCATACAAAGTACCAATGGAGGTGATTTACAGACTTGCCGGAGTTGACGGAGAAGCTACCGAGAATAGAGTTGAGTCACTACAAGAAGACGATGAATTGGCAAATGATCCTGAAAAGAAGTACTCACTTGCCAAGGTTATGCTTGAAAAGACTGATGAATCAAATAGTACTGGAATAAGCTATCTACTCAATGACCTGTCAAAAGTTGAAGGTATCAGACGCGACCAACACTTGCTGTCAAGAATTTTGCCTCTTCTGAAGATTACACTCAAGATCAGAAACAATATGAAAGAAGTCATCAGAATTAACGGAGCTGACGTCTTAGTCGAAAAGCTTTTCATTTTCCTTTCTGAAGATGTCAACGATGAACAGCAGGAGCTACTTGACGAAGTTATTGCTATACTCGAGAATATTGTCGTACAAGGTTCTAAATACGTGCTTGAGCAAGATATGGAAGTAGATAATGAAAAGAAGGAAGATAATCAGCAAACTATTAAGAATGTCACCATTATTCTAGATAAAATTACAACTGCATGTGAGTCAATGGTCGACTCTTGAAAGAGTATTCAGAACACTTCAGACCAAATTATTGCTATATCAAGAATATTGCCTCTGCTGACATATAGCAATAAAGAAGCTGAGGGCAAAGTTGCAGATCTAGTCTCTCAAAATGTCAAAAATCTTCATATGTTAAGTGAAGACAGCCAAACCAACTACAAATGGGATGAAAAGTTTAGAGTTGAGTATTACTGTGAACGATTCCTCAACTTCCTTGAGAGTTCCCAAAACAGCGTAAAACAGACATTTACTGACAGGAATATTGCCGATGATTTAAGTAAATATGTAGAAGACACCCTCACAGACGACCTGATAGAGAAGGAAGAAGACTTACTGAGGTTTGAGAAACCTCTATCGCTTGCACTTAAAAGCTTAGCTTGGTTCCTAAAATCAAACGCATCTTCTCAGGCTGTAATTCTGAAGCACAACGAAAGCAATAACTTGATTGAAAAGATATTCAAACTGTCAAAGACCAAACTTAAGCAAAGAAACTTGAGCATCCTCGCAGAAGGAGTTATCGAGTCAATGACTTTTGAGAGTGACTTAAATGACAAAAAGACTCACGACTATGTTAAAAACTTAGTTAATGCAGAAGATTCTGAGAAGAAAAAGAAAGCTGAAAAACGTAAGAAGGCTATGCTTGCAAGAATGAAGAAGAACAAGATGATCAACAAAAAGATCAAGTATGACGACATCAAAGAAGAAAAAGGTATCAGGTGTATCATCTGCCAAGAAGGCTACCAAGAGAGCAACCAAGACCTTATGGGTGTCTATGTCTTTGTCAAGAAGATCATAATGGCTGCAGATAAAGTCATCAGTAAGAATGAAGAAGCAGGATATACATCAGTGACTCACTTCAATAGCATTCACTTCAAGTGCCATCGAAATGCATATGATGCAGATAGCAACCGTAAAAAGGCTCTAAGTGAGTGGGATGGAGCACAAATAAGAAACAGTCATACCAAATGTAATGGTTTGTTCCCTATCAAAGGAGGAAGTGTAACTGAAGAATCTTATAGACAATATGTAAACGAGTATTTAAGCAACTTGTCATACAATATCTTCCAAGTGAGTATGAACAAAACTAAAGTAATGTTCTATGACCTCATGAACCTCGTTAAGAGACTTGCATTCGAGGAGAGCTTCTCTAAAGATTCTAATGGAGGAAGTGCAGAGCACAACATCAACTTTGTACCTTTCATGATTCATATGACTCTGTCTATAATGAAAGACAACGGGGAACTGCTTTCCAACAAGCAGCAAGATAACGCAGACAAATTCTTAGAAGACTCATTAAACAAAATTGACGAATTGAAGAAATCTCCTATTGACAGTGAAGTGGAAGAACAGAAGGTTGCTGAAGAAATAGAAGAAGAGGTCAAGATCATGAGTGAAATAGAAGAAGATATTGACGAGGAAGACTTCGATGCTCTTGCCAAGACTATCAGCCAGAAATTAGATGCATGGATGTACTGGTCACTTGTAGCATCAATAATGTCTACTGATGATCAATGGAATGAACAGAAATGGAAGTTCTTCCAGGTATCAAAACACCTCGCAAAGATGAATTCAAAGTTCTTACCAGCTGGAGATAAAATATTCATTTTGAGTGAAAAAACAAAAGAAAAACAAGAAAAATGCAGTGCTAAAAGTTCAATCAACAAGTATGCAAATAGTGCAAAGAAAGTGATACTTTATTTCACCATACTTACAATATTCAGAGAGAAGTTCATCAAAGGAGAAGGTAAACTTACTACTCAAATAGATTCTAAAATTGATATAGCGAAAGAAACTTTAAGCGAAATGAACAACATCAAAATCCATGAAGACCTCATCAAGACGTGCCAGGACATATTCCTTAACGTATATTCAAAGATACTGAGCCAGACAGGAGAGCAGATCCTTCAGATAGCTTTTACGAAATCAGAATTGGATAGTGACAAATTCACCACGTTTGAATAAGTTTATTCTATATGATTCAATTACTAACAGCTCATGCGGGGTTTTGGGGTTTTGGGGTTTTGGG
>Ga0307942_1004604_pt1 | contig 10916 bp, 10 predicted proteins | sample OrgLakmetagen175_FD_201846 | JGI IMG/M metagenome (GOLD analysis project Ga0307942, IMG submission 201846) | Saline water microbial communities from Organic Lake, Antarctica - #175 | ecosystem: Environmental > Aquatic > Non-marine Saline and Alkaline > Saline | place: Antarctica: Organic Lake...
CTTCCCAAACTGTGAACACCTCTAGGCATTCTGAATCAAGCCTGATGATGCACAAAAGCAGCACATGTCCTTAATAGAGCGCTTACCTTTTCTAATTCCAACGCTCTCTGCCAAATTACGGGTGTTGTTTTCTGCATTAGACGAATAACGCGCAGACCCATGGGCAGAAGCCAGGGACAGGCTGTGACTGTGTGGGATCTGCAGCACACGCCAGATTGAAGGCAGCACACTTGGTGGACTTGTTGGTATGCAGATCATTGAATGAAAGAAACTCGGGTCTTCTCATGCTTGGTTATAAAACATTTCGTTTTTTTAAATGAATAAAGCCTTGATTAAAGTAAAATGATGGATTTTGATTACTCACGCCTGGTCCTACCTGGAACTCTCGCTGTGCTCATTTCGATTTTAGGGGGGGGCTTACACCATTCAGCAAGCAAAGGAGGAGGGGTCCCAAGACCTAGAATCAGAGCCATTCATACCCTCCCGCCGGATCGGGTGTCTTCTGCGCATGCGTTCAGCTGCAAGCCTTTAACAGTGGAGGAGCGCTTGCATGCATTTGGGGATTTAGGGGGCTATAGCCACAGGTATCTAGGTTCAGGTTACCTTTGTTGGGCCCGTTCGTCAGCAGAGGACCTGTCATGACCTTGATCAATGCAAAATGAACCAAAAAATGCTGCCTTATACTACAGAATTGGCACTGCGTCCAATGTTCTTGCCCAACGCTTTGTGGACCAAGGCCTGTTGCTCGTAAGTGTCTCAAGAATTTGAATGCGTAAGCGTAAGATGAGTGATGAGTAGACGCCATGTGTTGTTTCTAATCACCCACACACTTCTGTCCTCCCTTGACCAGTGGTAAACACGTCCCGCCTAGGTTGTGTAGCTGCCCATGTTGACCCCTCGTGCACTTAGCAATTCCAGATGTGAAACATGACAAAAGCGACAAGTTATGTCGTGATTTGTGGTAGTGTTATTGTTGAAGCTTGCACTGAAACTTTTCAGTGGCTCCAGTTCCCTATAGCTATATGCTGATGCGGGGAGTGGATCGTACTGCCTGCAGGCAGCTGCGTGTTGTTTCTCTTTATATATTAGCGCATCGGCCACACACTTCTCCCTGTAGGCTTTTGGCTTCAACCAGCCCGAGGCTTTAAGATCCTTTCATCTCGCTGCTGCAGCGGACCCATCCAGCCCTTTTCCCTACTGGGGAATTGCCTATGCCAAAGGTGCAGTTAATCTTTTTGCATTAGCTATGCTACGAGTCTGAGATGTTAAGACAAACACGTGCATGCTGTTATAACGGGTCAAGTAATTGCACGCAAACATCACTACACTTTGCATGCCATGTCTGCAACAATACGACATCACATGTGCTCAAAGGAAACAAACAGCATTAAAAACGCCGCAAGTGAAAAAGAGTCAATCTTCATCGTGTTTGTTGCATGGTCAAATTTGTTGACGCGTTTAGAAAACCTCCCCCTGTGTGTCCTGTGTCCTTACTTCTCCAAAAGCTGGAAGGCCAGCCTCATCAAAACATGCTCATGGCATTATGGTGCACAGGCCCTTACCTAAACAAAATCGCTGCGTCAGAGGAAGGGGCTGAACAGGGGGGCTATCCTGTGTTCTCTAAACAGGTGAGGAACAGATCAACGATAATACTGCACTAGGCAGAGGGCCATTTATTTAAGAAGGGGGCCTGCCTGTGATTTTAAAACAGTCTAGCTGTAGCAGCGCGTGATAAAAAGCATACTTGAGATGTAAGATTAGGAAGTGTATTTCTATACGTATCATTACACTACGCATTACACGCTCCAACACGAGGTTACCTATTAAAGACTGTCAAAAGAGTAACGAAGTATCGGGGAAATTTTTTTTTGTAAGTGATGCTATTTTCAGTTGCTACATGAGCACCGACGTTGCTATATTGGCACCGTGGAAAACGATATCGTTGTACATTACCAGCGATGGTCTGCATGTTTACTCTTATTCATCTAGGTATCGTTACTCTCATTTCCTATATGTATCGTTATCGTTACACTAGCAGTGGTGGTCTGCATGGTTACTCTCTTGGCTTGAGGTCTGAATTAAGCAGTAGAGAAAGGCAAACATACAGCTGATGAAATCTTGTTGCAATTTCAGCCTGATAGCTGCGCGAAGATTTGCGCCCTCTTGTCAGGTGTGGGGGGGCATGCAGTAGCCTGTTTCCTCTTTTGTCCTGTTTCCTCTTTTGTCCTGTTTGTTTCCTCTTTTGTCCTTTTTATTTCCTCTTTTGTCCTGTTTGTTTCCTCTTTTGTCCTGTTTCCTCTTTTGTCCGAAGGTGCTCATGAGGGTTCAAAGTTAATCACGCCATAGCATTCATTAGGCCACTGGACGACATTGTATGGGGACGGGAACAATACGCCATACAAACCCTTGCAAGAAACTGCTTGTTAGACGTCGCTGCTTCAGTCAGGCCTGTTTCTTTGACAATCCGCTTCATATGAATACAAGCAGTGGCATACTTTACATGCTTTATATGCTTCATATGCTTTTATATGAATACAATCCGCTTCATATGAATACAAGCAGTGGCATGCTTTAATATGCTTCATATGAATACAATCCGCTTCTGATTAATACAAGCAATGGCATGCTTCATTTGCTTCATATGCTTCATATGAATACTATCCGCTTCATATGAATACAAGCAGTGGCATGCAACTTTATGCTTGTAGGAAGAAGGGCGAGGGGAGCAGCGGTTACCGTTTGGCTTAATGTAAGACAATCCGTAGTTACACGTGCATCAAAACAAATATATTTTATTATGGACAAGTCAACCCCGTTACTCACAAGAACATTGAGGTAATGAGTCACATTGACTCTAACGTTCACAGCTCTGGGAACGTGGCCATAGTAGCCTGTCACTGGCCCTTTTACCGATGTTCAGTAACACATCTTCCTCACCCCATTCCCCCTCGGACGTAGGAGCTCCAAGCGGGCAAGGCTGCAGTGGAAAAAGGACTAGCCATTGCCAGCGAGCAGGTGCGGACCGCAAGCTGGTTGAGTGTGCCGGTTCTGGTGTGTGCCTGTCCAGGTGCGGACTGCAAGCTGGTTGAGTGTGCCGGTTCTGGTGTATGCCTGTCCAGGTGCGGACTGCAAGCTGGTTGAGTGTGCCGGTTCTGGTGTATGCCTGTCCAGGTGCGGACTGCAAGCTGGTTGAGTGTGCCGGTTCTGGTGCATGCCTGTCCAGATGGGTAAGCACGTGGATGGATGTGGCAGGGCTGGACAGAGCACAGTAGTGCAGCCAGGTCAACGCAAATAATGAGTAATGTCTGACGAGGAGTGTTTCTTGCTGCCTGTAGTCTGTCAAAGGCTCGCTAGCATCTACCTAGTGAATATAAGGCGAACAGGGCACGGGGCTAGTATCTAGCCAAAATATGTGCCTCAGGCTGACATATGTATGGAATGTTGAAGGACCTGGGTTTGTGCGGCTTCCTGATTTCTGTGCTTAAGATGCTTTCCTCAGTTGATTTTCAGACCGTATGCTATGTTCACGCTCTTTTTTTGTACAAGCCTGGGCACCTCTGACCAGCCTTGTACAAAAAAGGTAGATGCTAGCAAGCCTTCAACAGACTACAGCCATCAAGAACACTCCTCGTCAGACATTACTCATTATTTCCGGCAACCTGGCTACACTAGCCTGTGTGTTCTTTGTGAGTACACTATTATGTCTTTTGTGTGTACACTACCATGTCTTTATGTGTACACTATTATGTCTTTATGCGTACACTACCATGTCTTTATGTGTACACTATTATGTCTTTATGTGTACACTATTATGTCTTTATGTGTACACTATGCCTTTATGTGTACACAATGTCTTTATGTGTGCACTATTATGTCTTTATGTGTACACTATGTCTTTATGTGTACACTATTGTGCCTTTCTGTACACACTAGCCTTGTATGTTCTTTACGTGTACACTATGTCTTTAGGTGTACCCTATTATGTTTTTATGTATACACTGTCTTTATGTGTACACTATTATGTCTTTATGTGTACACTGTGTCTTTATGTGTACCCTATTTTGTCTTTCTGTGTACACAAGCCTGTGTACACCATTATGTCTTTCTGTGTACACTAGCCTGTGTACACCATGATGTCTTTATGTGTACACAATGTCTTTATGTGTACACTATTTTTTCATCATGTGTACACGAGCCTGTGTACACCATTATGTATTTCTGTGTACACTGGCCTTGTATATTCTTTATGTGTACACTATGTCTTTATGTGTACACCATTATGCCTTTATGTGTACACTAGCATGTGTACACCATAATGTCTTTCTGTGTACACGAGCCTGTGAACACCATTATGTCTTTGTGTGTAAACTAGCCCGTGTACACCATTATGTCTTTATGTGTACACTAGCCTGTGTACACCATTGTCTTTTTGTGTACACTAGCCTGTATGTTCTTTATGTGTACAGGCAAAAGTAGATTTACTGAAGTGTGACACCGACACCAGCGGCAGCCATTCAGCGTGCTGCACTACTTATTTTTCACTGCAGCTGATACTTCTGGAAAGAATAGTGGGCAATGCCCGTGATCAGAGCTGGGAGTCCCGTCGAGAGGCCTTGCTGCAAGACCAAGGTGAGTGGTAATTCAAAAAGGGGGAATTATTATCCCCCTTTACTAAAGAGCAGGCAGCAATGACTACTCTTCATCACACCCAGCTTTTGCTGCAGGCCCTGTTGCTAGATGAACTCTGGACCAGCACTTGCCAGGCGAAAACTGTAAAATCGTGCATAAAGAGCGGAATTGGTATCAGATGTAAAAGCAGAATAGCAGGCACTTCACGCTTTTTGTCACCTCACACAGCAAAGCGTAATCATAACCAAGGACGTTACAGTGAAACAGTGTATTTTGACTCTTTAAGTCTGCCTTAAAACCAACAGCACCTTGCAGCCAAGATGTACTGATGTTTGTTGGAAAATGCACTGCTGATTGTATATAGGAATTGCGTTCAGGCAAGCGCCAACCACTTATGCTCCTCCCAGCTGTCATCACCGCTCGCATTTTGGTCTACAATTGCTTGCAGCATACCTGGAGGGCATCGCTCACATATACAACTGCAAAACCACGCACGGGCCCCCCTTTCGTGCTGCTGCAAAGAAGTATGCCCAGGTCATGGAGGTGCGCTAGTTATCACGAAGCGTGAACAAGGGCCCTGTCATTCGGGTGGTATGCTCATTACGACATGAGGTGTGAGACTTTTGTGGCAATGTCACAATGTATGCACTACACACAACTAACCCAGGTGGACGGAGATATGCTGGTTTACGTTAGGAAGAGTGTGAGTGCTGCGGCAGTGTGCAGTATTTTCTTCAAGTTAGTCCTCAGCATGCTGCTTTAGGTGTGGTTATAGGCTTGGAGTCCTTGAGGGTCGTTAAATGTCACCGACAAAGAACTAAGCTTGTTACCAGCCTTTTACAAAAAAGGACTGTGTATATAGCATGCGGTGTCTATGCGGTAGATTAACCAAGTGCTCTTCACTGACTTGTATCATTCATTGAGTATGAACATAATTCATTTGAATATGAATATAGCATCATTTATTTGAAAATATATATAGCATGCGGTGTCTATGCGGTAGATAAATTGTGTGCTCTTCACTTACTTGTATCATGTATTAGATTATGAATATAGCATGCGTGTTGAGGTTTATATCAGAGGTCTTACACACCATTGGCAAGCAAACGCGTTGGCCAACAAACATTACAGTTTACAAGAAGGGTTGGCCAAAACCATACATTTACAGGTGTATACAATGTATATACGGTATTTTTGGCAGGGAAATCACCATACATACACGGTGTATATATACGGTTATGGCCAACTCGATTTACAAGCTTTTTAACTTGTAACGACGCATTTCAGGATTGGGCTCTTGCCCACCCGGACGATGGAGATGCTTTAGCAATTGCAGCAGAGAGTTTAGCAAATTTACAGCCATGGTAAGGCCTTGTTTTCTCTCTAATCCTTAAAACTTGTTTACCTTTGTTTCAAGTTTGTTTCAAGTTTGTTTCAAGTACTAATCCTTAGTACTTGAGATTTGTTACAAGTATAGGCAAACAGCAAAAGCAAGCTGCCAGCATTGATTTCGTCATGTACATGAACACCGCTGCCTTGCTCCCTTTGTCCCTCACTAACCTCTCTGCTTCTGCCTTGCTAAATGCTTACTGCACCCTTAGAACAGCTTCAAAATATTATGTTAGGTGCCTGGTGTTGATTTCGGTGTCTGATGTGAATTTAGGTTGAATTAGGTGTCTGGTATTGATTTAGGCGTCTGGTGTTAATATAGGTTGATTTAGGTGTCTGGTATTATTTTAGTGTCTGGTGCTGAAATAGGTTGATTTAGGTGTCTGGTATTATTTTAGTGTCTGGTGCTGAAATAGGTTGATTTAGGTGTCTGGTGTTGATTTAGGCGTCTGGTGTTAATATAGGTTGATTTAGGTGTCTGGTATTGATTATAGTGTCTGGCTCACAGATTTGAAGCCTGGACCTGGTGCATTGCTTAGAAAGCAATGGCGTAATAAAATATAAAGTACTAATTGGGCGACCCGTCATCAAACACAGGGACTTTTGGGACGAGTCTTACAACCCACGCCCAGCCACGCAAAAGATTTTGTCCCTCTTGGATGTTGCTCTTAAGCGCAACCCTTTCCACCCTCTGGCTTTGCATTTACTCATCCACGCCAAAGAGGCAAACCCAGAGGTTGTAGGTGAGTTTAGACGACCTGCCCTTACGCGCAGCACTTTTCACCTCTTGCCTTTGTGCTGACACACACTCATCCATGCCACACTGAGCCAAACCCAAATGATGTGATTAAGTGATTGTGGAATTTCTGCCCTTACGCGCAGCACTTCTCACCTCCATCCTTTTTGCTGACACACACTCATCCATGCCACACTGAGACAAATTCAAATGATGTAATTAAGCGGTTGTGGAATTTCTGCCCTTACGCGCAGCACTTCTCACCTCCTGCCTTTGTGCTGACACGCACTCATCCATGCCACACTGAGACAAATCCAAATGATGTAATTAAGCGATTGTGGAATTTCTGCCCTTACGCGCAGCACTTCTCACCTCCTGCCTTTGTGCTGACACACACTCATCCATGCCACACTGAGACGATTCCAAATGATGTAATAAAGCGATTGTGGAATTTCTGCCCTTACGCGCAGCACTTCTCACCTCCTGCCTTTGTGCTGACACACACTCATCCATGCCACACTGAGACAAATCCAAATGATGTAATTAAGCGATTGCGGAATTTCTGCCCTTGAGCGCGTTGCTTCTCACCCATTGCCACTGGCGCTTGCTTTTAACCTGGCTTTTTGCTTATACACGCACCAATACCACACTGAAGTGAATTTGAATGGCATGCCATTGCACTGCAACTTGCTTTTGACCTGGCTTTTTGCTTACACACACAATACCACACCTTGGTGAATCTGAATGGCATGCTATTGCACTGGCACTTGCTTTTGACCTGGCTTTTTGCTCACACACACACACAACACTACCCTGAGATGAATTTGAATGGCATGCTATTTGCCATTGCACTGGAACTTGCTTTTGAGCTGGCTTTTTGCTCACACACGCACCAATACCACACTGAGGTGAATCTGAATGGCGAGCCATTGATGTAACTAACTTTTGTGCATCATCAGTTCTATGCTACAGTTCGCTGTAGGCTTTGTCATTACACCAAGGCCAGATCTCAGCCTACGCTCACTACGCAAGAACTCCAGTTCTACAGCTGAAGCAGAGAACTGATGATTGCATCATTAGTACATCATTTCGCACCCGTTCCCTTTGCACACTTTCTTGCTCGTCCATGCCACATTGAGGCATGTTTAACGCTGCTGTGAGTTGTGGTGATGGGTAGCTCTTAAGTTGCGTGACGCGATTGCAAAATATGGTGCTGCATTGATCTCAATCAAAAGCAGTGGCATGGGCGCCTTTCAGTATTGTGGTAACAGTGAATTCGCTTGAATACCTAAGAGCAAAAGTCATATCAGTTGGGGATAAAGGATGTCACAGTAAGCGTCCAATAGTTTACACAAGATGTCTCAATACACTGCAAATATTTATAGCGGTTTTATGCAGCTCTCAAGTCGTCAAGGCTATGATGTTTCCACCACATTTTGCGTACCCGAGCAAAGCAAGGCGTCTTGACGTTAAACGACGTCTTCTCTGGTGTTTCTGGGTTCTTCCCCCTTATGCAGGCCAGGCTTTGTTTGCTGCGGATCGCCTATACACAGCTGCCAGTATGATCGGACACCTCCAACACATGCCCTCACATACCTACCTAAATGTGAGTTTCATTTATTTCACACAGCTGGTACCTATGCGCACTTGTCGGGCTTGCATTTGTTTGAGCACTAGTATGAACCCTGCTCGCATTTGTTTGAGCACTAGTGTGTACCCTGCTAACATTTGTTTGAGCACTAACCCTAACCCTAAACCCAAACCCTAACCCCAAACCCTAACTCTAACCCTAACCCTAACCCTAACATTTGAGCACTAGTTTGAACCCTGCTCGCATTTGTTTGAGCACTAACCCTAGCCCTAAACCCTAAACCCAAACCCAAAACCCAAACCCAAACCCTAACCCAAACCCTATCCCTAATTTTTGAGCACTAATTTGTACCCTGCTTGCATTTGTTTAAGCACTAGTTTAAACCCAGCTTGCCTTTGCATCATCAATAATTTGTTTCGGATTACGAAAAGAAAGCAAGAAGCGGCTGTTACTTGGGCCGGCCCGAGCCAGACATTAACATGTATTCATAGTGTGTGCGGGAAAAGGCAAATTTCCGTATGAAATGCTCACATATGGTGTGCAAACGATTCTAACCGATCAACATTTTTTACCTATGCTGACATATCGCAGCTGTGTGTGGTAGAGGTGTATTAACGTAACTATGCTGCTCACTTGTAATCTCGTAATGGTGGTCAATTTATTTATGAAAGCGGGTACTCTGTAATGACACCATTGCTTCATAAAACCTCAATATGCCCAGCCTTAAAAGTAACGCACGAATGGCGTAGATCACTCGGAATCTTGTAGTGGTCGTCAAATGATACTTTAAAGCATTGTCTAGCAGATAAGATATTCTATAATGACACAATGACACAATATGTCAGACATCCTCCTTTTAAAAAGCCTAAATGTGTGTACTAAACGTAGACGGGTTACTGGCACAAAGGAGTGGAAGCAAACAAGGCTGCCCTCTTGGCCGACATCTCCCTATCTACGAGGTACTAGGTTGAGGTGATGGAATGCATCGTGTGCATATAAGCTGTCATGTGGTCTGGGTGGAAGTGTACAGGATCAGTTGGTGTGGATTATACAGGCTGGCATTCATTTAAGCGTACCTCTACTGTCCAATAAGCGTACATCCACTGTCCAATGTGCGCCTTTTATATCCATAGTCTGCAAATTCACATTTCCGTTACATTCTGCCTAAGCTATATCCCTGAATTGCATGTAATTAGGGTTGGCCAGAACCGTATATATACACTGTATATGACCGTATATTTGGTGGTTTCCCTGCCAAAATTACCGTATACACACCGTGTATATATATGGTTCTGGCCAACCCTACATGTAATACTGCTTGCGCTGAACTGTTGATCTCAAGCGAATAAAACCCTGCACGCCAACCCACAAGACACAAATTATCTTGTTCTTGTGCTGAACTTTAACCCCAAATGTACCAGCACAATAATAACGCTGTTTTTACCCCAAAAAATGACAGGTGTGTGGAGCCGTACGCCCCATTTCACAATGCACAAATGCTCATCTACAATGCTGTAAGTGGTGGGGAGCAAGGCACCGCAGAAGAGTGGGCTCTGAAGCTGAGCACCTTTCCTGGCGTGTTTGGGCCACACTACGTGACTGATGGTGAGCGATTAAAAAGGGTAACAGGAAGTTCTATTTCGCTTGCATCGTGAGATGCATAGGGCTCTGACCAAGGAATAAAAGAAATAAAAAAATAAAAAGAATAAAAAGAAGAGAGGGCAAGCAGAAACCGGAGAAAAGCAGAAAGTGAGAACATCTCACTTTATGCTACACTTCAAGAACCTGAGTTCAGGTGTTTCACACTGAACTCATAAGTTCAATACCATACGCACACGCGTACCAGGTAAAGGACACATTCTGGGGTGTTAGGGCCACACTACGTGAATGACGGTGAGCGTTAGAAAAGGGTTACAGGAAGTTCAATAGCATACGCACACGCACGCCAGGTAAAGGACACATTCTGGGGTGTTAGGGCCACACTACGTGAATGACGGTGAGCGTTAGAAAAGGGTTACAGAAAGTTCAATATCAACGCACACGCGCGCCAGGTAAAGGACACATTCTGGGGTGTTAGGGCCACACTACGTGAATGATGGTGAGCGATTAAAAAGGGTAACAAGAAGTTCAATACCATACGCACACGCGCACCAGTTAAAGGACACATTCTGGGGTGTTAGGGCCACACTACGTGAATGACGGTGAGCGTTAGAAAAGGGTTACAGGAAGTTCAATAGCATACGCACACGCGCACCAGGTAAAGGACACATTCTGGGGTGTTAGGGCCACACTACGTGAATGACGGTGAGTTTTAGAAAAGGGTTACAGGAAGTTCAATAGCTTACGCACACGCGCACCAGGTAAAGGACACATTCTGGGGTGTTTGGGCCACACTACGTGAATGACGGTGAGTTTTAGAAAAGGGTTACAGGAAGTTCAATAGCATACGCACATGCGCACCAGGTAAAGGACACATTCTGGGGTGTTTGGGCCACACTACGTGAATGACGGTGAGTTTTAGAAAAGGGTTACAGGAAGTTCAATAGCATACGCACACGCGCACCAGGTAAA